>Ga0073900_10000259_pt1 | contig 39869 bp, 56 predicted proteins | sample KloWWTmetKNB5Kit_FD_66666 | JGI IMG/M metagenome (GOLD analysis project Ga0073900, IMG submission 66666) | Active sludge microbial communities from Klosterneuburg, Austria, studying microevolution and ecology of nitrifiers - Klosterneuburg... | ecosystem: Engineered > WWTP > Aerobic digester >...
TTTAACTCATATTGCTCTGTAATGGCAGCACTCTCTTTAAGTGCCTGGCTTGCTGTGTTTATTTTGTCATTAAGCAATGTTGTATTGCCCGAAAGTTTTGCCAGCACCTCACTCACACCGCTACCTGTTGTTTCCAGTTCTTCCAAAGCTCCTCCCATTGCTAAGGCATCACCATTAAAACGCTGTGTGCCTTTCAGGAAATCATCAAACGCGCCTATTAAGTTGGTATTAACTTTTTCTTTAAAACTTGCCAAGTCAGCACCTGCAATTTTTGCAAACTCTGCTGTGTTCGTTGTCATTTTTTGCAAAATCCTGCCTACTGCTGTTCCACCACGTTCAGCTGTAATACCAAGTTCCTGCAAGGTTGCTGAGATGCCTAATACTTGTCCGCTCGATAATCCCAATGGAATACCCATACCGCCAATTCTGTTCGAAAAGTCTGTTATCACAGGTGCTGTTGCTACGCCTTGCTGCGCCAATACAACTAATGCATTTCCTAAATGCGTTAAGTCTTTACTGATGTTGGCCGTCTTAAAATCACTCATCACATTACGCAATGTTGCCAGTTTTGTAGTGATCTCTTCAGCTCCACCGCTAAATTCGCTTTTCAGCACAACCACAGATTTATTCATAGCATCTGTAAAATCCAGTATTTCCTCTTTGGGCACACCAAACTGTCCGGCTATTTTGGCAATCTCTCGCAGTTCTGTTGTCGCTGTTCTGGTGTCTAATCGTTTAAACGATGCATTGAGCTCGTCAACTTCTTTTGCACTCATGCCGGTAGTCATTCGTATCTCAGCAATGCTGTCGCTCAACTCAGCATTCTTGCTGATAACATTGGTTATCTGACTGCTCAATGCCTGAAAGCCTAAGTAACCGGCCGCCAGAACACCAAACTGTTTTACCTGTGTGCTTAATGAGTTCCATATTCCTGTCTGCCCGCTGATGGTATTGTTCAGATTCTTCACCTGCTTTTCTACCTGCTGCAATTCTTTTGTCTTAGAAATAAACTCCTGTGTGCCCGGGGCAAGTCTGCCTATTTCCTCGCGCAGCTTTGTTACCCTGCCTTGCAATACATTGAGCGAACCCGCTGAGCCTAATTCCTTAAACTGATCTTTTACATTAGATATTTCCTTCCGTACTTCCTCTAATTGTTTTTCGGTTTGTACCAGCTCTTTCGTTTTATTTACAAAAGCATCGGTACCCGGAGTAAGCTTATTTAATTCTGCATTGAGTGTTCTAACCTTGTTTTCCAGTTGTGCTATAGAGCCATTTTGTCCTAATGAGGTAAATGAACTCTCAACAGCTTTTACCTGCTCATTCACTTCGCCTATCATTGTTTTCACCAGGGCAACTTCTTCGGCTTTATCTATAAAGGCTTGTGTGCCCGGTGTAAGTTGCGCCAGTTCTGTCTGTAATTTATTCAACTCTGCATTGAGTTGGTTCAGGCTGCCTGGTTCATTTAGCTGTGTAAATGCTTGCTTGGTTTCCTTAACCGCATTGGAAACTTTCTGTAACTCGCTTTCCGCTATTGATAGCAATTGTGCTTTCTCTATAAACTCCTGTGTGCCCGGTGCCAGTAAACGCAATTCCTCATTAAGCTGTTTTATCTCGCTTTCCAGATATACAATGCTACCCGGGTCACCAAAATTTTGCATTTGTATTTGAGCATCTTTCAATGGCTGCTTCAGCCTGTCAATCTCTGCTTTGATTACTGCTATTTGCGCTGCTTTTTGTTTCAATGCAGCATCATCACCACCTACGGCTCTAAACTCCCTCTGTAACTGCTTGAGCGCATTCTCAAGATTCTTTATGTTTTGTCCTGCTACTTCTCCATTGATGATAATGCGCATGTCTGTCTTCATAGACTCGCGCAGCTTCTGCACCTCTGCCTGATTTTTTTCAAGCATCTCATACAGTGCATCCCGCTTACCCGGCTCACCGGTTGCAGCAGCATCTATTGCCTTTTCTAATTTACGGGCTTCTGTTTCGAGCTCGCGTATTCTTTTCTGCGCCTGCTCTGTGCTTAATCGTATCTCTACTTCTCCGGTTTCTTTTCTTGTGGCCATGTGTTTTGGTTACAGATTTATGGTTATTTCATTTTTTTGCATCATGTTTTCTAGCGTAGTGATGGCTTTGATATTAAAGTTATCGGCAAGAAGTTCCAGCAAGCGTTTGGTTTCTGCTGTAATGGGTTTGTTATATACCGGTATTTTCTTCCTTTTGTATTTATGCAACTGCCCCAACCGGTTTCTTTTTTTATAAAAGTTCTTGTTCACAAATCTGCTGCCTGATGCTACGCCTCGCCCTACACCCATATCAAGATAGCGCAGATACTTATAGAAACGCAAGTGTATTCTACTTACTTTATCTCCATGTGCATCTATGCTTTTTACAAAGGAGTTATACAATCGCCTCCTTTCACTGCGTGTGTACTTCTCCAGTAATTCCTGTTCGTTTTCAACAACATATTGCAGCCATTGCGTAACAAGCTGCAGTTCGGTGATTGGCTCGGCTCCCATGTTTTTATGTTACTATTCGGTTCGTGATTCAATGAGCGGCACTCGGTGCAGCTCCATTTCTATTTCGTCAATATCATCACCAATATTTATCTGTGCGTTTCGCGCTATGAATAATTCCGAATCAAAAAAGTACAAATCAGAAATATCAAATTGCAGTAACTGTGGAAACCTAATCCTGAATCTTTTTACAAAAATTTCGGCAAAAGACAGAATATAAACAAGGTTTTGCCAGTAATAAAGCAGGTTAGATTTATTCCATACCAGATTATGTTGCAGGTCCATGCCATAAGTAGTGATACAAACACTGCTGGCTGTGGGTATAGGTCCCAGATCACAAAATCCCGATACTATACCTAAGTAATGTACCAGATGCAAATCATACGGGTTATCACCTAGTCCAAACTCTTTGCTGCTGCCTAATTGCTTTATGCGTGGCAGAATCTGATAGTGTGGTGTTCCCGAATCATAATAAACTCTGCGTAATGTAAAAAGTGGCGAAAGCTGCGGACGAATTTCAACTGCACCTTTTTCGTTTACAACAAAATCTTTATACCCCTCACAATAGTATTGCCATTTGTAAACACTGCTTCCAAGGTCATTGCATTTCCAAATCTGATGCAGGCATTTTACGTAAGCAAAATATCCTAATAGTGTTGCGTCATTATTAATAAGTACATCAACATTATCTGCCTCTCCCCAAAATTTATTAATGTCGTATTCTTTCCACGAGTCGGCAGAAGAGCTGTCATTACCACCAAATGTGTAATTAAAAGATTTAATAACAATAGAATTGTCAAATTTAATTTCATGATTGGAAGTGGCCTGATTGCTGAAATCACGTTGTGGTTGTTGCAACAGCTCATCGAAATAGTGTATCCTTACTATTTTGTTTACCCTGTCAATCTTATAGGTGAGATTGTAAGTTTCTTTTATTGCATTGAGTAGCTGTCCGAATGTAATGTCCGGAACCTGATCGCGCATATTCCAGTAGCGTTTGAATACGTTAAAGCCGGTAGTATTAGGCAAATCGTTAACACCAAAATAAGAATAATCCAATCTGAAATAACCTGATGGATTTGTACCACCGGGCATCACTATTTCAAATGTTAGCCATAGGTCTTTGCCTACATCTGCAGCATTTGCAGTAAACCACCAAGAGGCATTCCAAACACTTAATGATCCTGCCTGACTGAGTTGATTGCTTAAAAAAGTATGAATAACTACTCCGTCCTCATACAATTTTAGTTTATAAGTAGGATAAACACCTGGCGAACTCATGTTGAATCCTCTGATATTGAGGTTAACTTTTATGAGGTGTTGTCCTGTTGCCTGAATGGTATAATGTCCTGTCGTAGGATTGTATGCACCCAAACTATCATAACAACCACCAGTTGAATCATTATTGAATATGAGTGTATGTTCGCCCATAGCCGCTGTATGTGTTGTCAATGGCCATGTCGGGATTGTCCCTGCAAGCATCCCAAATCCTGTGAGGCTTCCTTTCTCATCTATTGATTGATTGGTATATACAAGCAAATTTTTCTTTGTAGCATCCGCCATAAAACCTACCGTGTCATCCACACTATATCCGTCAAATGCAAAACCGCTTTTGATGATGTGATGCAGATAAACCATAGGCACCAGCGTGTTTTTGTTGCTCACATTATTATCCAGATAAACACCTGCTGCAATGTCCCAGTTATTCATAATGTTGAAGTAATCAGGATTTTTATTGTCTGAACCCTCGCCATAAAAACCCTCGTTATACACCGGTGGAAAGTTAAAATTGGTTGCAGGGTAATTCAATGTAGCAATGTTGTTGGCAAATGCAATTTTATCTATGCCCATATCTATGTCAGCGCCATAATCAAATTCGCGTAGTTTGGTGCCGGTGCAGCTTAATGAAGAAAAATTTAAACGTAAACTAAGGCTCGCTTCTTCAGCAGTAACACTATTGATGTCAATAGTGGCACGTAGCCAACTAAATCCTTTATACAACAAGCGATAGCCTGATAATATGCGGCTTCTAACAGGCATCCAGATGGAATGAATAAAATCAAATGCCCTTGCATTGCCTTTATAAGGTACATTAAAAGGAAGCACATATTCACCCTGCATGGCATTGGTGTCAAACGTAGGGTTGTTAAATTGTAAGCTTATGCGTGCATCAGGAGGCAGTAAAAGTTCTTTATCATCCGAATCTCTCTTTATTGAAATCATTATTTCTACATATTTTTTTAATTATTATAAAAATGAATTTGAGGGCATCCACACACTGTTGTCTTCACAAAATCTAAACTCAATGGTGTTTGATTGTAATTGTTTCATCGTGTCTGTAAAGTCTTTATTTTTTTCTACAGGCTCAATTGGATGAAGGTAATTGTCTCGAACAAGGTATGTTCTTGGCGAAAGCATTACTTCCCGCAGTTGTTGCATTTGTTCTATGCCAAAGTACTGAGTGCTTATTTTTATAATTTCTCTTTCAGAAGTTGAAAAAGTCTTGCGCAATCCGTCAACAGGTTGTGTTACGTTTCGGCTCATGGCACTCACACTTCTCTCATACTCTGCTCTGGATATTTCATTTCCTGTCAACCGCAAACATTCATAGCCGCCAATGCCATTTTGATAAACAATGTAGTTTACATTACTGTAATATTTTCTATCAATATAAAATGTAATCAACTCACTGATTCCTGTAAAACTTTCATCTGCTATCTGTATAGTATAATGACTTACTTGTAATGGATCCCGAGAAGCTGCTGTAACAAGTGCGGCAATGTCTAATGCACTCCAGGATGCATTGATTGCAAATGGAAGATAACAATCAGATGACCCATCAAACAATTCGGGTTTTATATTTACCCATAACGGATATCCGGAAGAATAGGGTCCATATACTTTTATAAGAATATGCATTTTCCCGGTACCGCCATGCCGGGTATAGTACAATGGTTGTGGAGCAAACAAATCTGTTATTCGCTTATTCTCTCGCCATGAATTAAACGGGCGCAATGGCGCTTTGGATGCTTTCCAGTCAAAATAATCTATTCCCGTGCTGCGTTTGTTATGGGTAAGACCTCCATGATAAAACAGGAAGTCATCAAACGGGTATTCCTCATCACTCATTATTACAGGATATACATCTGTTAGTATTCCATCAACAAATTCTGTAGCTTTAATAAGCATCCAAACCGTGGCATCAGAAACCATACTATGATAACTTGTACCAAAAGGGGTAATCTCAGTGAAACTATTCCCTAAGTATTCGTCCACTAATGGCGTCAGATTAAATTTCACTAAACCTGAATCATTACCAACAGCTTCAGCATAATAAACGGTATAGCTTCCTTCACTGTCTAATTTCATGTAAATTTGTAAAACTATACGCAGGTCGTGTGTGGCAGGGGCACTGTCATTAAACTGCAATACCAGCCAGGCAGGCTCTTTTGCCAGATTCAGCTTCTTGGGTGTTTTTGTTATATCAAAATACATTTATTAAATGTTGTTGTGTGGTTTTGTATTAATTGAATATAAAAGACTTGTTACTGCCTAATGGAACAACACTGCTTATTCCAACCATGCCATCCGTATAACGGGGTTCATCATATATATCAGTGGTAATTTCATTCCATCGGAAGTAAGTGAATACACGATTGGTTAATCGCAGCGGATCGCTGTCATAAGCCAGTCGTGTAAGTATTTTATCATGCAATTCTGTACATTCTTCAATTGCCTGCTCAGCCTTACTTAGATCAGTTCCTATGCTTTGCATCAGCAACCACTCATAACGCATTATGCGATGTACATTATCATACTCTCCATCATAACGTAGTGGATGCGCAGTAACGCATAACACAATACCATTCCGATTCAGACTTTGTAAATCATCAAATGTCTTGCAGAAACGGTTTTGTCTTTCATCTCCCGGCACATGCAGTAAATATTCTTCTGCAATATTTTCTGCATACTTCATCACTTGTGCATGTGTGGTGAGCGGATAGGTTAGTGTGTGCATATTGTTTTGTTAAGGTTTTAAAGATTCTTCCAATCGTTTTCGTTCAAAATGCAACTTTGTGAGTATAATCATGGCATTAAGAAATGGCATCCGTTCAACATCTTCCATTGTTCCCAGTTCGGGACCTGCTAATGAATGCATCACCCCTGCCCAACCCATATTACCGGCTTTAGGTTTTGTGTCTGTATCATAAAGAAATTCGTACTTTTTGTTAACGTATGTATGAAAAGCAATGAAGTTATACAATGCTGCTTGTTTATACCATAATGGAATGGGAGAAATTATAGCACCAAGTCTGTCAAGCATTTTATCACTGAATGGGGTTCTTGGATCGCTGCCCGTGTCTTTATAGTCAATAAAGGTATCTTTATTGGCTTTTCTGTATAGCACACTCACCATTTTGTTTAAGTCCTTTGCATTTCTTTCTTTGGCATACTTCTGCATCAGCATCTCCGCAACAGCAAATTCTGCAACGGTTAAAAAACAAAAGTCATTTCCGGGTCCATAAAATGACCGCCAATTATATTGGAACATTGGCATCATTAATTTACCTGAATCTATCTCCTTCGAAAACAAAAAATCAAGCAACGGATACAATTCCTCTAAATCCCCTGTACGCATTTTAAAGAATTGGTTAGGTTTAATTTTCATCCAGCGATACAAAATTGTTTTCCTGATTTCTTTATCTGGAATGTTCAGATTCATTACATAACAAAAAGTTGTTATGTAGTGATAGTTCATCTCATTCCAGTTTTCCGGAAGATGAAAGGTTTGTTCTCTTGGGTGTCCGTTTTTAACGGTTTGTATTTTTATCTCGTGCATTATACATGTTTTGCAAATCGAAAATTGCAGAAATCACATTTTCGGGAGTACCGCACTCAATCACGTCTGTTCGTCCGTTCATTTTTGCAATGCGTATTTTGGTGCCTTCCGACTCAAAGAACATCACCTCAGAAGGCTCATGAATCGGAAAATATTTGTTATTTATTTTTAATACCATCGGAAATTTCGTTTATCTTATCAGATAAGGTGTTGCGCATGGCTTCACCGTTTTGTTTACTTCCTATAGAGGAACCGAAGTAAAAGTTTATAACAGATAGCCGCTCTCCGGATAGCATGGTTATAACACTACCAATTGTTGCAGACAACAGCGAAAGGATTACACTCTCCAGATAATAGGTTGCTGCCGCCAGCATAATCAGACACAATCCTATTAATGGCAGGTTGTAACGCATCACAAGCAAGGCTACTCTGTCCGTCATTTCCGATTTCGATTTATACACCTCGCGTGCATTGGCCATTTCGCCATAATACATTTGCAGTTCAGATAAATAGTCCTGATAGTTTGTAAGAAATTCTTTTTTGTCTGCGTCACTTAGCAATACAGTGCCGTTCACTATAGCATCTTTAGCAAGGTCCAGCACTTTAAGCGGTGGTGCAACAGTGGCTCCAATATCAAGAGCTGTGTCAAGCCCTTTGCTCGAAAGAAATTTAAAAAACTTTGTGTCTTTGAATGGTTTCATAGTGTGTTTATGGTTCTTGGGTTTCTGTTTATATTTCGCTCAGTGCGGTAAGGTATTTCTCAGCATAACCGGCTATGGTACGGGCTTTGTCTTTTCCATTGATGATTTTTCGAGCACCAATAAAATCACTCAATGCAGATCCGTTTATATAGTCGCTTAGTTTTTTGCCTGTAAAAAGCCCATGTATCATCCCATCAAATAGTATATCACAGGCTATATTGGGGTTGCAAGCAAGCTCCGGCTCCGTTACTAAAGGAAAGCCCAGCCGATCTGCAAATTTTTTGTAGTTTTCTTTCCAGGTTAACTGCACATAACCTCTGCCATAATAAGCTTTGCCGGTAATCTTATCCGGCTGTCCGTAAGCCTTACCTCTTCCTTTGCCATATTCTTCTATGGGCTGCATGGTTTTGGCCGTTTCATGATATACTGTTGCAAGCATATAGGCAAGCCACCTATGGTCGGTAAGTTGTTTGTCCTGCTCCCATGCATCAAGAATAATTTCATATCCTTTAACTTGCTTTTGTACAAGGTAATCATGTAGCGGATTTAATTCAGACTTAATGTTCTGATAAAATATCTTACGGTTTATCATTTGGGGTTTTATGTTTAAGCATTTCGTTTAACATTTTCTGCAGCGTGTCTGTTATTCCTTCCATCAGGTTTACCCCTGCATATTCACTTACATTTTTTATATTCAGTTTTAGCTGATAAAGCAACACAGATGCCGCAAGAAACTGCGTGATCGGCACATTCGGAAACAGTGTGCTTTCTATGGCTCTGGCTTGCATTAATAATATAATATATAAAAATGCTTTAATGATAAAGTAACTGAGTCGCTTCTGATGATTGCGCAACATCCTGAGCGTGATATATTCGGACAACACAAAAAATTCAAGCATAAATATCCATGTCTTGATGGGCGCAATGAATCCCGCAACCATAACAAGTATTGTCTGCACGATGATATTTTCTGTATATTCCACTATGTCCTTAGAATAAAACGATACCATTTCCTGATTGGTCTATGCTGTTGTCTGATTGCGATTGCTCATATTGTGTGTAGGCACTGCTTGCCACCCACACCGGATAATCTGTTTTGTTTTTATAAAGCAAGTCGCTGAGTTCTTTAAGATAGTTTTCTGCTTTGCTTGCGGCATCGTCTGCAATTTTCTGAAGCCTCGATTCTTCAGCAGGCTGCGAAGCATTTAATGTTTGCCTGTCGCTGCTAAGAAGTAAATTAATTCCCTCGGCTGTGATTTGCACCGGCAGTCGCAGGCAGGCAACACTGATGGCATAGTACGCCACCACACGCACAGCAAGATTAAATGCTTTCTGGTTGGCTGCAGTTAAACTACCTGCTGCCTGTTCAGTCTTTAACAGTGCAAGAAACTCTGGACCTGTTACCGTAGATAAACGCATTTGCTCTGCTTCCTGCATAGCTGATTTAAGTGCATGGAATGTCCTGCGGCTTTCACCGATATTATACAGTGAGTCAAACTCTGTAGCTGTGCGGATGAGCAAATCGTTAAAAACTGTATAGCCGCTGCCACTTACCCAGGTCGGAAACGAAGCTTTGTTTTCTTCAAGGAATGTAAGGAGTAGTTCCACACCGGTATATATATTTTCGAAGCAGGCCTTTCTGATGCTCTCTATCTGATGTTCAAATGCAGCTTTCCTTGTGTCAGAAACAGAAATGCCTATGCCACCCTTGCTGATGTTGACCTGCCCAAATGGAATGTACTTTAGTATGGCATAATTAGCCAAAGGCAATCGTACATGATTCAATAAATCTCTTTGAATATCAGTAAGCGTATTGCTTTGATATGCCTGGTTTAATGAGGTATATAACGCTGCCCCTAAATATTTTTTAATCAAAACCTGCTCGCCCTGATTTTCTAAAAATGGACGTAAGGCATCCATTTCAAATTCTGCATTGGCGGGGATATACTTTTTTAGTTCGTCTGTGTGGGAAAAGAGCATTGGGTTTTTGTTTTTGGGTGTAAGGGGTTAACGGTGTTTTTCTACTTAGTTTACTTTGGTTATTCGTAGCCATCCACCGGCTTTGGCTTGTACTGATTGACCGGGATTAGAGTCTCTGTATTGAATATTAATCACTCCGCCTGTTGAGGAACAAATTACAGAGCCTCTAATTATCATTACCGCACTTGATGATGATGTGTAGGATACTAATGTTGCGGTTAATGTTACAGCAGCGTTAATAGTACTTTGAGAAACATTGCTTGCTGAACCTCCGGATCCCATACAACTAAATGAAACCTGACTATCATTAGGGGCATTCACCCTGAAGTTAACTCCTGATGATCCTGATGTGGTGAGAACCATCCATGCCTCAAAAATATAGATGTCATTTGCATTAACTGCCCACTCCCATGGTGATAATCCATCGGTAATTGTTATGGTAGAAAGAGATGCACTTAATGCATCTGTCATAAGAAATTTATAGATGGTCCCTAAATTGGCAACAGCAGTTGTTCTGTTAGCTACATCAGAGAGATTGTTTGATTTCTGCAAATAATCCCCTAATGAATTAGAAAGTCTTGTTTTGTTTACAAGTCCGGTTCCTGCAGTAGCAGTATCAATTGTTGTCAGGTAATTGCCTTTAATTTGATAGGTGTTGGCAGCTCTTTCGCGGCTCAAAACCACGCTGCTTGCAGTGTCAAGGCTTATCGTCCCTGTCGTGGTGATAGTGCCGCCTGTAAGCCCTATTCCTGTGCCTACGCTCGTTACCGTTCCACTGCCACCACCACCACCACCGGAAGCAACATCAAACTTCGTGGCTATCTTATTAACAGTGTCGCAGACAATCTGATTTAAACTGTTCGCAACAATAGTAACGCCATCCTTCTTGATTTGCGAAGCGTTTAATTGCGCATATCCATTAGTGCAGTAGAATGTGATAAGAATAAGTGTGATGGTTTTTTTCATATTATATTTTTGTTTATACATAACCAAATGCTGTAATTGAATCACCGGTTTCTATAGGCTCTGTAATTTCTATCCAGTTATCTGGATTCTCTTTATAACCATTAACCAAGGCTCCTTTCTTGAGCATTTGTCCATTCCAGAATACCAGTATAGGAGTTGCGTTATACTGAAATTTATGGAGTCCATTACCATCAACCTGTGCAAGTTCTTGCAATGAGAGGTGAGCAAGCAGATTAGAGAGTGTCTCAACAGTGTTGTTCAGAATGTCTATTGCATCTGTAAGCGTGGTGCCCGGTGCTGTGCTGTTGTTTTCAATATCATCTGTGTCAGCAGGTATATTATCTACAGCTAATGCAATCAAAGCATTTACCGCGTCAAGTGTGGTGAGTTCAACAATACCGGTATCCGTTCTGGTAAATACTTTATTGTCGGCTGTGTTGATGGCTATTTCACCTTTCATAATGTCGGTAGCTGCAAAACCGATATCTCCCCATAATAATGTAGATGGAGATGGCACTGTGGGCACCTCACCTGTTGCTGTAAAGATGAGCTCCTGTCTGCGTTTGTTGGTTTGCGTTGTCAATAGGTTAAACTATTAAAGTGTTATTTGCCGTTTCATTATCATATTCCCCTCCGGGACCGCTTTCAATGGTCACTGTCACATCTAAAGTTGCAGACACATTAAGTGTAGAATCTTCTATTTGTACTTCGGCTGTTATTTCGTCCATTTTTGGGTCAGTGGTTTTGTTTTATATCAGTGAAGGGGCATTAGCTACAGCAGCATTAGTGAAGTATATTATAGGGATGCGTTTACCATCTTTAAGTCCAAAATTGAGTACGTCATCACCGGACTGCTCCTGTCTGATTACCTCCAGATAGGATTGTTCGTTGTTAAGGTCAACACTGTTTTTGGCAGGCAAGGTTATCCTCACCTGTCCGGGAACTCCGGTAACTTCCATAGGCATATAATTAGGCTTGGTCACCTTGCTCCATTGCCCAATTATTCGGCCACCATCTAACGAGAGAATAATGGCCAACCCTGCAATGCTGCTTATAGCAATTGCAACATTGTCGGCATCTTTAATGGTGACCAACATAGCGTATGTTCTTCCGGGTTGTCGTGGATTGGTTTCTGGCAGTGGCATTATGGACGATTTTCAGGGGTTACATTATTAAGTGTTGTGAGTATCTGCTCCTCTTGGAACCACACAATTTGTTCTCCGGAAGGTCCACGCAGATTATTGTATTGTGTCAATACAGTTAAAGCCTCGCATAGTTTGAGAGCATAAGATTTATTGTTCTTAAAAAAAATTTCATCGGCTAAACGTTTATCACTACCACTACCGCTACCCATACTCTTGCCGGGTGTTTTACCGATTAGCGTTCCATCAAATGCCATAGCATATAATATATGGTCGCTGGCTTCTTGCGAGTCTTCAATATATGAGCCTTCACCAAGATTACCTTTCATTTCCTGCACTTCCCACTTAGCAAAAGCTTTACCATAAGCATCACTCTTGAAAGTTAGCATAATGCTCTTTCCTGTCTTTTCGATTCCTGTCAGAACCTTATTAAATTCTTCTGTTTTTTTAAGTCGTGCAGCTCTACGTTCTTCGGCAGTCATGCTATCCCACTTAGGATAATCGGTGCGCCAGGCTTCTTCAGGCACATGCAAAACATATTTTATCACCATCTGATTGTCCATCAGTTTTGCCTTGAAGGTTGGAATCTTTTCTGCAAGGTCAAGCCACTTCGAATCTATGATGCTGTGCCATGGCACACGCTGGTAATAAGTGCGCTTTGGCGAATTAAAAAACAATGGATAAATAAACCGGTATCCAGATTGCCTTTGCATCTGTCCTATCCAATCATAATACGGATCAACACAACGAACTTTCTGCCAGGTCTTCTCAGAGCCATCAGGCCAATTGGCATCAATAAATACATAGGGTTTATTGCCCGTGCTATCCTGTGTTGAATAGCGGCAATGTGTACTGTCCGCAACACTGATGGCAACTATTTTCTTTTTCGACTTGTCAAGAATAAAATCAACAAAAGCATGATGCCACCAATAAAGGTTTCTGTATCCATCCTCTAAGAATAGTCTTTTATTATTATAGCCCCAGAAAGATTCTATTTCAGGATGAATGAATTGTTGGATGATTGGCTTTCGTGTTTTCTCATCAAAGCCGGTAACATAACCATAGTGTAAGTCAGCAGCAGCCATGTGACTTGCCTTGAAATGCAATGTTGACGGAATTAATGTATTCTTATGGGCACGTTCTTCTACCATGCCAGGATAGTCATTATCATCACCCCACTCAACAAAATCTGTAGAAGAGGTAATGTCTTCAACAGGTGATGTTACTTTGGCTGCCGGAGCAGGATTACTTCCTTCTCCGATATTGACCATGGCTGATACATCAGGCAGATAGACTAATTGACCATCATCGCTGAGTATTATTTCTTTCTTATTAGGCATATCAATACATTACTTCTTCATTGTTTAGTTTCATCACAAGTGAATTATGGATAGTACGGGTGTTTTTGCCCGGCAATAGAATAATATTTCTTGTCCGCAATTTGCCGTGGTTTATTCTTCGCAACAGAACGTCTTGTTTAATTGCCTTTTCTCTTGCGGCATGTAATCCTCTGTTTCCCGACAGCACACAACGGTCATGCTCTATCAATCTGCCACCGGTATGAATAACATCTATTTGCGCTTGCAGACTTTTATATTCAGCCGTATCAGCAGCGTGTTTATTCTGCATGGCCTTTAAGTTCTGCTTTTTTCGATATTGCTCCCTGTTAGCAGTAAGCCATGCAATAGAAAATATTTTACGTTCACCATCATGGTGTACCTCCTGCATGGTGCGTAATGCTGCTTGTCGCGTTATCATTTTACAATAATGCACCTCTGGTGAGCCAAAAAAAAGGACAGTTCAGCAAAAAACAGTTTCTGCCATGCAGTGCGGAAAAACAGTAAAACTGTTTACTTTTGTTGTGCTTTGATAATGAAATTGTTTTACATCTAAACCTTCAAAACAAATGACCAAAAACGAGATTACTGAACATGTGATGGCGCAAACCAAATTGCGGAAATGCGATGTGGAGCGAATTCTTAATTCGTTAAGCGGGTTGATTACAGAAAAGCTGACCGATGAAGGAGAATTTGAGTGGCGTGATTTAGGTCATTTTCGGGTTCATGAACACAAGTCCAGGCTTTTTAAAATGCCTGATGGAAAAATAGTAGTCAAGCAACAACACAAAAGAGTAGGTTTCGTGGCAGGAAGTAAATTAAAAAAAATGGTATAAGACTTATACCCTTTTTTGACTTTATGCTGCTACCTCTAATGTTGCAGCTTCTATGTTTAAAATGTAGTCAACAGCTTGTTGTGCTTTGGATGATGCCTGAATGATCATCTGTGGATTGTTTTGTAAAACTTTTATCCAACTTTGGATGTAGGATGCGCTGTTTGTGAATAGTGAATCTGTTAGTAGTCCGGCATGATTTATCAAGAAACAGTTGCCCAGCTCTGCAATAAGTTCTTCCTTGCTGTATTCGCACGAACCAAAGTTGGCTGTGTGGCTGGTAATCCCTTCGCGGTTTAATCTCTTGGCATGACCGGTACTGTGTGTTAGCTCATGAAACAAGGTAGCGTAGTAAGCTTCCGGAGATATAAAGGTGGATTGATCAGGTATTCGTACATAATCTGATTTAGGAGAGTAGTAGGGCTGATTGCCACCGTGTACAATCGTTGGACAGTTGATGTAGTTTTTAAGGATCGTTTCACAAGCTTCTATGTGATTAACTGTACGCTGCATGGGTGCGGGCACGTGTTGTGCTATACCTTCGCATTGCTCGCTGTTAAACACTGTATAATAACGAAGCACACAAAACTTTTCGTACAGTTTGCGTTGTGATGGCGTTAGTGTTGTGCCGTCTGTATAAGACCCGTTAGGCAGTTTATAACTGAATTTCCAGAAGATTACTGGCCACCCTTTTTGCCCTTTGGTGATGTGCCCGCCTAATGCAGTACACTGTTTGTGGGTGAGCCAGTGCGCAGATTTAAACGGAGCCATACCTAACAGCATCGCATTAAATCCGCGGTAAGGTTTGTGTGAAATGAGATTGTGTGCGGCCCCAACGTCCGACCATGTTTTGTGCCAGGGTACTACTCCTGTTTCGAGTTGCGCAATGATGCGATCTGTGATGATTTGATAAACTTTGTTTTGCATAATTATGAGTTTTTAAAATGTTCGTCAAGGTATTGGTTGAGTTGTCTGTTGAACTCTTCCGGATATTGTGCAGCAAGCTGTTCAGCATAGCCTTCGTAAAACAATGAATCAATAAAGGCAATGAAATCTTCTATGGTAGTTTGCATTTTCAGCAGCACGATGTTTTGTTGTGTGATTGATTTTTTCATCTATTTATTTTTAAAAACTCCGCTCTTACGGGAGTGGAGTTTGTTGTTTTACTTTTTGCGTGAACGTTTTTTGTTTTCTTTGATTTCCGCCACAGGCTCTTGCGCCTGTGGTACTTGTTCAACGGCATCAGCAGTGTTGTCCAGAACATACGCTGTGTGGGTTCTGCCGAAGTCATCAGGTTGTTTCATCTCATCAAGAAAGAATGTGAGGTAGCGTTCGCCTTCTTTTTCGTAGAAGTACTTTTCTGCTTTACCGATGTTGATGTTTACGCGCACTCCGAATTTTTGAGCTTTGCCTTTTCCGATGTAATTTTTTGTGTTTGACATTTTAATTTATTTTTTAAGTGATTAATAAAAATTTATGCTAAAGAAATTGCAACGCTCTTGGCGTGAAATGCAAAAGGAAACTGAAATAAAAAGCGATACGGTGAGCGGGCTACACCGATAGTGGTTTATGTCGGGAAAACTTTTGCATTCAGAGGCTGCTGCGGAATGAGAGGGAACACTCTACATGCAGCAGTCACAGAAAAGACGTTGCTCTTTTGCATAAAATATTTATGTCACACAAAAAATAAAATGGCAAAAGCATTTACACCGGAAATGGTAAAGCAAATAGGAGGGATGTACTACTTATACGAATAAAGAGAAGTCACGAAAAAGGGGCTTGTGCACCCATTGAATAGAGATGGCAACCGGCTTCGGCAGCTTACTCAGGATTGTTCTGGTCAACACGGCTATTGCATAAATAATCTTACCCGTTCACCGTGGTGGAAATGTAAGAAAACACGTAACCAAAAATAAAACAACGACTACACATTTGATAGCAGGTGTTTTAAAATAGATGTATGGAAAAACAATCGTTCTAATGGTGTCATATTGCTGCAAATGGTGTATTTTTACAGTATAAAATACACACATGAAGCTTTCTGTTTATTGTGGTTTGCGTGCAATAGCCTACATCATTACTCAAGGCAGTAATGTTGTGAAGCACGGTATCAAAAGAGTAAATATTCCTTACGAAAATTATTACGAGTTCATAGCAGGTCTTCCGGTGAGTAAGCGGATTAATCGTAGATTGAAACGACAAGCCAGAAGAAACCTATGGCGTTACAAAAGCAGACGGGAGCGGCTCAAAAAATTGTTGATTAAGGAATTTCAGTGTAGCCCTAAAAACAGAACACGTACAGACAATTTATTGATTAGGGTTAAGGCGCTATCAGAAATTGTTACAGCACAGGAATTGGTTGACATTATTTCTCAACTACAAAAAAAACGAGGCTATAAGTCGCTCCGAGGTGTAAGCGATAATGAAAACAGCGAGTACTTGCAAGAAATAGAACGCCATCAGGAAAACCTCAAACAGTATCGAAGCATTGCAGATTATTTGCTGACAATAGACAGTAGCAAGAATATTATTTTCATGCGTCAGAGTTATGAGCAGGAATTTAATGCTATCATGGACATGCAGGCAACATTTCATCTGAATTTAGCTTCGGGTCAGAAGTTACGTGAACGGTTGTATAATCTCATTTACTTCCAGAATCCGCTAAAGAAGGGCAAAGTAGGTAAGTGCAGTTATGAGCGCAACAGAGAGGTCTGTCATGCTTCCAATCCGGTATATCAGGAGTTTAGAATTTGGAGGGATATTTTAAATATAAAAATATTTGACCTTGAAAAAAACGAAATTGAAATCACATTTGAGCAGCGTAACCGATGGTTCAATAAGTGTTTTGCAGGCAGCAACATCACAAAAGCCGGATGCCTCAAAGATCTTGGATTAAAAAAACCTACGCTGTACTCCTGGATGAGCGGAAAACAAATTGCCGGTAACCCAATTGCTAAATGCTTTAGTGAACTAAAACTAATGGACAATACACCATTTGAAGCGTATGCGTTATGGCAGGATTTATATTCTGCTACAGATAATGACAGACTTGCAAAGCTGCTACATAAAAAGTATCAATTCAGCGACTATCAGATTAATGAATTATCTGACCTCGACTTAAACAAACTGGGGTATGCCGATTTCAGCATGAAAGCAATCAGGAAGTTATTACCACACATGCAAGGAGGAATGAAACTCAAAGAAGCCATTATGCATGTTTACGGCAAAGTAGATTTTGAAAATGTTGCACTACGCAATGTTGTGTTAGAACAACACTATGATAGTTGCAAATCGCTTGTTACCGCATTGAAAAAAGAATACAACATCAATGAAGTGCAATTTGAGATTGACCATCTTTTGAAGCAGGGAAACAAAGGGCGAAAAGCCATATCACAGAATAAACGCAAGGAAGAGAAGTTTGCAAAACAACATCCGCAGCTCTCGCAATACGACAGAATTAAACTACAGCTTTGGGAAGAATGTGGTGGAATATCGCCTTATGAACCTGATGTAATCATAGACAAAAAAGATTTGTTTAGTGATAAGTACAACCTTGATCATATTGTACCAAAAAGCAAACTCTTTGAGCGAAGCTATGCCAATCAGGTACTCTGTCCACGCCATTTGAATGAAAAGAAAAGCCGTAAAACAGGTATTGATTTTGCGAAAGAGTTGAACATCGAAGAACAATATAGGGATGCAGTAGCAAAATTCCCTGAGGGCAAACAACAGTATCTGCTGATGGGCGAAAATGAGATACCCGATAATTGGATTTCGATAAGGCAAAACAGCGATTATAACACCAAATGTTTCGCAGCATTGTTTAATGGTGCAGTGAATATTCCCAATAAGCTGATTAATCGCTATGCCGTACAATGGAATCAAAATAAATTCAATGAACAGGATGCGCGGCACTACTTATGTAAAGCATGGGTAATGGCCAACATGTGCGCAGAAACTATTACGTATTTTGACAATATAAAAAACGAGAGTAGCAATATAGATAGTGTTTCTGTCTATGACATTCAACCCGGTTTGCCGGAAATTGATATGAATAATTATCTGGTTGTAATGCCGAAAGTAAAATTTTCCAGAAAAACTAAATTCGGCTATTCCCCTCGCTTTGCACTGCATCAGGAAAGCATATTCGGAAAACGAATTAGTAGGTCACGCAATGCAAAAGGTGAAATTGTTGAAGATGTGTTTTATAAAATACGGCAGCCCATATCAAAATTAACTCCGGCCATGGTAAATAAAATTATGGATAAAGCTATCCGCAATAAAATTTCGGAACGTATTCAACAGGCTGGAACCCATGAAGAGGGGATACTCTCATTGGTTGAAGAACCTGCACGGCATAATAACAAACCTATTCATCGTGTTAGTGTGATGCAAAATTCCGAGAAAATATTTCCGCTGCACAGCACAGATGGCAAAGGTAATACCGCCAAATTCTCTGCGCATGAAAGAAAAGTTGATTTTGTTTTCGGTGAAAATAATTTCTGTTTGAAATTATGGTACGATGAAAATGAGAAGCTTCATAAACGGTCGGTCACCTTAATGGAATATATTACTGCATTGAATAATGGGGAATCGTTGGAACGAGAATTTTACTTACAGGTGAATGATATTGTATTGTTGCATGACAAGTATTGGTATGTTATAGGTGCCAGTGATGCTTTGACTTTGCGACCAACCACTACGTTATCAGCGACAGACACTTACAGAGTGAAAACAAATGATTGGAAAGACTTGCAAAAAGTAAAAGTGAATCAGATAGGGAAAATAATAAATACTATATTTGCGCAAGCAAATCACAAAAAAGCGAAAGCTGCAGTGAAAAGCACTTTACACCAGCAACACGTTGGTGTTTTTTTGTATCATAGTGTAGAAGGGGAACACGCAGCATTCATTTTATAATGTTTTCATCCATTTCTTTATTATTTGATCCTCTCTTTTTATCTTGTTTTTATCAAGGAGCTGCGCTTTCGTATAATTAAATTCGTTATCACGCGCCCATGTAATATTACCTTCCCAATCACAGAGTAGAATACGTTTTACCATATATTTACATGCTCCGATATCGTCCGTATCCCCAAATCTACTCCATTGATACCTAAATAATTTACATAAGTCGGGATGAATGTTAGAAAGCAGGAAATCTTTATATTCTTTCCATGAGGAGAATTTATCTGGTAGAGACTTAATGGAATAAATCAATTTCTCATTTGCATAAATTGCAGCTGTATGAACACCATGTAACCGGGCCTCTAACTTATCATAAGTGTCCGGCTCAAGTTCCTGTAAATCCGATAAACACCTGAATGCTTTTTCATGAACAAGATTCGATACTCTCATTGTTCTTATGTCATGCCCAAGCATATACATCTTGTCGTAGATTTTGTTATATTTATAACCACCTTCAATTAGAAACTTCCAAATATCAAGATAAGACCAATCAATAATCGGATAGGCTTTATGTGGTTCTGTCTTGCGTCTTAGCCAAAACATATCACTATCCTCACCAAACATCACAAATCTACGGTCAGGACTTTCTTGAGCACGGAGACCAATAATAGAAACCGTTCTGCCGCCACGTTGTCGTAATTGTTGCCCTACCCAAAGATTGAATTTGTTAAACCTTCTTGGGTACTTTATTTCAATTGACTTAATTGATAAGTCATGCTTTTCACGAACCCATTGCTCACCCTCTCCCCATGCCCATAAAAATAGTTGCTGATGGCTGGCGGCATTTGTCATAAAAATAGGTACCTGGTACCACAAAGGAATCACATTGGGTTGTGACATAACCCATTCAACAATATCTATAGTGGCACTATATTCAGCCTCCTGATCTTGGAAATATACATAAAACTTTCTGTCTCTCGTTTTGGCTTCTTCATTGCACAGATGAAATAATACCGTGCTATCCTTACCGCCAGAAAATGATAATTGAATATTATCGTAATTATCAAATATGAATGATACCCGCTTTTTTGCAGCATTCATAACATCTTCAATACCTGAAATTGCTGTCCTACCCATGATTTAATCAATATCTAAAGATGTGTCTTCGCCAACTTCAATAATTTGTTTCTCTATCGAATAAGGTATGCCTTTTATTTCTGATGCGATTCCTTTTATTCCTACTAAACGTTGAACTTCTTCAAGAGTCATACCGAGTTCTTTTATGATTTTCATCTCATCCCATCCATCTTTTAACATAGCAACAAGAGATGCCTGCAGCTCCACATCATGCTTTCCTCTAGCCCGATTGTGTCTGATTGTTGAGGCCATGCGATCACTAATATCTTTCTCTATTACAGAAACTGGCAACATGCCTTCTTCCCGTTTATAAATATCCTGATGTAGTAACATGATTGAATATCTGTGGAAACCATCCACTATTATATACTTATCTCGCTCATTATCATAATAAGCGACTATCGGCATAGTGTACCCATCACATTTTATGCTTTGATAAAGGAGATCCATTTCACGCTTCGCAACATGATTTGGATTGTAATCATTCGCTTCTATTTTGTTCATTGGTACAGCAATTACATTGTACACAGGGCTTTTAAATTTTTTCATAATTTGTTCCTTCTTTAAATATTTCTAATAGTGTTTTCTTTTTTTTAATTGATAACGTAATCAATTTCTCTATACCAAATCCTCCATCAATATCATAATAAAAACATTCCCGCATTTGACCCTTCCTTGCTGTTCTTGCTTCAGACTGTAATCTTAGGGCATAATCAAAAGAGTTTTCATAAAATATTGAAACATTTGCACATTGAAGATTTAAGCCTAATGCAGCTACAGCAATATTTGCAATTAAAACACGTGTATTGCCGGATATAAATGTTCTGATGTCTTTGTTTTCACCGTTGAGTATAACGGATGAAAAAGGTATTGTGTTATAGATATCATTTATTGAATTTGTGTATTTACAGAAGATGATTATTTTCTCATCCTTGTGTTTTTCTATAATTTCTAACAAAGCCTTTATTCTATTGACATCACTAATGGATGTTTGTAATGTAGTAAGCAAACTCATAATTGCTATGCTACTCCAATTTTTAGAAAATTGACAAAGACCAGCGGATTTTACAGCTTCATAAGTTACCAGTGTTTCATTGACAGGCTTATAGTGTTTTTTTATATAAGTCCTTTTGATTATAAGTTTATCTTTAAAAGAATAATATGTGAATGGAGCTATCAATTTTTGCAAATAGTCAACATTGGAACTGCCTACAATCTCGCCTGTGATTCTATTTACTTGCAGGTGATGTTCTTTAAATGCCTCATAGTTCCTGTAACCAAGAATATTTGGTGAGAGTATTAAGAATTGAGAATACAGGTCTTTTACATATTTTGTGATTGGGGTACCGGATGCTATTAACTTATAATTGCACTGGCGACTAAGTTGGAATGTTCGCTCGGTACGAGTTGCCAATATGTTTTTAACTTTTGTGCTTTCATCAATCACTAAAAATGTTTTTGCATCTATAAGTTTGAGGGCATCTATATATATACGGTCTGATAGTGAAATACTTTCAATACCGAAATAAAATACATTGTTAGGATGGTATCCTATATGCTTGATTAATTCTTTTGAAAAATTATCTTTGGTACTCAATGGCAATAATATGACCATCTTATCAACCTTGCCTTCCAAGAGTCGTTGCAAGAACAGTTTAATTATAACCAAACTTTTGCCTTTCCCCATATTCATAAATAAGGCATTTACCTTTTTCCGGGATAGTTTTTCAACGGCATTTGACTGTTCTTTAGTCAATCTTGTTTTAATCATCAAATTCATTGCAAATATTTGCTCTATTTGGATTTAATATTTTAGGTGTCCTTATTAGACTTTCAAATTTTATATTCTTTTCAATGGCCATATTTTCATATATGCACAAATAACCTTTTAGCGACTTATTATTAATTGCATATTTTGGCAACCAAACGTTTGAAAAAGTATTATCAATATGTTGTACGCGGCAGCATATAGCCTTTTTTGTTTCTTTTATTATACAGTTTTTTTCTCTTTTAATGAGTACCCACATAAAAGATTAATTACATTTAAGTTATTTTTTCATCCACAACTCATGCTGTGTTCGCTGCCATCCTAATTGATAGAGCATTCTACATGCACGCGAATAAGACAGCTTGTTTTTCTTGAGAAGTGATTTGTATGCTGCGGCTGTTTTTGCCGGCATGATGCCGTTATGCCAGTTGCGCTGCTGCATCAGTTGCTTAAGCAGATCTATTGCGTTAGCTTGTATCGTGTCCATAATGATTAGCTTTTTTTGATTTTCAATAAATTCATTAACTGCAGCTTGTTCTTCCGGAGTAAAAGTATCAACTGTTTTTGCGTAATACATTCTCACACTTCGAACATCTGTTCGTGGTGTTTCATCATTTTGCCCGTGTTGTAATACTTTTGCATCAGCTTCTTTAGTGCTTAATTCTATATCAATTACTTTGCATTGAGAGGATGTCCATCGAAATATATAAAACATAATTTTCTTTTTTTACAAATTATCATCCGGATTGTTTTTATTGTACAGACGTTCCTCTTCCTGCTCTGTTAATGCAAGAAAATTCCAACAGTCTGTTATAATCGCGTCAATCTTATCAGGGTCGGTGGGCTTATCATTCGGATCAAGCCACTCCTGTAAGGCAATGTTTAATTTAAAATCTTCATAATCTACGAACACCGTTTCGTCATAATTAAACAACAGGAATAAGCGCGGATAGGTTAACTTAAGTATCGCCAGTTTTCCAGGGTGAAGGATAATGTTTTCGCTGATATAGAATCCATAATACCGCTCTGCATCATCGGCTGCCTTAAGGTGGGAGTAAAGATCACCATCTGGAGCAGGTGTATGAAAGTAGGGCTTAATTTCAAGCGCAGCGCATAGGCGGTGATTCATATCAATATCCCATGCAAAACGACCTGCCTCAATGCCACGAAGCGTATTGGGCGAAATACCAACGTATAAAGCCAGTTCTTCCTGCGTTCTGCCCATTGCTTCACGTTTCTCAGCAAAGAACCGCCCGAGTTCTTTCCGGGCAGTTCTGATTTTTTCTTCGTTAATCATAAATTTTATCTATGTATAATCTTTCAGCACCACTTCCTCTGCGGAATATTCCTTGCCATTCATAACACCAAGTTTCATAATGCTGCTGTAGCTCTATGCCTTTCTCGTCAATGGGAATTGTATGCAGCACAAACTCTTTCGTTTGACCAATGGAGTCAGAAGGCCGTTCTTCCATTCCAACTATTTTAAAGCGCTCTTTGCCATTATTCACATCCGAATAACTGACCTCTATTTTTTCTCCTCTCAGTTTATGGGCACGATCAATGGTGAGGTACTCACCTGCTTCAATAAAATAGGTCAATGCATTGTAACACTGCATTACATGACGTAATGATTGGTTGGCATAAGAGCCAAAATAAACCCATCCGTAATATTTACCTTCATATTGTTCTGTGGCATAAAATCCATAATCTCCTTGTTCCCATTCAATGGAAGGCAAGCCATTTTCACTACCATCGTCAAAAAAAGCCGCACCATATACGGTGGCTATCACTTCAATTTGGGTTAAATTTAAACTTTTCATATTATATTTTTTAGGAGTTAAATAAAGTTAGATGTTGCGCCACATTGTACAATCAAATCATACGCTGTAATTAAAGAAGTATTCAATGAAGGACGTAAAGGATCAATATTACCAATCGCAAATAGGCATTTCAGTTGTGGTTTGATATCCTCAAAATTGCGTATATCAAGCTCTCTGTAACTATTCACTTTACGCCCGTTCGTACGCTGTGCGCTCTCTGAATATACACGTCCACAAACATCAGAATTGGTGGATGAAAAGTATCGTCTGCCTCTTCCACCTGCACGAGAAGAGTAGTCAATCACATATCCTGAGTAGTAAATATAACCTGCTTCAAGTGCTGCGGCACGTTCAGCAGCAATAGCACGATTTCTTCTAAGTTCAATCCTTCTTATTTTTCTTGCTTGACGTGCAGCAACATTCTGCTTGATTGTTTTGAGGTTATCGTTAAGGTTTAGGGCTAACACTGAGCGGCTTTCTCTAACCCTCAAGGCGGCACAATCTTTTTCGTCAACAGAAATTACCTCATAAATATCTAAGGTAGTGTTATACTTTGCCACAACCCATTTGCCGGCAAGCTTATCATTCGGCACATTTGTTTTGCAATGTATTTTACCACGAGAATAGAAATTCCAATGGTCCGATACACGAATACAATCTTCCGGAGTGTAATCCCATGATTTACCTTCTTTGGAATAGAAGGATCCACTGGCATACCGGTTATACGGTGATGCGCTAACACAGTTAGTTACTGTGAATAATCTCAGTGCCTCTGGCATCGCCAACAGGCCACTCTCAATGTTTAATTTTGATTTTGTCATTTATTTTTTGCGTGATAACGGCTGCTCCACCGGGGTTTTTCAAGGCCGCCCAAGGCTTTTTTGTTATTGATTTTTCAAATAGACTCAACAAAGAACGATTAATATATTTAAAGCACAAAATATTTTTTGTATTTATTTTATAATGTCCTGAAAACGAGGCGAAAAAAATTTCTTTGCTTCTTTCTTTCCAAAAGAAAGAAGCGCGGCACAGCCACGCTTCATCTTCATTAATCCATTTAAGCCGCTTTGTCACAGCCAGTATCATTAATAATCTGAATGATACCATCAGCAACTATTACAGTGGTAAACTCCCCAATAACAAAGCCTGCACGAGCAAACCATTTGCCCTGTAGCGTTAGTTTTGGATAAAAATTAAGTTGTTTTTGTCGCTTCCTCTCCTGTGAGCAGTAGCCTACTTTCAATTGTCGTTTTTCGTTCATAACTTTGTGATGTCTTTAAATTAAATTGATTAAATAAAGCCCATGCACAGGTAACACTGTGCATGGGCTTGTTGCTATACGGCAATAGCCAATATAGCTTGGTCCGTTTCCCTTTGCGCACCTTCAAGGTCGGCTTTTAGGATAGTCACAATTTTAGCAACCGTATCGGGTTTATTAACGTCAATCCTTGTCGCACTTGCAGACGATTTAAGACAAATAAATTCATCTTCCCCGTTCAGGTCTGCTTGGTAGTCCTCTACTTGCAGCGCAAGAGCCGACAACTTTTTTCGCTTCTCAACAAGTCTTCCTAATTCCTTAACGACTTCAAGACGTTGCATAAGGCGTTCTTGTGATGGTTGCTCAATCGGTAATACTGTTATAACAGCGGTTACCTCGTTTTGATTTTCTGCGTGTGCTTCGCCTGGCGTAGCCCCATCGCTTTTTTTGTTTTTATTCATATAATATATTGATTAATAGGCATAAAGGTAATTAAATGCTAATGAACCACCAAATATTTTATTGCTTTTTTCAGCACTACACACAATTTTATATAACTGATTTACAGTATTTTACACCATTTTTAATCATTATCTAAAACACGATTGTAAACAACTGCTTTTCAAGTTGTTGCAATCGTGCCGTTAAAATAAAAAGGGGTCAAGGGTTCTCCCTGCCTGTCCCACGCTAACAGTGGCTTGGCAATTGCCAATCGAAAGCAGCGATATGTGATTACACGCCAAAACCGTTCCTTAGGAAGCATACGGTGAAACCGTACCTATAAGTTTGCGTTAAGGATTGAAGGAAGCTACCATGTAGCCCGGAGAGCCTGCCTTGTGCCATAGGCACAAGAACGCCCAAGAAATTAATGTGAATGAATCATCCCAACGAAGTCTTGTTTGTTATTGAACAATCTTCTAAGCTTTGCATAAAGCAAGATATCAGCAGCTTCTGATAGGTGAGTAGCATCTTGCGGTGGCACACCTGAATCTTTCCTCTCTGATGACTTATCCTTTTTGACTTCTTCACCAATCTTAATAATACCTGCATTGAGTGCGGATGTCTCCCATGCCAGACAGTTGTTTCGGTTATAACGAAAAGCCGGTAACCTTTTATCTTCACCAGAAAATAGTTTACCCCACATAAGATATCGAGAGTGGTGTGAACCTATTTGTCCAATATAATATGGATTCACCTTCCATCCCAACTCTGTTAGCGTTGAAATAATTTCGTCAGAAAAGTTTATATCTGTTGACGCTCTCTTAGGAATAGAAGTTGAGTCGAAGTAGTAATTAACTTCTGCGCAACCTGATGAGAGAAAGTGTTTATAATACTCATGCCATAGCATAATGCAATGACTGAGTAATTCAGGATGTAGTACATACTTTGCAGAAAGTAATCTATATAACTTAGATGATGCATACTGGCCGGTAACTATTGAATTGATTGCATTATTATGGTCCAAAGAGAAGTCGAGTGGTGCAAGGTAATTTAAGTCTGCATCCCATCGACAATCACGTTGATGATGAATACCCGGTGTTAACTTATCAACGAATGAATTATTAACAGAATCATATCCATGCGTATTAATGTCCAATAAAGAATAGAAGCCGGACTCATTGCGTATTATTCTCTCATTCATTATCTGAACCCGGAATTTAGTTTCTGATAATGTTTTAAAAGCATTTTCAATTGGTTGCAATCCAACGTTAGAAATGTTCTCCAGTGCAGAAGCCTCACTGAAATAAATCGAGTCCTTACGTAATTCGTTAAGCAGCTTATTGTATCGTTGTAATTCCTTTTTTACTTTGATAATAGTCTTCTCGCAGCTGCTATCTTCAATTTCTTTCTCAAGGAGACTTATTTTATATTGTGATGATAATATAAGTTGTATTTGTTCCTCATCCATATGTTTGCCAAAGTCGAGCAGCCATTTTTCAGAACTGGTTTGTGGCTGATCGGAACAAAACAATAAACTAAGGTAATTGCTGAGATGTCCCCATTCATTTAATCCTCCGGCCATGGTTGGAATTGTCTGCTCGTCAAATTTTTTCTTATTAATAAGCCTTGCTTCATCAACAAATCCCCACTGGGATCGAACTCCATTAATAGAGCTGAACTTATCTTGACTGACAAGATAAATTCCGGAACCGTTAAACCAAGAAATATAATGGTCAGGCGATATAGGTCTCCTGATTGGTTTAGGCAAATTCAATTCTTCAGGGGGGAATTTGCCTATCCAAAAATGAACATTCTGTTTATAGCCGCGTTTCTCCCATCCCGAAACTAAAGCATCAAGTGTCTTCTCTACAAGTTGAGCGTATGTTTTACCCTGAATGAATCCGTTAGATCCCGGCATGGTCAGAACATTATTAAGTGTAAAGTCTGCTCCGGGGCCATCTGTCTTACCAGTAAAACGTCCCCAAATACAAACTCCGATCTGTGGGCGAATCAGGGAGTATATCATTTGTGGCTTATTCAGATGATAATCCCGTTCTTCAACTGTAGTTAGATTATTGTTCGTCATCAATCAATTCAGCATCATCAAACATATCTGTATCACGAGGATTTTCTTTTTTCTTTTTTAAGAACTTTTCTATTCTTTCTTCAAGGTTATCGGGCAGGTTTGCATTTATATGTTTCGGGTCAAATACATATCGTAAATGCTGCGGCTGAATTTCTGAATAAAGTTTAGCTTCATGACCGCCAAAAAATTCAAGTAACAAGCTCATTATATTCTTCTCACTGCTTGCAGCTGAGCGGAAATCTTCTTTAGCCACTGCCTTATTACGGGTTTCAATCATAAATCCCATGAGCATATCAACATAGAAATCACGACCCGATATTTCACTGGTAGCATTGAATACTTCCTTAGTATCATTATACTGGCGGTAAGCCTCTGACTGAGAAATACCATAATCATTCATCAGCATACTGGTAACCTTTAATCTGCTGCCATAACGATAAATCAAATCACGGCAAACACGTAAGTCGTTAAGCTTCTTCTGTAACGCATCAGACAATTCAACATTGTCTGGTCCTCTGTGCAGAAGATGCTCAACTATTTTTTCGATGTCTGTCTTCTGAGTGTAAGTTCTAAGAATAGGTTTTATTTCATCATCCATCAACTTTCTTGGATTTTGAGATTTTTCATTAGTGTAATAAACATTTCCTGAGCTTGAGTACTGCCTTTTTTAGCCATATCAATTATACTCTTACGTACTTCAAATACTGTTTGCAAGCGACCTTTATGGTAATGTTTATATGCTGCGCTATTGGGATCATTCATCTGTTCACGAAGATACTTCAACGTGAGCTCTGCGATCATTGCTGTTTCTTCTATGCTGAAATGGCATCGTCCACAGTCTTCTATCGTTTGTAATTTTACATCTGTCATAATCGAACCTTAAATGGTTGTTCATTACGCAATAGTGATTCAATCATCGCAATATCATCATTGACAACATTCTTGCTGGTACATATTACGAGACGTTCGGCTTTTGGGTTCCGTGTCCAGTTTGCACTGCCTGTAATACTAATATTCCACGCTACATTTCTGATTGCACAAACTTTTGCATGCATCGGACATAGCGCAACATTAAAATGTTCTTGCGCAAGGAGTAGGGCATTTGATTTATATTCCTTAGCACTATAATCAAGTATCATATTAACACTACTGATGACACCTGTATTAAGCATATAGATTAATTTACGTATCGAGTCTTCTGAAATAGAATATGTCGTTAAAAACAAATCAGATTTACCTGTATGTGTCAGCAGGTAACTCAATAGATCATGCATGTTCCATTGTCCACCGGTCCACAAATGATAATGCCGTTCATTGTCTATTTTGGACAGGTAAGATTTAAACCACTTCAAACTTGCTGCATTAAGTAAGGTTGCAGGCGAAACAGTACCTGTAATAGCATCAGTAGATGCAGATGTATTTCTAGTGTCAAATAAGCTCATTCAGTTTTAACTCAAGTGCATTCCGCATAGCTTCCAACTCTGGTATCTCACCTTTGCGTTTTTCATTTTTCTTAACCTTAGAAATAGTACTTCTGACATTATTCAGTTTTTTCTGAATGGTAAATTTATCCTCATCTTCTATTTTGGCTTTAGCTGAATCTCCAGGTAGTTTTCCGAACTTCTTCCAGTAATCTATTTCAAAATACAATTCGTTGAGTTCATCTTCCTTATCGAGTAATTCATTGCAAAGATCGCCCGTGTTTTTGGATGACAGAAGTTCATTTATTCTATGGTAATAATCATCTCCTTGTCGCTTTTCTTTTCTAGCTATCTGAATGGCTTCGTCTGTAATCATAACAAGCTTATGATGCAATACTGCACAATGCTTGTATATTGTTTTACTTCTGCTAACAATATCTTTTATCGCATCATCTGCACGCAAATATTCATCATCACTAATTATTTGCTTTACCTTTTTTTCTGATTTTTGCTCGTGCTGTAAAAACTCCGGTTTTGCACATAATTTGATAATCTCTTTTGTAAGAAGGTCCCGATTATAGCGCGTTTCCTTCCTTTCCAGGATCATGACAAGAGCACGATTAGTGCTAAAGCACTTCAACAGTGCTACTCCTGATTGATAATCACGATTACCTTTAGCCCATTGCTGTAATGACGACACTTGCATGCTACAAAAATAAGCATTCTAAGCAAGTAAGAAAATAGATTGAATTAGTCCTTTTTATAATTGAGCAGCCACACAATTCTTGTGCCTTCGTCAATAAATTCAAAATCATAGCCTCTTGCAATCAAAGCATCATAAACATCACTTGCCTGAATATAATGAGGGCAATGATCACTCAACATTTCTAATATTTCGTTAGTTGATTTACGCAGCGAGGCATTACTGCTGTCTGCAGGAACAAAGCGAAAGAAAAACTTATCAAGCAAATAATCTGTCGCTTCTGAATTAACTTGTTTGGGTTCCTCTTCTGCTTCCTCTGACATTAGCAATATTATTAACAGGTCTGTTTGCAGACAATGCATGAAATAACACACATTCTCCTTTATTCAATATATTCAGGAGAGCCCTGCTGTTATCAGAGGTATTGTGTGTTATCTTCATTGTCTGCGATGCAAACATAAAAAAAAATCCGCTACATGTTACCACATAGCGGACTTGTTTAATTTAAAGGTTTAGTTTTAAGGTAGGTTACTTTTTAGTAGCAGAAGGCTCAGAAGGTTGATTGACTTTATCCGTCTTCTTTTTAAAATATGGATTGTCAGGATACTTCTCACAGAAGATGTCAATTGCACGAACATCAATGACAGATAAATCCATCATCTGTCCGCCATATCGCAATGGCATAATTGTTTGTTGTGCGCTGAGTCGTGGACTTACATCATACTTGTCAGTCACACTTGCTGGAAATTTGCTCATAGTGTATTTATTATTGAGTTAGAATTATGGAGTAGCTAAGGTAATGATACCTTTGTATTCTGCTTCAGACGATTCAAATGATGAAATTGTAATTGTCCATCCTCTGTAACCCTTCTCGTTGTTACCGGAGCTCCACTCTGTCTTTACTTCTGCAGGGAAACGTGCACTTCCAAGCTGACGTAATCTTCCGTCTGCCAATTCGACTAAGGCAATGGCTTTAATATTTTGCCATTGCAAGAGTTGTGAAGCTGTGCCTGCATCGGCTCCGGGAGTCTGCCCTTTATATGTTGCGAGGTAGCCGGTAGTGTCACGCTCACTGTTTGGTTTGCCTTCAAGATTCCCGCTATCTCTCGTGATATAAATAGTATGAAACCCTTTAGGAGAAGTAAATGTGTGGTCATCAGTAATTTCGATAATACCGCTATTGGTGGCGGCAGGATCGTTCATTTCTTCTTTAGCTCCTATTGTAAGGAAGTCTGTAATTGCCGCAAGATAAATGCGACCGGTTGTTCCGCCAATATTCAGTGTTGTTGCGGTAGGTGGGGTTACGTTACCTAATGTTAGTGCCATTGTTATTGTTGTTTGGTTTTGTTGTTAAAATTTTATTTTTTAAGTCGAAGCATACCGCTTCCCATTTCAATCATTTTTTTTGCAAGTTCTGTATCCGCTTTAACATCTTCAGCAGATAGAATATTACCTTCAAAATTTATTTTTGGGAAAGCAATGACATATGTTTCTCCATCTATTTCTACAGTAGGTTTAACTAATGAAGCTATCTCATTGCTCTTCTCAAGTTGCGACTGTAATGCATCGTTTAGCTCAAGTGCATCCTGTAGCGCTTGATTTGCTTCCGATAGTTGCGATTCAAGTACAGAAACTTGCTTCTTAAGTTCCTCCATTGGATCACCAGAGCCTGCTACTGCAGGTTCTGGTGATGGATTATTTTGTTTAGCCATAGTATAATGTTATGAGTTTAAAATTGATCGTTTATCCAGATAAATTCAGGATCCGGCACTTGTAATCCAATCGAGAAAACAATAGCAGTGTCAAAACCATATACAGTCTTAACCATTTCAATTGTGTTCATGTCACTCATACTGTCTGTACCGAGTACCATGTTTTCTTGTGGAGCTACAATGATTTTTCCGTCTGTAATCCATTCTACCGGCTTAATTATACAGTTACCGTTTCCAATGTCTAATGTTTGTTGGCCAAATGCATTGTATGTTGGCTTATCATGGAACAATTCACGATACTTCTTATTATACATATCGGCAACACTATAGGACATATACATATTCATTTTATGTTTCCTGTATCGTGCCGGTATAGACTCATATACCGATTCTAATTGCGTAATGACGTTTGCAGCTGTAATGGCTCCTGTAGCAACAGGTGTCAACCCTATTGCATCAATAATTTTATTGAATCCATCAGTAATTCGTATCGCCAGGTTAGAACTAACATCAGTTGTATCGCCAATGCCCAGTACTGAATTTACTAATTCATGCTGAATCTCCTGAGTGATTTGTTGCCACATATAATTCTCAAAAGGAATATCCTTCGCAGTAGCATTAGCACGAATCTGATCAGCCATCCATTTGTTATAATACAACAGTGGTTGAATCTGAGTTTCATAAGTAGCCAGTGCAGGCGTAAGTTGTCTGTCTGTAAATACAACTCCACCCGGAGCAGTAAATGTTCCGTTGTATGCTTTCAGTCCGACACCTGCGGCCATCTTTCCGAATTTTGTAGGTCCTTTTATCCCTGTGTAAACAGTGATTCCTTGCTCAGCTAGTCCGCTGAAAACTTTCAGTAAAATGCCTTTTGCAAACTTAGTTCCGTAAGCTGCTGCGGCAGATAAATTAGGGGTTGCCATTGGTTCTTGTTATTTTGGTTTTGTTTGGTTTTGTGTTTGTTTGAATTAATCTTCTACCTGATTTGCAAAAGATGGATTGTCACGTAATGAAGTCTTCTCAAAATCGAAGCTCTGCATCTCCTTATACATCTTCACTTCCGGATCAACATTATCTTCCTGATTGTGCTTATGCTCTTGTACATCCTTTTTTCGAGGGTGTTGTTTCACCTCACCTGGCGATTGTAAATTTGCTAGCTCAAGGTTAAGTGCCTCTATGGTTTGTTTGTTAGAATCAATTGTTTTTTGCAACTCTGTTACTTGAGCATTCAGGTTGTTAATCTGCAAGGTCAGTTGCTCATTCTTTTCAGTGGCGGCTGCTATACTGTTTGCATTATCTTCCAGTCTTGCATTCAATTCAGAAAGCATGTCCTGTGTAATTTCCACTTCTTGTTCTTGCTCTGCAACATTCACATTAAAAAATGTTGCAAGACTCTTCAGAGCCGATGTTAATTTTACTTTCATTTTATTGTTGGTTGTTTGATTTAATTCTTTCTTACCGGAAATTTGCAATGCATAATTCAACGCATCCTGCTCAGTAGCTATAGCATCAATCAGACCCAGATCTATTGCCTTTTCAGCCAGATAAACCTTACCGGTCAACGGCTCATTACCCTGCATAGATAATTTACCGGAGCGGTTCGACTTAACAGTATCTTGGAAGATCGTATTTGTTGGATTTAAAATATTCTGTTTGATAGGAGCAAAGTCCTTTTCCAATGCCTTAAAATAATCTTGATTCTTGTCAGGGCTGCTATCAGCATTGATGTACAACATTTCATAGCCCATTTGTTTTAATCTTTCTTTGCTATTATAAAGTGTTGTTGCAGTTCCTATGCTTCCTATCTCAGTAGTTTTATGACTTGCAAATATTCTGTGTGACCCACTAATAATTGCATAACCTGCACTGGCTGCCATACCACTGATGAAAGAAATAACAGGCTTCTTATTCTGAGCAACAACATCTGCAAATTCAAATGTGCCATCTACACTCCCGCCACCGGAATCCATTTTAAGAAAAACGGCACCTATGTTTTTGTGTGCATAAGCCTCAAGCAATCGGTTGCGCATGGTATCTGTTCCAGGAATTCCACATGAATCCTCTTTCATCACAACACCGCTATAATTCAATACAGCTATACTTCCCTCAGGAGCATCATCATAACTGTCAATACGAGTAATCGTACCTGCTGTTAATGCAAGCGCATACGTTTTATGTTGCTGAATATTACTTGCTATTTCATCGTCATTGAAAAATGATACAGGCTCTCCAGAAAGTAGTTTAATGACTCTGCCATAAAAACCTTCTGCATACCGATCATCTATCAGCCATGCGCCACGAAGAATTTTACTTACCAATCGAAAATTAGCCATTGTATAAATTGCACGTGCAAAATACTTATGACATAAGGCGCATTAAAAGGACACCGGCAAAAGCGCTATTCGCTATGCTATTCTTGTCCTTATAAAATGGAATTTATACTGTGTAATTATTGAAAGTAAATACTTATTTTAAACCGATAAAATAAATTGAATGCAGTGATTTTTACTAAACTGTACCTATACAAAATTTATTATGTCTTATAATGCAAATGAAAAATCATCTACTCAAAACAAGATGACAAAAACGGGAAAATAAATATATTACGATGATTGCATCGTCTTTAATTTCTTTTCACGACTTCTATAATACATCCTTTTCAATGTACTAAAATTCAAAATCGTGTCCTGAAGCTGATATTTCCCCTCAAAATAACGAATCATCTCATCAACTTTTTTTGTTTCATCATTGGTCTTCACAAACTCAATAAAGCTCTTAAATTCGGTACGGATCATTTGATCAATATGATCATCAAAATGCTTTGCCTTCCATTTTGGTAACCATATCTTATGGCCATAACGATGATTACTCGATAATTTACACTCTATATATCGAGATTCAGCATAACGCAACGGTAATTCACTCTTGCGTTTTGGCTCTAACAACGGTATCAGTATTCCAAATATATTATCACCTTCTTTAATTTGAAAAGGTTTTGATATTTCCGGATTATTAATAAGATACTGCCTAACGTGATACTGTACAGGAATCTTTATAATCACTATGTATTGGGTTGTTGATTGTTATCAATAGGTTGTGGCAATGGTGTGTTCGGATCATAAGGAACCGGATCCACTATTGGACCTGTAATATAGAAAGCATTATAAGGCATCATCGGACTCTCCATCTCAAAAGTAAGCTGATAAAAATTGAGCTCTGTAAGTTTCTCTCCTGTGTTTTTCTTCTTAGTTAAACGCATTCCCATCTTATCACCTTTAAGGTTTATATACCCGAAAAAAACACCCTTGTCATTATTATCCAACAGCAATACAGCGTACTCTCTATGCTCCATATCGTCAAAATCTATTCTACGAAAATCATAATCTTTTGCAACATTAAATTGTACAGAGTGTTTATACAGAATGCCGTTTGCTGTCATTGATTCTGCATATTCCCATCTCGATGTACTCTGTATGTACTCTGCCATAAACCACTTATCGTAATCAATGGATATGCCACTAACATCAACCTGATGATTATAAGGTGCTATCTCCATTAAAGGTAAACCCAGGGAGATGGCATTCATTGGCATAAACAATATTGTACGAACACTGCCTATGTTCGGATCCTTACTGTATCTATTTGGAATGCTTTGCATAATATGTGCGTAAAAATAATTAAAACTTACTCATTCAGCACTGTTTATTTATCATTTTTTCACAGATCAGTTGTGTATAGAGATCGTTGCTATAACAACATTATCGCTATTCCTGATTACCATAGCCAATGTTGCTGTATGCTCAAAACGGTACCTGAATGGCTCTTCCATCCATTTGGTTTGATTCTTCATTGCCATACATATTTCATCAGAGGTAACCTCAATATCTCCCGGCTTCAGAAAAGTCTCAAACCATAACCTCAATATTCCCGCATAACGGTACTCAACTCTATTTTGAAGGTGTTTGGTAATCTCTAATTTGTATGTTTTCTTGCCCATATAATATTACGCGTTCAAATACACAGTTACAATACAATGTGTCATAAAATAGATACACTGGAACAGCACTGTAATGAACATAGTTCCGGTGAACATTAGTAGTTCGAATATTAACTGATGTATTGCGTAATGTATCAACAGGCAACGATGGCTTTTGCCAGGCATAATAATTTACAAAGCCTGTCGAAAAAATTATTATAATACTATACGCAACAAAAAGAAAAATTCTCATGCTGCTAAAAAACAAGTAGAATCAAAATAAAGCAAGGACTAAAAAAACAGACACTACATTTTAATGCCTGTAATTTCAGAAAAAACCGATAACATATATTCCGATTCACTTATCTGAGCGTTCAAATCCGCTTTTGATAAATTATAAATCTCAACATCCATATTTGATTTATTTTCATCCAAACTGATAAGTGCAGCTTTCGCATCATTAATTTTCTTGCGAACAAAAAGTGCTTCGCCATAACTTTTTATTTCTTCCATTGGGTTTAGTTTAGAATGCAAATATAAAATGAATCAACAAAATTTATTCAGATCATTCATTTTTCTGAGTAAGACCTTAACCCATTAACCGGTCAAAGGCTATAATAGAATAAATAAAACTAATAATGATAAGTCAAAACTAAAAGAAACTACATAAATAGTGTATCAAAAAAAACTTGAAAAACTCAAAAGTTTGAGGCAAAAGTGCTCAAAACTAAACTACAGAAACTACAAATTGATTTCAAAACTAACCAAAACTTTTGAAAACTACAGAAAAATAATGTTTAAAATACTGATATATAAATTATTAAGTCGTTTTGTAGTTCCTGTAGTTCGGTTTTTTCAAAAATCTCTCAGTTTCGGGTTTTTAATAATTTTTAGTTTTTTTCTACCAAAAAGGACGGATATAAGATCGGACCGTAGGAAGAAATAAAGCATATCAATTTAAAAAGTGCGATGGGTAAAAAGCAAAGACAATGAAATTGTTTTTGCTGTGCGATGCTGAGGTGAGAGAAATGAACGGAGTCGGAAAATAGTGAAGGATAGTTGAGCGAATGAAGCGAAGCGAAATAAACGAAACGCCTGAACGGAATGGAGACGAAGTGAATGAACTTACCGCAAGCTTATAAGCATAAAACAATAAATGCTTTATTTTTTCCTAAACCAGTTAAAAGAAAATAGGTAATAATATTGCATAGACGGAAATTCAAAAAGGGGAATAAATCTTATTGTTTTCGGCTTTTATCTCCTTCCAATCCTTCTTAATTTTCTCAGCAATTGCCTGCCGGATAAATTTATTGATATTAACCCCATGATCTTCCAGGATCACAAACGCTTGCCGCTGCTGCTCAGTGAAACCTATAACCTTCTTATAATTATACTGTTTCATGTTTTTTGATATTCTTTTGTTTCGTCAAGCGCAGCGTTAGCAGAAATGCCAAGCGACACACTACGAAGACTTGCAGAAACAATCGTATTCAATATCCAAGTCATAATCAAATAGTTTAGTTTGACATTTCCCTGCTTCATATTCGTCTGTTGCTTTCGTGAAATTCTGTTTTGACATTTCAATTAAGTCAATGGCGGTTTTGTTGTTTCTGAAAAATGAAAATTCGCCTTGACCATATTTAATTTCCATTTCATTCCACCACTCAATAAGTTGTGGTTTTTCTAAAATCATTGTCAGTAACTTGCGTTCTGATTTTTTCCAGCACATATCGCAATTGCCTTCGTAATCTTTCAACTGCAAATCAAATTCCTGTCTATCCCACCAAGTTCTAATGAAATCTTTTGTGGCTCTAAAATCTGTTGCAAGTGGGTAAATGAATTTATCTTTCTTTGCTGTTTGCCAATTAATGCGATGTGCCTCGTCAATTCTTATTCCAATGGCAGTTTCGTAACTTCCATTTTCCAAGCCAATAGTTCGTAAATAACGTGTAATTGTTTGGCGTTTCAATTCCCTTGTGCAATGTGGGAAAGCCTTGTTTGGCAGTCCGTATTTAGTTATCATTTTTTCAAATGGTTCACCATTTCGGCTTGCCGTTTCGTAGCTTACAATTTTAAAAGTGCTTTTGTTGTCAATCAAATCATATTCAAGCCACGTAACACCTAAATTCCAACGCTTATCGCACTCATTTACAAAGTCAAGCGTTTCAGCCCTTTCCTTCCCAGTATTGGCAAAAATGAATATCAATTCACGTTCTTTATTTTCGTATCTGATTTGTAAAGCCCTTGCCATAAATGCTGATGTCCTACCGCCAGAGAACGAAACTACCAAAGGCACTTCTGCTAACACGGGTTTGGCAAAAGCGGGTTTTCCGTTTTCCAAATCAACTTTTGTATGTATATCAACTTTCATCTTTCTATTAAACTTTTGTGGTTAAAATCCCCGCCTTCGCCAAGCCCGATACCGTTATAGGCAAGCACTACTTGACTGCTTCGTTTTGAAACTCCTTTTTTTGAACAGTTTTACCGTAGAAGGCTTTCAACTTATCGCCTTTTTCGTAAGCAGCTTGATGCTCTTTACACATTTGTTTTCCTTTACCAACATTCTTTTTATAGCAGCCATCTACGGCACACTCATTTACAAATACTAAATTCATTTTCGTTTTAATTTACCGTGCCAGCCTATAACATTGCATTGCAAAAAGTGGGGCTGACGTTCCAATTTTAGCAATGGTACTACTAATAAACTTTTGTGCATAAATGGGTCAGTAGTACATTAAATCCCCACCTTCTGCAATGCCTTGCCGTTATAGGTAAGGCTAAGAAACCTTATCCCCTAATATTTGAGTTTCGTGAAAACCACCGTTAGGTAATTGAACACGATACCAGCCCTTTGTTATATAATTGACGATTTCGACAAGACAAGCGTATGACTTACCAATTACTTCAACTATATCCCCTTTTTTAAATTCATCGCCTTTAAACTCTTTTTTTATGGTGATTGGATTTTCATTAATAATAGGTAAAAATCTTGTCTGTTGATTGCCACATTGTGTACAGGTATCCGTGCCGTTGTGTACGTAAGGAAGTTTGCATTTACATTGATTTCTCATTTTTTTTTATTAAAGTTTGTGAGAAGCCCTACCTATAACAGCACATAGGCAATATGGCGGGTTCTCGGTTAATATTAAGTTCTTTTTTTCAAATCAAGTTTAGTAGTTGCAAATAGTTTAGCGTTGCGAAATCCGCCACATCGCCTATCTGCAAAACGTTAGCGGTCAGGCTATGACACGATAACTTCACGTTTAATTGTATCAGGTTTTAATCTTCCCATTATTTGTTCACGGACTTCCAAAGCAATAAAATCTGCAACACCAATCAATTCTAATGGATTAAAACCATCATTTCTACGGTGCATATTTTGAGTTCCATCTTCAAAATGTTGAACGGTTACTGTATATGTTTTTGTAACCAATACTTTTTTTTCTGTTGTTTCTTTTTCGCTTGACATAATTCAAATATTTTTGGACTTCTAAAAAGCGGAGAAGCCCGAACCGCTAACACTTGCTTTGCAAAATGGCGGGTGAAGTGCTAATTTGAACCCTTGTAATTCTATTCAACGGTAGTGCTATATTGAAGCTGTGGTGTTTCAAAACCGCCACTTCGCAAAGCAGATGCCGTTATATGAAAGTGGGCAGACGTGCATTCAATGAACTTTCGTTAGAAAGAAAAAGAAAAAATCTGCCCACGCTCAATTTACGATTTAACAAAAACCTTTTGAACTTGGTAAGTTCCTGTTGGTAATTCTTCAATCGCTTTGACTGCATCTGCATAAGATGAAAACTCTTGAATTTTCAATCTTAAATTGCCTTGTGTGTCAAATTCTGCAATTCTAAATACTTCTTGCATATTGTTTTGTTTTGGATTTTACAAAGCCCGTCCAAGGCTATTTCTTAATTAAAGCACCTTTGCAATAGTTGTCATCTTCTCTATTGTCAAAGCCTAAATAAATGTCATCGCTTGTAAATTTGAGCATATCACCCAAACATAGTTCACCAACTTTTACCCAATTACCGCCAAACTTTTCATTTACTATTTTTTGAATGTTGTTTTCTGTTGGGTTAATAAATACCACAATTCTTTCATTTGTATTGTGGTTTGCTAAAATTGTAAGCCCTTTGTTCATTATTGATTTTTTAAATTTCCCACGCTCATTTTTTCTTTTTCTTTCAGTGCTTCTAATCGGGTGTAATGCGTGAAATCCCACCTTCATATAACACGTGCTATAAGCAAGTTTGCCAATAACATTTTCGGTTACTTGAACATTTCTGCAAAGCAAACCTGCTCATAGCACCATACGTTA
>Ga0073900_10000260_pt1 | contig 39741 bp, 32 predicted proteins | sample KloWWTmetKNB5Kit_FD_66666 | JGI IMG/M metagenome (GOLD analysis project Ga0073900, IMG submission 66666) | Active sludge microbial communities from Klosterneuburg, Austria, studying microevolution and ecology of nitrifiers - Klosterneuburg... | ecosystem: Engineered > WWTP > Aerobic digester >...
ATCCCCAAAAACAAAATGGTGGTAACCGGCTACCCGGTGCGGCAAGTCTTTGCCAAAGTGGGGCGAGAGGCCGCGCGGGCCAAATACGCCATCGGCCAAAACGAAAAATTGCTTTTGGTGTTTGGAGGAAGCAAGGGCGCGCGGAACATCAACCGCGCCCTCACCGCGCAAATTGGGGATGTGTTGAAGCTGTGCAAAGTGATTCATGTGACTGGCGCGGGTGATTTTGCCGAGGTGAGCGCCATCCGCGAGGGCTTGAGCGCAGAGCAGCAAGCGCGATACACCGTGTTTGCATATTTGCACGAGGAGATGGCCGAGGTGATGGCCGCCGCAGATTTGGCGGTGTGCCGCGCCGGGGCCAGCGCGCTGGGCGAACTGCCGTATGTGGGCCTGCCTGCGGTTCTTGTGCCATACCCGTATGCGTGGCGTTACCAAAAGGTGAACGCAGAGTATTTGCAAACGCGCGGGGCGGCCATCATGCTGGCGGATGGAAACTTGAATAATGAACAAGATGGGCTGACCGCGCAGGTGAGCCGTTTGTTGAACGACACCGCGCGTTTGAGCGCGATGCGGAATGCCGCGCTGGGGTTGGCGCGGCGAGATGGGGCAATGGAAATCGCGCGAACGTTGGCCGCTTTGGCTTCAGGAGGAAAGGAATGATCCGAGCAGATGTATTTCTCTGGATTTTGGTGTTTATTTTTGGCTGGATTGGGGCCTCGCGGGGATGGGTGCGCGAGGTGATTGTGACCTTTGCGCTGCTGTTTGCGCTGTTTATTTACAGCCAGTTCAACACCCAAATTCGCGCCATCCCGTTTGGGGCAGATAACGCGCAGGGGCGGTTCATTATGCGTTCCGCGCCGTTGCTGTTTATTGCGTTTTTTGGGTATCTTGGCCCGGCGGTGGTGCGCAACCGGTTTGAGCAGAACTTTCGCGGAAAGGTTGAGCAAAACATTTTGTCATTTTTAGTGGGCGCGTTTAACGGCTATATTATCTTTAGCACAATCATGTTTTTTGCCAATGACACGGGCTTGCTGACCGACCCGGCGCTGAACCCGGTGGGAAATGCCATCTTCACCGCGCCGCCAGAGGGCTGGCTCAATTTCTGGTTTATCAAAAATTCGGCTTTTACCGTTTTTGCCGGGACAACTCTTTTGGTGATTTTGGTGATGGTATTTTTATTTGTAATTGTTGTATTGATTTAGTTGCTGGTAGCTGGTAGCTAGTTGCTAGTTGCTGGTGACTGGCTGCAACAACCAATAACCAGCAACCAGCAACCAGCTACTAACAACCAGCTACTAATATGAGCGAAAAAGTAAAACATTACCGGGATTTGAGAGTTTGGCAGGCTGCCATTGATCTTTCGGTGATTATTTACAAAATAACGGAGAGTTTTCCCAAACATGAACAATTTGGATTGATGAGCCAGATGCGACGAGCTTCGGTTTCAATCGGATCAAATATCGCTGAAGGGTTCAATCGTTCATCAAAAGAATTTGGGCGGTTTGTTGAAATGGCGATGGGTTCTTTGGCGGAACTCGAAACGCAATGCGAAATAGCGAAACGGATTGATTATCTTAAACAGACGGATTACGAAAATCTAAAAACACAAATGGATGTGCTGGGCAGGCAGTTAAATGTTCTTCATCAAAGATTGAAAGGACAGCAAACTACCAGCAACCAGCAACTAGCAACTAGCAACTAGCAACTAATTATGAAATTTCACATCATGGGCATTGGCGGGGCGGGGATGAGCGCGATTGCGCGCATTCTGCGCTCGCGCGGGTATGAGGTGAGCGGTGATGACCGCGCCGAGTCGCCTGTGCTGGCCGCCTTGCGCGACGAGGGCATACCCGCCTTTGCCGGCCATGACCCGCGCCATTTGGATGGCGCCGCCCCTCTGGGTGAGGGGGATATTCTCGCGCCATCTTCTGCGATTAGCAAAGATGAGCCGGAACTGGCCGAAGCCCGCAAACGCGGGATGAAAATTTGGCATCGCGGCGACCTGCTCAATTTTTTGATGCGCGACAAAATCGGAATTTCCATCGCTGGGACGCACGGAAAGTCCACGACCACCGGCATGGTTGCGCAGATTTTGGCCGACGCCGGGATGGACCCCTCGTTTGTGATTGGGGCCACGCCGCTGAGCCTGGGCGTGAACGCCAAACACGGCGAGGGCGATGCGTTTGTGGTGGAGGCCGATGAATACGACCGCACCTTTTTGCGGCTGGATTCCAAGATTGCGGTGATTACAAATGTGGAGTTTGACCACCCCGATATTTACAAAGATTTAGCCGATTACAACGCGGCGTTTGTGCAATTTGTAAAACAGGTTCCGGCGGATGGGCTGGTGGTTTTTTGCGCCGATGACGATGGCGCGATGAACGTGAAGCGCGCGGCGTTTGGCGAGAGCCATCCCCAGCATGTGACGGATTACGGAATTGACCGCGGCGAGTGGCGGGCCTTGAATGTGCGCGGCAACCCGTTGGGCGGGCAAGATTTTTCGGTTCAAGCGGCGGATGGCAGACGGGCGGGCGTGAGCCTGCGCGTGCCGGGAAATCATAACGTGCGCAACGCCCTGGCCGCGCTGATTGTGGCCGATGCCTGCGGCGTGCCACTGGACAAAGCCGCCGAATCGGTGGGCGTGTATCGCGGGGCGGGGCGGCGGTTTGAGATGCGCGGCGAGAAGCGCGGCATCAAAGTGTTTGATGACTACGCGCATCATCCAACCGAGATAAAGGCCACCCTGCAAGGCGCGCGAATGCGTTACCCGGTGGCGCGAATTTGGGCCATTTGGCAGCCGCACACGTTTAGCCGCACGGTTGCGCTGATGGATGAATTTGCCAACTCGTTTGGCGACGCGGATGAGGTGTTGGTGCTGCCCATTTATGCGGCGCGTGAGAAGAAAGAAGATTTTTCTTTCGCCGCGAATGCCATCAACCCAATTGAGATTGCGCGAAAGATTGCGCACAAAAGCGCCCGAAACGCCGCCTCAATTGGCGACGCGGCGGGGCTGCTTTTATCTCAAGTTCGCCCCGGCGATGTGGTCATTACCCTGAGCGCGGGGGATGGGAACATGGCGGGAGAGAAGTTGTTGCAGATGTTGTGAATGGACGGAAGACGGCGGACGGAAGACGGCTGATAAACCGTCCTCCGTCTTCCGTCCCCGGTCATTGAAGTTGACATGAATTTAGCAGAATTACAAGCCCGCGCCCGGCGCAACGAGCCGATGTCGAAACACACGACATCGCGGTTGGGCGGGCCGGCGGACATGTTGATTGAGGCGCGGTCAAGCGAGGAGTTGATCGGGCTGGCTCAACGCGCCGAGGAAATGGGTTTGCCCTGGCTGGTGGTGGGCGGCGGGGCCAATGTGCTGGTGAGCGATGCGGGTATTCGCGGGTTGGTGATTTTGAACCGCGCCAAAGAGATGAAATGGATGGTGCGAGACACCTCTGCGCGGGTGGAGGCGGATAGCGGCGTGGGTTTGGTGACGCTGGCGCGAGAGTGCATTGAGCGCGGCCTCGCGGGGTTTGAGTGGGCCATCAGCGTGCCCGGCACGGTGGGCGGGGCGGTGGTGGGCAACGCGGGGGCGCATGGCAGCGACATGGCCGCGTGCGTGAACATGGTTAAAGTGCTGCGGCGCGATGGGGCTCTGGAGTATTGGACGCCGCGCCAAATGCAGTTTGCGTATCGGCGCAGCGCGTTGAAGCAATACGCGCCGAAAGACCGGCCGATGGTGATTAGCGCGAGCATTGATTTGCGGCGAGATCACCGCGCCAATTTGGAAAAACGCGCCGCGGAGTTTGTGGCCAAACGCAAGGCCAGCCAGCCGCCGGGCGCGACGATTGGCAGCATGTTTAAGAATCCGACCGGGGATTACGCCGGGCGGCTGATTGAGGCGTGCGGCCTCAAAGGGCGGCAAATTGGCGGGGCGATGATCAGCCCAATGCACGCCAACTTTTTTGTGAACGCCAACGCCGAGGCGAAGGCCGCGGATTTTAAGGCGCTGATTGACCTGGCGCACGATGAAGTGATGCGCCAATTTGGCGTTGATCTTGAGCTTGAGGTGGAGTTGGTGGGCGAATGGGGCGAGGCAATTACGAATGACGAATTACAAATTACGAATGAAGAATAAATCTCTCGCAAAGACGCAAAGCCGCCAAGAATTCTTTGCGCCTTTGCGTCTTTGCGAGAGATAGAACCAAAATGACAAACGAGAAGAAATTGCGGGTAGCTGTTCTTTACGGCGGAAAATCTGGCGAGCACGAGGTGAGCCTGATGAGCGCGGGCTGCGTGATGGAAGAGCTGGACGCCGAGCGATACGAGATCACGCCGGTGTTCATCAACAAGGCGGGTGAGTGGGCCATCCCGATGGAGCAACTGCGCGAGTTTGACGTGGTGTTCCCGGTTTTGCACGGGCCAAACGGCGAGGACGGCACGGTGCAGGGGCTGCTCACGGTGATGGGCGTGCCATTTGTGGGCGCGGGCGTGGTGGGCAGCGCGGTGGCGATGGATAAAGTTGTGTTTAAGGATGTGATGCGGGCGAATGGGTTGCCGGTTGCGCCCAGCGTGGTTGTGCGCAGGCACGAGTGGCAGACCGGCGCGGATGCCATCCGCAAAAAAGTGGCGACGGATATTGGCTACCCGTGTTTTGCCAAACCTGCCAACATGGGCAGCAGCGTGGGCATTACAAAAGTACACGCCGCGGATGAGTTGGATGCGGCGATTGACGAAGCCTTCAAGTGGGATCGCAAAATTCTGCTGGAGTGGGCCGTGCCGCGCGCACGCGAGCTTGAAGTGAGTGTGCTGGGCAACGATGAACTCAAGGCGTCCATCGTGGGCGAGATTGTGCCCAACCGCGAGTTTTACACCTACGCGGCAAAGTATTTGGACAAGGGCGAGGATGAGTCGAAGCTGCTCATGCCCGCGCCGATCCCGGAGCCGCTGAGCCGCTTGATACGCGAGGTGGCGGCAGAGGTGGCGACCCTGGCCGATGTGCGCGGCATGGCGCGGGTGGATTTTTTGCTGGATGGCGACGCGAATGAGATTTATATCAACGAAATAAACACGATTCCCGGGTTCACTACCATTAGCATGTACCCAAAGTTGTGGATTGAATCTGGGATGACTTATGCGGGTTTACTGGATACATTGATTGAGTTGGCGATGGAAAGTTAGAGAAATGAGAGATAAGAAATGAGAAATAAGAAATGCTGATTGGATGAAGTGCAAGAGGAAAATTAAAAACTTGGCAATTAAAAAATTTCTTATTTGTTATTTCTTGTCTCTGTTTCTTTGAGAATTTGCAATGAGTTACAAACCAAAAAACCGAAAGTTTGAGCAGCGCGAGCGGACGCGGTTTAGCGCGATGGCGAGCGCGAACAGCAAGCGCAGCGTGAGGCGCGAGGCGCAGGCCTTGGTTTCGCCCGGCGCGCGCCGCTTTTTGCTGATGGCGCTTCCGCTTGCGATCATCGCCCTGGCCCTTGCGTGGTTTTTTGGCGATGCGTTTCGCATCAACAAGATAGACGTGATTGGCAATGACAATGTGCCCACCGACACAATACGCGGGGTGAGCGGGTTGATGGGCCAGCACCCGTTATCCATCAACGCGGGCGCAGCGGCCAAAACCGTGAGCGACTTGCCGGGCGTGGGCGGGGCGCAAGTGCAATGCGGATGGGGCAAGGCCTGCGCCATTACCATTTTGCCCGCCGAGCCAATGGCGGTGTGGCGGGCCAGCGGCGGGCAGGGTGATGTGTGGACGGACACCGAGGGCAAGGTTCAGCGCGTGACCGGGCAGATTAGCGCGCCGCTGGTGGTGAAGGTGGAAGAAGGCGCGCCGCCAACGCTGGGCACGCTGATGGATGCCGGGCTGGCGCGGGCATTAAAAGAATTGCAGGCGGCCCAACCGGGCATCACCACCTATCTGTACACCGCGCAATACGGGGTGATGTTCACCGACGAGCGCGGGACGCGCATTCGCGTGGGCACCTCGGAGCGAGAAGGCGCGGTGAAAGACAAGCTGGCTTTGGCGGCGCAGTTGCGCGGGCAGTTGGCGGCGCAAAAGGTCACGCCAAAGGTGATTGATGTGCGGTTTGCGAACGCGCCGTTTTATACGAAATAAATGTATTTAGACGTAGACGGACGACGGAAGACGGTTCTTAAACAGTTCACTTCCGTCTTCGGTCTCCGGTTTTCGGTCTGAACAAAAACATGGCAGAACAAAAACAAATCACGGTAATTGATGTGGGCACATCCAAAGTGGTGACGCTGGTGGGCGAGATGGCCGAGAGCGGCAGTGACATCGTGGTGTCTGGCGTGGGCATTGTCCCGGCGCGGGGCATCAAGCGTGGGCAGATTGTGGATGTGAAGGAAGCGGCGGAGTGCATTCGTGAATCGCTGGATGGGGCGGAGCACACCAGCGCGACCAAGATCACGCATGTGTTCGCCAACTTTTCCGGCAGCCATGTGCAATCACAAACCGGAACCGGCACGGTTGCCATCGGCCGGGGCGACCAGGGCGTGAGCCAGGATGATGTGAACCGGGCGCTGGAGCAGGCTTCATCGGTGAACCTGCCCAGCAACCGCGATATTTTGCACGTCATCCCGCAAAAGTTCAAAGTGGATGAGCAGGATGGCATTCGCAGCCCGCAGGGGATGCTGGGGTTTCGGTTGGAGGTGAGCGCGGAGATCATCACCGGGGCGGTATCGCCCATGCAGAACCTATCCAAATGTTTGCGCAACGCGGGCGTGGAGCTGCAAGACGTGGTGTTGTCCTCGCTGGCCTCGGCAGAGGCATCGCTCACGCCCACCGAGCGCGAGATGGGCTGCATGGTTTTGGATGTGGGCGCGGGCACCAGCGACCTGGCCATTTTTGTGGATGGGGCGGTGTGGCACGCGTCTGTGATTGACGTGGGCGGCTGGAATTTTACAAATGACCTCGCGTATGTGCTTCATCTGCCGCTGGATATTTCTGAGAAGCTGAAATTGCAACACGGCACGTGCAGTTTGGAATCGCCCACGCTGGAGCACCCGGTGACGGTGGAGGGGTTTGGCGATGACACGCAGGTGACCGTGATCAAGCGCGATGTGGCCGAGATTTTGCACGCCCGCGCCGAAGAATTGTTTGACATGATCGGGCAGGAGATCAAGCGCACAGGTTATGACGGCTTGCTGCCCGCCGGGGTGATTTTGACCGGCGGCGCGGCGCAAATGCCGGGCATTCGCGAGGTGGCCCGCAACAAGCTCCATCTGCCAGTGCGAATTGCCATGCCCGCGCAACTGGTTGGGTTGGTAGACGCGATTCAAGGCCCGGCCTTCGCCACATCCACCGGGATGCTGCGGTCTACGATGCAGGAAGAAAATGCCCGCCCGGCGCGTCGCCGGCGCGGGAACTCAAATCTTAAAGGATTAGGGGGGTGGTTAAAAAATCTTTTGCCGGGATAAGAGCGCAAAGCGCAATTTGCGAAAGACGCAAATCCTGTCCATAAGAATAGAAAATATTTTTAAGATGTGAAGTTGTTGATAAGTCTATTGACTTTGTGGATAACGTGATTACAATCGGTGGACACTTTGGGTGTTACCTGTGGAAAACTTGTGCAAGAGCGATATAATGCGCGAGTTTATCTGGCAGTGCCAGGGAGTGAAGCAAGGAATGAATACGTATAACGAAGCACAGTATCGCGCGGAGTCACCGGCGCAAATCAAAGTTGTGGGCGTGGGTGGCGGCGGCTCAAACGCGGTTAACCGCATGGTGGAAGAAGGCTTGCAAGGCATTGAATTTGTAGCCGTCAACACCGATCAGCAGGCATTGATGCTGAGCCGCGCTCCCATGCGGGTGCGCATTGGCGAGAAAGTGACGCGCGGTCTTGGCGCGGGCGGGCGGCCAGAGCAGGGCGAGAAAGCGGCGGAGGAATCTGCCGATGAAATTTACGCCATTCTCAAAGGCGCGGATATGGTGTTCATCACCTGCGGGATGGGCGGCGGCACAGGCACCGGCGCCGCGCCGGTTGTGGCGCGTGTGGCGAAGGAGCTTGGCGCGTTGACCATTGGCGTTGTCACGCGGCCTTTCACATTTGAAGGGATGCCGCGCGCAAAATCCGCCGAGTCGGGGATTGAGAAGCTCAAGGAGCATGTGGACACCCTGATCGTCATCCCCAACGATAAGTTGTTGGATATTGTGGACAAACGCGCCAGCTTGCAGCAATCCTTCCGCGTGGCAGATGATGTGTTGCGCCAGGGCATTCAGGGCATCAGCGAAGTGATCACCGTCCCGGGTCTCATCAACCTGGATTTTGCCGATGTGCGCGCGATTATGAGCGAGGGTGGCGCGGCGTTGATGGCGGTTGGCACGGCCAGCGGCGAGGGTCGGGCGCGCGCGGCCGCTGAGCAGGCCATCACCAGTAATTTGCTGGATGTGACGATTGACGGCGCGCGCGGCGTGCTGTTTAACATCACCGGCGGGCCAGATATGAGCCTGTTTGAAGTGAATGAGGCGGCATCGCTCATCAAGGCTGCGGCGCACCCGGATTGCAACGTAATCTTTGGCGCGGTGGTGGATGAGCAGATGAAGGATAAGATTCGCATCACCGTCATCGCCACCGGGTTTGACCAAACCAGCGCCAGTGGGCGTGGCAGCCAAATTCGCCGCCCGGCGATGGCTGGCTCGTCCGCGTCGCGCAGCACAACGGTCAAGCGGCCGTCTTTGGTGGAGACCTCTAAGACTGAGGCCGAAGCCGAACCCGCGCCCGCTAAACCCACGATGGATTACGATAATCTCGAATTGCCGTCGTTCCTGCGCCGTCAGCAACGCTAAATTTTTATTTGTTGTGTCATGCCCTCCGGATCCATGACGATCTGGGGGGCATTGTCATCTGTGCTGTATTTTGTCTGCATGGGTGGCAGATAAAAATCTTCGTGGAAGGGAACTCTTGCGCGCCATGCGTGAGAGGTTGAGGACGAAAATTTAAGGTCGTTCTTTGTAGCCGTTTCGCATTTCTATATTGACTTTGTGTTTTTAATTGAATAAAATCTTGCGCCCATTCCGGCCATATATGGGATGTTTGTCCATAACATCCGCCATATATGGTGGTTATGACGCATTTCCAGGAAGGGAAAGGAATTTAAATAGATGAAATGTCCAGCGTGTGGATCGAATGATACGCATGTGATTGACACCACGCGCGAGCCAGGCGGTGGTGTGCGCAGGCGGCGTGTGTGCAAGGCGTGCGGCAAGCGGTTCAGCACCACCGAGCGGGTGGTTGAAACCGTGCCATTGGTTGTTAAACGCGGCGGAAGGCGAGAAACCTTCAACCGCGAGAAAATTTTAGAAGGTTTGCGCATTTCGTGCGCCAAGCGCCCCGTCTCGGCGCAGGATATTGAGCGCCTTGCGGATTCCATCGAAGCGCAGGTGAGCGCCACGGGCAAAGGCGAGATCCCCGCCCGTGAGATTGGCGACCGCGTGCTTGAAGGCTTGAAGGAGCTGGATGAGGTCGCTTACATCCGATACGCCATCGTGTATTTGAATTTGAAAGACCTTGAAAGCGTGAAGAAAGAAATTGAGAAATTGTTGGGAGAGCGCTAGATGTCGAGCGCTGGGTTCTTGCTTTTTGCTCAGGACTTGGTGCGCAGAACTTAGGATTTTATGATGCCAGTAAACACACAATTTGAAACCGATGTGAACGCCTTGAATGGGCTGGGCGAGAAGATTTTTCTGGATCGCTACGCCATAAAAGATATGACCCGCGCCTCGCTGGCCGTGAACGATACGGTGGTGGCCCTGGTGGACTCCAAAACCAATCAGCGCGAGGTGGGCGTGGTGACCGAATTGACGCCGCCCAACGTGACGGTGGAGCTGCGCGATGGCAGCACGATCATTGTTCCCATTGAGCACGTGGACAAGCCGCTGGAGACGCATCCTTCGCACATGATGGATCGCGTGGCGAAAGGCATTGCCAGCGTGGAGCGCACGCCAGAATTGCAAAAAGAGTGGGAGGGCAAGTTTCGCTCTATTTTGGATGGGTTTAAGTTTGTGCCAGCCGGCCGCATTTTGGCCGCGGCGGGCAGCGACCAGCAGCTCACGTATTACAACTGCTATGTGATCCCATCGCCAAAAGATTCCCGCGCAGGAATTATTAGCACGCTGGCCCAAATGACCGAGATCATGTCGCGCGGGGGCGGGGTGGGCATCAACCTCTCCAGCCTGCGCCCGCAGCACGCCTATGTGCGCGGGGTGAATGGCCGCTCATCGGGTAGCGTGTCTTGGGGCGCGTTGTATTCGTTTGTCACGGGTCTCATCGAACAAGGCGGCAGCCGGCGTGGGGCGTTGATGCTGATTTTGAACGACTGGCACCCGGATGTGTTTAACTTTATTAACAGCAAGCGCACCATGGGAAAAATCACCAACGCCAATATCAGCGTGGGTGTATCGGATGGGTTGCTGGCCGCGGTGAAAGCCGACGCGGACTGGGATTTGGTTTTTCCAGATACCAGCCACCCGGATTACAACGCAACTTGGGATGGCGATTTGAGCGCCTGGCGCGAGCGCGGCCTGCCCGTGGTTAAGCATAAAACGGTGAAAGCCCGCGAAGTGTGGGATGCCATTATTGAGAGCGCGTGGGTCAGCGCCGAGCCGGGCATTTTCTTTAATGAGCGCTACAACGCCATGAGCAACTCGTGGTATTTTGCGCCGATCATTTGCACAAATCCGTGCGGCGAGCAGGGGCTGCCGGGCTGGGGCGTGTGCAATTTGGCGGCCATCAACCTGGCCAAGTTTTACAACGCCCAGACGCATGATGTGGCCTGGCAAGAGCTTGGCCGCACCGTGCGCTACTCGGTGCGCTTTTTGGATAACGTGATTGACGCCACGCCGTATTTCTTTGATGAGAACCATCGCCAGCAGTTGAAGGAACGCCGCGTGGGCTTAAACACGATGGGCTTGGCCGAGTTGATGATTCGCCTTGGCATTCGCTATGGCGGCGAGGAATCGGTGAAGTGGCTGGACAAGCTATACGAGTTTATTGCGACCGAGGCGTATTTGGCTTCGGTGGAGCTTGCCCGCGAACGAGGCCCCTTCCCCGCGTTTGATGAAAGCAAATTTTTGCAAAGCGGTTACATGAAGGCCATGCCCAAGCGCGTGCGCGAGGAAGTGGCCAAGTATGGCGCGCGCAATGTGACATTGCTTACGCAGGCGCCAAACGGCACCATTGGCACGATGGTGGACACCAGCACCGGCATTGAGCCGTTCTTCTCGTGGACGTTTTTCCGCAAGAGCCGGCTTGGCTTGCATGAGCAAAACGTGGCGGTGGTGGAAGAGTGGAAGCAGGCGCACCCCGGCGAGGAACTGCCAGAGTATTTTGTCACCGCGATGGAACTCTCGCCAGAGGAGCATATCCGCGTGCAGGCGGCCATCCAGCGCTGGGTGGATTCATCCATTAGCAAAACGTGCAACGTGCCCAACGAATACACGGTGGAGCAGGTGAAGGCGCTCTACGAACTGATGTTTGAGCTGGGCTGCAAGGGCGGCACCATTTATCGTGATGGGTCGCGCGATGAGCAGGTGTTGATGCTGAAAGATGACAAGGCCGAGACGAAGAAGACCGAAACGAGCGCCGCGTCAGCCATCAGCCCAGAACCTGCGGTTGCGCCGCTGCCCGCCATGCGCTCCGGCCTCACGCTCAGCAAGCACACGGCGATGGGCACGATTCACATCACCAGCACGCACGATGAGCACGGCGAGCCGTTTGAAGTGTTCATCACGGTGGGCAAAGCGGGCAGCGATTTGCAGGCCGATGCCGAGGCGCTGGGCCGCATGATCTCGCTCAATTTGCGCCTGGCTTCGCCGCTCAGCCGCCGCGAGCGGTTGGGGTTGCTGGTTTCGCAACTGGAGGGCATTGGCGGGTCGCGCTCGGTGGGCTTTGGCATTAACAAGGTGCTGTCCATTCCCGATGCGGTGGCCGCCGCGCTGAAGCAAATGTATTTTGCGGAAAACGGCGTAGAGCAATTGGTGTTGCCGGTCATTGGGATGGCGCCAGCCCCCGCCGCGCATGGCACAAACGGCCATGGCAGCAACGGGCACGGCCACAGCGCGATGGCCGTGGTGCAAACCGCCGAGGGCGCGAAGGTCAAAATTTCTGGCGCGGATATGTGCCCGGAGTGCGGCATGGTCACGCTGGTGCGCAGCGAAGGCTGCAAGAAGTGCCAGAGCTGCGGCTACTCGGAATGCTAGCGTATTAAATTTCGGACGGAGGACAGGAGACGGAAGACGGATACTTGGTAAACGTCCGTCCTCCGTCTCCCGTCCCCCGTCTCCCATCTTTTCTGTCTAATCTTGAAACGTCCCAATATGTTCTACCTCTCCGCCGCGCTGGCGATTCTTGGCGCAGTGGGCTACCAGTATTTTGTCAAGCTGGTGCCGCAGGGTGTCAACCCGTTTATCTCGGTTATCAGCGCGTATGTTTTGGTGATTGGCCTGTGCGTGGCCGCGCTGCCGTTTGCCGGGCCAGAGGGCGGCGTGCTGGCGAACATCAAACAGCTTAACTGGGTGCAGCTTGCGCTGGCGGCCTCGGTCTTTCTCATCGAGATTGGCTTTTTGCTCATGTATCGCAATGGCTGGGAGCTGAGCGCGGGCAATCTGGTCACCGGCGTGGTGATTAATCTTTTGCTGCTGGCGCTGGGTGTGTTGCTGCTGGGCGAAAAACTGAGCGCGGTGAACGTGGCGGGCGTCGTCTTGTCCATCGTGGGCGTGGCGCTGATTAGTTATAAATCGTAACACTAGCGCTCCGGTCGCTTCGCCCAACTCGTTGGGACGCGGCCGGAGCGCTTGCCAACCCCATGAACCACATCCTCTGCGCGGAAATTGCGCTGCCCTTGCCACGCCCAAAAGTATTTGAGTTCTTCGCCGATGCGACCAACCTGGAGCGCATCACGCCGCCGGAGATGCGGTTTGTCATCACCAGCCCGCAACCCATCACCATTAAGCAGGGCGCATTGATTGATTACAGCTTGAGTTTGTTTGGCGTGCCGTTTGGCTGGCGCACCCTCATCGCCGAGTGGCAGCCCAACGATTATTTTGTGGATAAACAATTGCGCGGACCGTATGCGCTTTGGGAGCATCGCCACTCGTTTTTTGACGCGCCCGATGGCGGCACGATCAACCGCGATGAGGTGACGTATCGTCTGCCGCTTTCGCCGCTGGGCGATGTGGCCTACCCGCTGGTTCGCGCCCAGCTTGGCCGCATTTTTGCGTATCGCCAACAAGCCGTGCGCGAGATTTTGTTGGGGAAAGCCTAAGCGCTCCAGGGGCTAAAGGCAGCGCCCGGAGCGCTTAACCTAAAACTGTTCCAAAAACCGCAAGTCGTTTTGCCAGAAATAGCGGATGTCGTTGATGCCATACAAGCGCATGGCTTGCCGCTCTGGGCCAAGGCCAAATGCAAAACCGCTCCACTCGGCGGGGTCGTAGCCGCCGTTCTTGAGCACTTGGGGGTGAACCATGCCCGCCCCGCCGATCTCCAGCCAGCCGGTGCCTTTGGTCAGCACGCGGGCGCGCTCGGTGGCCGTGCCCAGCCACACGTCAATCTCCACGCTGGGTTCGGTGAACGGGAAGTATGAACAGCGGAAGCGAATTTGCCCATCTGCGCCAAACATGTGCCGCGCAAACTCCACGAACACGCCCTTGAGGTCGGCCAGGGTGATGCCGCGCCCGACCGCGATGCCCTCTACCTGATTGAACTGCATCTCGCTGCGGGCTGTCACTTGCTCGTAGCGGTAAACCATGCCGGGCAATATCACGCGGATGGGTTTTGTGCCGTTCTCGCCGCGCTCGCGCATAGCGTGAATTTGGCCGGGCGAGGTGTGCGTGCGCAAAATGACGCCGGGCGTGGTGGTGTAAAACGTATCCCACATGTCCCGCGCCGGATGCTCGGCGGGCATGTTGAGCAGTTCAAAGTTCAGTTCGTCCGTCTCCACCTCGCGAGACTGATACGCCTCGAAACCCATCTGCCCGAAGATGCGGGTGATGCGCCGGAGCGCCTGGGTGCTGGGGTGCAGCCGCCCGCGCCGGATGGGTCGGCCCGGCAAGGTCACATCCACCGCGCCGCTTTGCAATTCTTTGGCCAGCTCAAGCTGTTTGATTTGCTCTTTGCGCGTGTCTAGCGCGGCCAGCAGTTTTTGTTTCACCTCGTTGGCGCGCTTGCCAAAAGATGGACGCTCGGCGGGCGGAAGCGTGCCCAACGCCGACAAAGCGGCGTCCAGCTCGCCTTTGCTGCGCTTGGTGCCAAAATACTTGCCTTGCCACGCCAAAAGCGCGTCGTTGCTATCCACCGCCTGCAAACTTTCCAGCGCGGTTTGTTCCAGTGTATTCAGTGTCTCGGACATTGGGGTAAGTGTACCATTTTGGCGGGACGATGGACGGGAGACGAGAGACGGAAGACGGAGGACGGCTTAACCGTCTCCTGTCTGGGCTACAGCTTCCGCGCCACCTGGCCCACGCCGCGCCCACGGCCATAAAACTCGGTCCAGCCATCGTGCTGGTGGATGAGGATGCGCCGAGCCGGGTAGGCCAGCGCCGCGATGAAGCCCAGCGCGGCCAGCGCCAACCCCGCTTGCACAAATGGCATTCCGGGCAAGTTGTGCGCCTCAATTACCGCGCCGGGGATGCGTTCAAATTTCAATGTCACGTCATTCACCTGCAACGATGGCGCAAGCGCGGCATCGGCCAAAATTTTGCCGGAGGGGACTTCAAACACGCGGGCGCGGCCATCACCCGCGGGCAAAATTTGGGCGGCCATGTTTGCGCCCTCAATGCCCAGCAGGCGTTCTGGCGTGTCGCCGGTGAGCGAGACCAGCGCGGATTGGGCCGGGCTGGCATACGATGACTCGGTGATGCTGAGCGGGCGACCTGCCGCGTCCTGGGCGGTCAGGCGCACCTCTGCGTTAAGTTGCAGCACATGCACCCCGAACGGCGGCTGTGCCAGCCACGCCAGCGCGGGCGCGTTGGGCGTAAGCGCGTGGGGGATTTCATCAAACCGAAGTTGTGTGCCATTGGGCAAGGTAGCGGGTGTGTTTTCGTTTACCAACATGCGCGGCGAGACCCAGCCCAGCGCGAGATTCATCAACATGCCCGCCGCAAACAAAGCCGCGCCCGCGTTTAGCGCCAAAGAAAAAATTGCGGTGATGGGCAACCGGTCGGCGATGAGCCATGCCTCGCCATCGTCTTGGGTGCGGTGGCGCAACCCGCGCAGGGCGGCGGCAAGCTGGGGGATGGGTGGGGCGGCGTCCGTCACGCGCAGACGAACCTCATCTTGCAGGGCGGGCAGGCCAGGTTGCCGCGCCCGCACGGCGCGCAGCTCAAAAATGGCGCTCAATGCCCGTGCGAATCCCATCGCCAAAAGCAAGGCAAACACAAGCCGCGCCCAAAGCGATTGCGCGATGTTGAACAGCCCCAGCGCATCCCACGCGGGGAAAGCCGCGCTAGAAATCTCGCGGGCTTTGGCCTGCCACTGGCTGTATGCCGCGGCGCTGGCCGTGCCGCCAGCGGGTATTTGCGGCAGCGCCGCGAGGGCCATCATCACCAGCAACGCCAGCGCAAAAACCAGCGCAAACGCCGCGTTGCTGGTCACAATTTGCCACACGCCGCGCCAGGCGTCGGTTTGCTCCAGCGCATCGCGTTGGGCGGGTTTTGTCTCGGCTTCGCTCATTTGGTTGCGTGATTTTAACGTGTTGAGTGGCGCTTGTTGGTTATTGGTTGTTGGTTGACAAAGGCGAGGTGGGGAGTATATTTTGGGTGCGGGTTTATGAAGACAAAATTAACTTTGAGCGTTGACCAAAATCTTATTGATAATGCAAAAAACCATGCAAATGCAAAAGGCATTACGGTCTCAGAATTGGTTGCAAGATATTTTGCGCTGATTGATGAGCCAATGTCTGAGAAGGCGCGGCACATGCCAAAACTCACGCGCGAATTGTCTGGAGTTCTAAAGACCCAAAGCCAACCCGTTTCGGAAGAGGATTACGGCAAATATCTTGAGGATAAAGTTGTATGACAACTAGAGAACGATCTGGGTGAAAGAATCCGGCGAAATTGAAGTTGAATAAGATATTGCAAAAACGGTATTAAAATACCTGCACAACAAAATGCGTTCCATGAAAAGCACGAGCATACTCAGCCTCCCTCGCTTTAATAACGAACGCTGTTCGCGCGCCAACTTCTCGGACAAAGGCGCGGTGATTGAGCGTTTCAGGTCCATCATCGGCTTGTGAGCCTGGCCAGCGCGTTATCACGCTCACATGTTTGAACGTTCGCATCTTTCACCAATAACCAGCGACTAGCCACTAACAATCAGTGACTAGCAACTAATAACAAAATGAGCAAAAATCCATTTGAAAATACCGCAACCACACTCAAGGCCGGTGATGCGACCCTGAAAATATATTCGCTTGCCGCGTTGGAAAAATCCGGCGCGGGGGCCATCAGCAAGCTGCCTTTCTCCATGAAAGTGATGCTGGAGCAGGCCCTGCGCCAGTGCGATGGCTTCCTGACCACCGAGGAAGATGTGCGCCGCATTGCCAAGTGGGATGCGAAGAACGTCTCGCCCACCGATTTGCCCTTCCGCCCGGCCCGCGTTATTTTGCAAGACTTTAGCGGTGTGCCGTGTTTGGTTGATCTGGCCGCCATGCGCGCGGCGCTGGCAAAAAAGGGCGCCGACCCTAAAAAGGTGAACCCGCAAGTGCCGGTGGATATGGTGATTGACCACTCGGTGCAAGTGGACTTTTTTGGCAGCCCGGATGCCTTCCAAAAAAACCTGGACATTGAATTTGAGCGCAACAACGAGCGCTACAAATTTGCCAAGTGGGGGCAAAATGCCTTCCAAAACTTTGGCGTGGTGCCGCCCGGCACGGGCATCGTGCATCAGGTCAACCTGGAATATTTGGCTCGCGTGACGATGGTGAAGGACGGCGTGGCTTTCCCAGACACGCTGGTGGGCACAGACAGCCACACGACCATGATCAACGGCTTGGGTGTGGTGGGATGGGGCGTGGGTGGCATTGAGGCCGAGGCCGTGATGGTGGGCCAGCCGCTCTCCATGACCATGCCAGAGGTGATCGGCTTCAAACTTTCTGGCGCGTTGCGCGAGGGCGTGACCGCCACCGACCTGACCCTGACGATTGTGCAAATGTTGCGCAAGAAGGGGGTGGTGGAGAAGTTTGTGGAGTTTTACGGCACAGGTCTATCCAGCATGAGCCTGGCCGACCGGGCCACCATCGCCAACATGGCCCCGGAATACGGCGCGACGATGGGCTTCTTCCCAATTGACGAGGAAACATTGCGCTACCTGCGCGGCTCCAACCGGGCGGATGCGGCCGTGCTGACCGAGGCGTATGCCAAGGCCCAGGGTCTGTTCCGCACCGATGACACGCCCGACCCCGTGTTCACCGACACGCTGGAGCTGGACTTGAGCACAGTTGAACCGAGCGTGGCCGGGCCAAAGCGCCCACAAGACCGCGTGCCGCTCTCGCAGGTTAAAAAGACCTTCAACGCCGCGCTCACCGCCCCAACCAAAGACCGCGGGTTTGGGTTGAAGGAAGAAGAGCTTGGAAAAATTGCAACTGTTAAATTGGACGATGGACGACAGACGATGGACGATGGCAACGTCCATCGTCTGTCGTCCATCGTCCTCAAGCACGGCGCCGTGGTCATTGCGGCCATTACCAGCTGCACCAACACCAGCAACCCCAGCGTAATGCTTGGCGCGGGCTTGCTGGCAAAGAAGGCGGTGGAGAAGGGGCTAAAAGTTCCGGCGTATGTCAAGACCTCGCTGGCGCCCGGCTCCAAAGTGGTGAAGGAATATCTGACCGATGCGAACCTGCTGGAGCCGTTGGCGAAGTTGGGCTTCAACATCGTGGGGTATGGCTGCACAACCTGCATTGGGAACAGCGGCCCGCTGCCAACAATGGTCGCCAACGCGGTGACCGAGAGCGCCATCGTGACCAGCGCGGTGATTAGCGGCAACCGCAATTTTGAAGGCCGCGTGCACCCGCTGGTGAAAGCCAACTATCTGGCTTCGCCGCCGCTGGTGGTGGCCTACGCGTTGGCGGGCAGCACAGAAGTTGATCTGACCACGGAACCCATCGGCACGGGCAAAGATGGCAAGCCGGTTTACCTCAAAGACATTTGGCCGAACCAAAAAGAAATTGCCGATGCCGTCGCGGCTCACATCCGCCCGGAGATGTTTAAGGAGCAATACGGCGGCGTGCGGGCGGGCACAGAGGCATGGCAAAAAATTGGCGGCGCAGAGGGCGATTTGTATGCGTGGGACGATGACAGCACGTATATTCAAGAGCCGCCCTACTTTGAGGATTTTGAGCTGACGCCCAAGCCAATTGAAAGCGTGATTACCGCAAAGGTGCTGGGTTTGTTTGGCGATTCGATCACGACCGACCACATCTCGCCCGCTGGCGATATCGCGCTCAACTCACCCGCTGGCGCATATCTCACCGGCAAGGGCGTGAGCAAGGCCGACTTCAACCAGTATGGCGCGCGGCGCGGCAACGACCGCATCATGACCCGCGGCACGTTTGCCAACATTCGGCTAAAGAACTTGTTGGTGCCGGGCGTGGAAGGCGGGGTGACGAAATATTTTGACGACGGAGGACGGAGGACGGAAGACGGAGCCGTCTCCGGTCTCCCGTCTCCCGTCATGTCAATCTACGATGCGGCCATGAAATACAAAGCCAGTGGCACGCCGCTGGTGGTGTTGGCTGGCAAAGAATACGGCACGGGTTCCAGCCGCGACTGGGCGGCCAAGGGCAGTTTGCTGCTGGGTGTTCGCGCGGTGATCGCCGAGAGCTACGAGCGCATTCACCGCAACAACCTGGTTGGCATGGGCGTGTTGCCGCTGCAATTCCTGCCCGGCGAGAGCGCCACCAGCCTTGGGCTAAAGGGTGATGAGTCGTACACCATCTTCATCCCGCAAGACATCAAGGCCCGCCAACTGCTGGCCGTGCTGGTTCAGCCGGCGGATGGCCGCCCGGACTTCACATTCTTTGCCACCGCCCGTTTGGACACGCCGGTTGAGGTGAACTATTACCAGAATGGCGGCATCCTTCAGACCGTGTTGCGCGGGATGGTGAAGGGGTAGTTGTTAGCTGCTAGTGGCTAGTTGATGAAGAGACGATGGACGATAGACCATAGACGATAAAAATCGTCCATCGTCTATCGTCCATCGTCTTTGTATTTGACTGGCAAAATGCGCCTCTCCCTCATCGCCGCCATGTCATCCAACCGTGTGATTGGGCTGGATGGCGGGTTGCCGTGGCACATCCCCGGCGAACAACTGATTTTTAAGCGCCACACCGTTGGCAAAGTGCTGGCCTGCGGGCGCAAAACCTGCCAATCCATTGGCCGCGCGTTGCCCGACCGCGTAAATATATGCATCACGCGCCAAAAGTCGTTTGGCATACCCGGCTATCTCATTGCTCATTCGTTGGATGAGGCCGTGCGGATGGCGCGGCCCCTGACCGATGAGTTAATGATTGGCGGGGGCGGCGACATCTTTGCCCAGGCGTTGCCGCTGGCCGATGCGATTTATCTCACCACCATCCATCGTGAGTTTGAGGGCGATACGTTCTTCCCCAACTTTTCCGCGCAGGAGTTTGTGGAAACCGAGGCGCAAGAGATTGATGCGCTCATTCCGTATCGGTTTGCGGTGTGGAGGAGGAGGTGATTAGTTGATGAGTATCTAATCAACAACCAATCACCAATATCAAATAATTTTCCCCGCCACATCAAACGCGGCCATCTCTATTTTTGCCAAAGTCGATTCCTCATACATGCTGCGAAACATCGTCCAAATCATCGTGTCGCGCGGGTTGCCCTCGGAATCTTTTGCGCGATTTTTTAGCGTGGCTTCGTGCAGGTAGCCCAGCTTGCGCGGCACGGCGGCGCTGCGCTCGTTGAGCGGGTCGCAATGAATTTCCACCCGATCCACGCCGTGAAAATCAAACGCGGCGCGGGTGAGCGCGGCGGCCATCTCGGTGGCAAGCCCCTGGTTGATGTGGCTCGCGCGGATCCAGTACCCAATCTCCAACGCGCCTTTGCCAATCCGCGTGTGCAATCCGCATCCGCCCAGACACAACTTGTCCTCGGCGTCAAAAATGCCCATCGTGTAATCTTTGTCACGGTCAAAATTGCCGCGGAAATGGCGAATCAATTCCACTTTTTGCTCCAACGTTTGCGGTTCATCTTTGGCAAACGGCAGCCACGGGCGGATGTGCTCCAGGCTGGTGTCAAGCGCCTCTTTCATCGCGGCGGCATCGCCCGGCTGCCAGCACCGAATAACAAGGCGTGGGGTTTGGATTTTGTAAGGAATAGACAAAATAGTTTCCTGTTTTCACCGCAGAGACACAGAGAAAACAAAGAATTGCTCAGTGTCTCTGTGCCTCTGCGGTGAAAACTACTTCTTCTTTAACACCGTGTTTCTGGCCGCCGCCGCCGCGCCGCGCAGGGCGTTCACATCCTTAAAGCGCGGGCGTTCGGTCATCTCCGCCGCATCGGGCGGAATAATCTCGACCAGCCGCGCCAGGTCGGCTTTGTCAAACGGCTTGGGCGTGTAGGCCAGCGCCTCGGCCACTTGCGCCGCGCGGAAGGCCCACGCCATCTCGTTGCGCAGTTCATCGGCTTTGGTGTGATACGCCCGTTTGTCCCACGCTTTCGCGCTCTTCTCGGTGTCTTCCACCACCCGCTTCAAGTTGATGGCGATGACGGCGCACATGTCTTTGCACAACCCATCGTCTTTTAGGTTTTTTGGTATATGAACCCGCACAAGCTCAAGCGCCATGCGCAGATCCTGGTTTCTTTCTGTTACCGACATTTATCTAAGTCCTAAGTGTGCAAGCGGTCTGACCACTGCAAGATTTACTTCAGATAGTTTAACAAAATTGTAGCCAACCCCAGCGAAAACCCAAAGCCGCAACAATCCGTAAATGTGGTGACGATGACCGCCGAAGCCAGGGCCGGATCCAGCCGAAACCTCTTGAGAATAAACGGGATGGACGTGCCAGCCAGCCCAGCCACCACCAAATTGCCCACCATCGAAACCCCGATGACAAACCCCAGCACGGGGTTGTGTTGCCAAAGCGTAACGCCAATGCCAACTACGATACCAATCGCCACACCCTGCAAAAAACCCAGAATAACGCCCTTGCGGAGCGCAGGCCACACGTCTTTTAGCTCCACCTCGCCCAGCGCCAGCCCGCGCACAATGATGGTGATATTTTGCGTGGCCGAGTTTCCACCTTGCCCCGCCACCATGCTTTGCATCGCGGCCAAAATGGCAACTTGCGCAATCGTATTCTCAAACAATGAGACGACAAATGCCGCCAGAAAAGCCGTCCCCAAATTGATATACAGCCAGGGCAGGCGTTTGCGTAACGAGAAGCCGATGGGACTCCACACCCGCTCTTCATCCGGCACGCCGCCCAACCGATACACATCCTGCGTGGCCTCTTCTTCAATCACTTCCACCAGGTCATCCAGCGTGATCACCCCCAGCAGCCTGTGCTCGCCATCCACCACCGGCAATGCCACAAACCCAAATTTGCGGATGAGATTCGCGCACTCCTCTTGATCCGTGCCCACCGGAACCGAAATCACATCGGGGTTCATAATTTTGCTGATGGCGCGCGTGGATGGCGCGGTGATGAGCGCCCGCAAAGAAACCACGCCCACCAGTTTGCGCTCCGAGTCCACCACAAACAGGTAATACGGCATCTCGGTATCGGGGCTCCATTCGCGCAGGGCGTTGATGGCGTTTTGGGCGGTCATTTGCGGGCGCAGGGTGAGGAAGCTCGTGGTCATCAAACCGCCCGCCGTCTCATCCGGGTGAATCAAAAGCGGGCGCACGTCATCCGCTTCCTCCATCCCGGCCAGCACATTTTCCTTGCGCCTTTCCGGAAGGTCGCCAATCACATCCGCCGCGTCATCCGGCTCCATCTCATCCAAAATGCGCGAAAGCTCTTTGTCCGTCACGCGCCCGGCAATATCCGCCGCGTCTTTTTCATCCAGCTCGGCCAAAATATCGGCAGAATCTTCGGGGTCCAGTTTGGGAAGAAGCTCGGCCTGATCCTCAACGTCCAACTCGTCAAAAACCTCGACCCTTTCCTCATCCTTCATCCGTTCCAGCGCGGCAATTGCGGCGGTGATGTCGTCTCGGTCGAGCGCCTCGCGCACGAGGTCAATTGTGTCGTCAACGGTTGGGCGTGTGGTCTGGATCATGTGCAACTCCCTTGATTTTGCGCAATGCGTGATGAGCCTGCGCCCGCGCAAAAGAGTTGCAAAACTAACTCACTCGCCCAGACGCAGGTTCGGTTTATGGGTACTCGAACTATCTGCGTTCATATATTCACAAAAGTGTGCCTATGATAACCGCGCCGCAGCCGCAATGCAAGAAAAAATGATCGCCGTCAGAGTATCATGTGCTACTTGCTATCTTAAAAATAATGTAAATTGTCGCCCTCATGACACAAACCCAATCGCCGTACCGCTGGATCATCCTGACGCTGGCCACGCTCACCGCCATTTTTGCTCAAGCCGCGCCATCCATTTGCATGTCAGTTTTGTTCAAAGAAATCTCAACCGATTTGCAGCTTGATCTGGTGCAAATTGGGGTTGTCTGGGGAATCAGCGCATTGCCCAGCGTTGTGCTGGGGCTGGTTGCGGGCGCCCTCACAGACCGCATCGGCCCCAAAAAAGTTCTGGTGGTCTCATGCGTTCTCACCGCCCTCACCAGCGGCATGCGCGGGGCAGCCACAAATTTTTACACTCTCCTTTTGGCGGTCGTGTTGTTTGGCTCCGTCTATCCTTTTCTGGCCATGAGCGTGTTCAAAATGCTCAGCCAGTGGTTTCCCAGCAAGCAGTTGGGCATGGCAAACGGCGTGTTTTCGATGGGTATGGCGACGGGCTTCATGCTTGGCTCGGCCATCAGCGCCAGCGTGCTTTCTCCTGCTTTGGGCGGATGGCGCAACACCTTGTTTTTTTACGCCGCATTTCCCGCGTTGCTCGCGCTGGGGTGGGCTTTTGCGCGCAGTGCTCACCCCAGCGCGCGGGCAGATGTGGCTCAGCCGGGCGCGATGCGCGCTTCTTTGGCGCATGTGGTGCGGGTGAGGCAGGTGTGGGCGCTGGCGCTGGTCTTGTTTGGCATCAGCGGGTGCGTGCAATCTGCGCTGGGATATTTGCCCACCTATTTGCGCGGGCAGGGCTGGCAACCCGTCAGCGCCGACAACGCCGCGGGCCTGTTTCACCTCGCCAGCCTGATTTGCGTTTTGCCTATTTCACTTTGGACAGACCGCGCCGATTCACGCCGGCGGGTGTTGCTCATGGTTGCCCCGCTGATGGCGCTGGGGATTGCCGCGTGGTCGTTTGCCAGCGGCGCGGCAATGTATGCCGTCATCGCTCTGGCTGGTCTGCCGCGTGATGGCTTTATGGGCGGGTTTATGCCCATGATCCCCGAAATACGCCAAATTGGCACAAAATACGTGGCAACCGCCACCGGTCTGGTCACTGGGATGGCCGCTCTGGCAAACTTCATCGCGCCGCCCATCGGCAACAGCCTGACCGCCATTGCCCCCGGCGCGCCATTTTTGTTCTGGGCTGCCCTGGGTGTTGCTGGGCTGGTCATTTTGTTTTTGGCTGGCGAGAAACCCGAAAAAACCTCACGGGTTGAGCTTTGAATCTTTGCCTAAAATTTTGCGTCTCTGCGGCCTGTGCCAACAAAAAAGGCGAGTCATAAGACCCGCCTTTTTTTGTTGGCGTTCGGAACGTTTTGAAGCGCTCCGACCCTGATTTTTACTTCAACTTCAACTCCGACTTCAGCACTTCCTCTTCCTTGCTGTATTTCACCGTAAAGCCCACTTTCTCGCTGGCCTTTTTCATCCCAATGTTATCGCTCAAGATGTCGGCGGTGATGCGGCTCATGCCCTCGGCGCGGGCAAACTCCACCAGCCGGCGCAGCAACTCGCTGCCCATGCCCTGCCGCTGGCTGTCATCGCGGATCAAAATGCCATACTCGCCCTCGCTCCGGTCGCGCGATTTGATGAGACGCCCCACGCCCAGAATCTTCTTCTCGCCGCTGGCCGGGTCGGTTTTCTCCACCACCAGCGCCAGCTCGCGGTCGTAATCGTTAAAGCAAATGCGGCTCAGCCGTTCATGGCTGATGCGCGTGCTTAACTTCATGGGGGTGAAGTAGCGCAAATACACGCTCTGTTCGCTGAGGGATTTGTGGAAATCCACCAGCATTGGCTCGTCCTCGCCGCGGATGGGGCGAATGGTCACCGGTGTCCCATCTTTTAGCGCCCACGGGCTGACAAACCGCGAAGGATACGGGCGGATGGCCGGGCGCAAAATTTCTTCGCGCTTCAAACCTTGCGGGTAAAGCACCACGCGGGCGTCCAGCGCCAGCGCGGGCATTTGCCCTTCGCCATACGAGAGCAGCAACGGGTTGATATCCAGCTCTTTGATGAAGCGTTGTTCGCCCACAAGCTGGGCAAACCGCACCATGATGTCATACAGCGCATCCATATCGCACGGTTTGCGGCCGCGCACGCCCTTGAGCGCCTTGTAAATTTGCGTTTGCTCCACCATGCGGTGCGCCAGGTTGGTGTTCAGCGGCGGCAGACCCAGCGCGCGATCTTTATACACCTCTACCAGTTGGCCGCCAGAGCCAAACAGCAGCACCGGCCCGAACTGCGGGTCTACGCTGGAGCCAAGGATGACCTCATACGCATCCAGCTTGATCATGGGCTGAACGGTCACGCCCAGGAACAGGTCATCGTTCTTCACCGCATCTGGCGCGTGAGAACGAATTTCGTCCACCTGTTTGTCGGTCAGGTCGTCCACGTTCTCAAAAATATCGGCAAAGGCTTTGCGCACTTCGGATGAGTTCTTGAGGTTGAGCTTTACGCCGCCCACGTCTGTTTTGTGGGTGATGAGTTCGCTGTGAATTTTGAGCACCACCGGGTAGCCCAGCTTTTGCGCGTGCGCCACGGCCTCATCCGCCGTTTTTGCAACCAGCGTTTCTGTGACGGGTATGCCATACAGCTTGAGCAATTCCTTGGATTCAGCCTCGGTCAGCACGGTTCGCCCTTTGCTCCGCACGCTTTCAATCAGCGCCTCGGCCTGCTCGCGGGCGTCTTTTGTGGGCATCTCCGTCTCATCGGGGATGTGATACAAGTTGCGCAGGTTTTCTTGCAGTTGCCACATGTGGTTAAACGTGTGGCAGGCCATATCTGGGTATTCAAATGTGGGTATGCCCGCGCGGTGCAAAATGTTCTCGCCCGCCGCCACATCCGCGCCACCCATCCAGCTTGCCAGCACCGGCTTGCCCAGTGATTTTGCGTATGGCTTGAGCTGCTCGGCGGTGGCCGTTGGGTCGGTCATGGCCTGCGGCGAGAGAATGACCAGCACGCCATCGCTGTTCGGGTCTTTGGCGGTCAACTCCAGCGTTTTGGCGTAGCGCTCTGGTGGGGCGTCGCCCAACACATCCACCGGGTTGCCGTGGCTCCACGCCGCGGGCAAAAACTCGTTCAGTTTTTTGATGGTTTCTTCGCTGATTGGGGTCAGCTCGCCGCCGCCGCCCACCAGCGCATCGGTGGCCAGCACGCCCGGCCCGCCGGCGTTTGTAACGATGGTGAGCCGCTTGCCCTTGGGGCGCGGTTGCAACCCCAGCGCCTCGGACATGCTGAACAGTTCGCTGATGTCGTTCACGCGCAGCACACCCGCGCGGCGGAAGGCCGCGTCTACCACGTCATCGCTGCCCGTGAGCGAGCCGGTGTGCGAGGCGGCGGCTTTGGCCGCGCCCTCGGTGCGCCCCGGTTTGATGATGATGATCGGCTTGTTCAGCGTCACCTCGCGGGCGGCAGACATAAACGAGCGCGCATTGCCGATGGTTTCCATGTACATCACAATGCTGTTTGTGCGCGGGTCGTCGCCCAGGTAGTAAATCAGGTCGCCCCAATCCACATCCAACATGCTGCCCACCGAGATGAAGTGGCTGAAGCCCACGTTCTCGCGCAGAGACCAGTCCAACACGGCGGTGCATAGCGCGCCAGATTGCGAGAGGAAGGCCACGTTGCCGGGGCGGGCCATGGCCGCCGCAAAGGTGGCGTTCAGGCCGCTGGAGGTGTTCATCACCCCCAGACAGTTGGGGCCAATGATGCGCATGTTGCCGCGCCGCGCCTGCTCCATCACCTGGCGTTCCAACTCAACGCCCTGCGGCCCCACTTCTTTGAAGCCCGCCGAGATGATGATTGAGCCGCGCACGCCTTTGTCCACGCACTCGGAGATCACGCCCGGCACGCTGGGTGGCGGGGTGCAGATCACGGCCAAATCTACCGCGTCTGGAATATCTTTGACCGAAGGATACGCTTTGATACCCATCACCGCAGGCCGCTTGGGGTTTACGGGGAAGATGGCCCCGCCGAAGGGGTTGCTGAGCAGGTTCCACACCAGAGTGCGGCCCACGCTTCCTTGTGTCTCGGTCGCGCCAATTACCGCCACGTTGCGCGGTTTGAAAATTGCGTCAAGGGCATGTTCGCCCGCATAAATATCAGTTGGTTGAGGAATATTTTGTTGTGCCATACCAATGGGTAATTATCATCTATTGGCGCGTGTTTTGCCTTAGCCAGATGACGGGTTTTATGAAGGGTGAAGGAAGAAGAGTGAAGAGTGAAATGTTGCGCGGGTGCGGCTTTTGTGGTCGCCGTATATTTGGGGGATGGCACCCGATGAACTGGCGATTCAGAATTTCCTTTGCGCCCATTTTGGCGCGGGCGCAACCCGCGTTCGGGCGTTGGGCGCGGGCATGTTCTCGCAGGCGTATGCGTTTGATGCCGAAGATGGGCGTTTTGTCATTCGCCTAAACGCTTTTGAGGAAGATTTTCGCAAGGATGAATTTGCCTTTGCGCATTTTGCCGCGCCGGGGTTGCCCATTTCGCGCGTGGTGGGCGTGGGCCGGTTTGATGAGACCCGCGCGTATTGCATCACCCAGCGGTGCGAGGGCGCCCCGCCCGCCAAACAGACCGCGCCAGTCAGCGCCATCCTCGCCGCGCTGGAGGCCATTCACGCGATTGACGCCGCGCCGTTTGCGGGCTGGGGCCTTACGCGGGCAGATGGCGCGGGGCGGTTTCCATCGTGGGCGCATTACATTCTTTCGCTGTTCAACCAAAAATTTGAGATGAACTGGCCGCGCATTTGCGCCGCCCCGTTTTGGGATGCACGGCTGTTTAACGCTTGTTACGAGACTATGCGCAAGCTGCTGGATTTTGCGCCCGCCCAAAAGTGGGTTTTGCATGGCGATTTTGGCCTGGCTAACCTCATCGCCAAAAACGGCCAGGTGACTGGCGTGCTGGATTGGGCCGAGATGCGCCTGGGTGATTGCGTGGCCGATGTGGCTTATTTGGATTACTGGGATGAAACCCCGCAATTTGCGGCGCGCTGGCTGGAGCGCAAGCGCGAACAAGGGCAAACTGTGCCGCACTTTGCCCAGCGCTTGCGGTGTTACAAACTCAACACGGCGCTGGGCGGCATGATCATCGCCTCAATTTTGAATGACGAAGCCGAATATGCGCAAGACGCGGCGCGGGCAGAGAAAGTGTTGGCGCAGGTGTAAGCGCAACTAAATTTTTTTACCGCGAGTATTTTGCTTTTCTCCAAAGAAAGTCAAATTCTTCTTTGGTTATCGGATTGACTTCTAGTTGATTTTTATCTTCTTCGAACTCTTCAAGGGGATCTATGGCTTTTTCAGCAAGCCCCATGTCGTATCTGTTTGAAAATCTTCTAAATTCCCCGATTTTTATAAGTTTTCCAGAGGTGTGTTCGTGGATTTTTCGTGTCTCAAGACGATTTTCGTTTATCTCTGAGTAAATATTTATTAATCCATTAATCAACGGTTCTTTTAATTGAAATAACAAATATTCCATTTAGGATGATACGCTCCTAACTTATGATTTCCTAATAAACCTAAACCGGTTGGTAATTAAAAATCGTCTGGCCGGATTGAGCTGTTTTTTCTCACGCGGTCTTCCACAAAACCACTGACAAAAAACAAAATAAACACATCCAGCCAGCCCACGCCGGCCAGAATGAGCATGGCGGTGGTGGGGCTTTGGCTGGGCGTGGGGTTGCCCATGAACTCGCCAAGGCGCTGCAAAATGAACAAAACCATGATGGCGGCGATGATGCCAGAGCCGACGGCGTTGCCAATCAGCACGCGCCGCTTAACCCAAAACAGCAGCCCAACCACCGAGGCCAGCGCCACCGGGAAAATAATGTAGAGCGCGGTATCTGAAAGAATGCTTGCCATCGGTCTGGATGATAATCCTGTTTGAAAAGGCATGACCGAAGGCGGAGGATGATGTTTAGATACGCTCATCGGCGCCTTTTGCCAAATATCCAATACCAAACCATGACCAACTTTCCCATCTCCTACGCCGATGTGACCTCTGCCCGCGAGCAACTGCGCGGCGTGGCAAACGTCACGCCCGTGCAAACCAGCCGCACCCTAAACGCTCAGCTTGGGCGCGAGTTTTTTTTTAAGTGCGAGAACTTTCAGCGCACCGGGTCGTTCAAGTTTCGCGGGGCGTATAACGCCATCTCGCGGTTGGATGAGAACGTGAAAGGCGTGGTGGCGTTTAGCAGCGGGAATCACGCGCAGGCGGTGGCGCTGGCGGCCAAATTGCGCGGCAAGCAAGCCGTCATCGTCATGCCGCACGATGCGCCGCAGATTAAGCGCGAGGCCACGCAAGGTTACGGCGCGGAGGTGGTGACCTACCAGCGCGGGGTGGAAAACCGCGCCGAGGTGGCAAAACGAATCGCGCAGGAGCGCGGCGGCCTCACCCTCATCCCGCCATTTGACCACCCGCATGTGATGGCCGGGCAGGGCACGCTGATGGCCGAATGGATGGAGCAAGTTGAGGGGTTGGATGCGGTGGTCATCCCCGTTGGTGGCGGCGGGCTGATTAGCGGGTGTTCAATCGCCGCAAAAGCCATCTGCCCAGAAATGCGTGTGTTTGGGGTGGAGACCGAGGGCGCGGATGATGTGGCGCAATCGCTGGCCAAGGGCGAGCGCGTGACCATCCCCGACCCGGCCACGATTGCCGATGGCATTCGCACCACCGCGCCGGGCGAGCTAACCTTCCCGGTGATGCAAAAATTGGTGGAGCAAGTGGCGGTGGTGAGCGACACCGATGTGATGGACGCGCTGCGTTTTCAGATATTGCGCATGAAATTGGTGAGCGAACCCACCGGCGCGGTGGCGCTGGCTGCGTTGCTGGCGGGCAAAATCCCGGTGGAGTGCAAGCGGGTGGGGGTGTTGATCTGCGGCGGCAACATTGAGCCGGCCATGCTGGCGCGGCTCTTTCGTTAACCTCGCGGGTTGACCTGCAAAACCTATGCTTGCCAAAAATCTTGCGGCCAACCCGCGAGGTTTTAATAACTGGACTACGCAAAATATCTGCCTGCAACCCAAACCGCAAGAACGCGATGGCGCAAAGAGCGCGCATGATTTAATCTATTTACATGGAAACACAGCGATTAACCGAGGAGCAAATGTGGCGGGCGTTTGAGAGCAAAGACGCTTTGTTTGATGGGCAGTTTGTGGTGGCGGTGCGCACCACAAAAATTTATTGCCGCCCGTCTTGCGCCGCAAAACCCCTCCGCAAAAATGTGACCTTTTTTGCCGCGCCCGATGAAGCCGAACAGGCCGGATACCGCCCGTGCAAGCGTTGCCACCCGCGTGAGGCCATCCGCCCGGACGCGGCCAGGGAGCTGGCCGAACGCGCGGTGAAAGAAATTGAATCCAGCGGCTCGGCCAAGCTGGAAGAGCTGAGCGCCAAACTCAATGTAAGCCCGTTTCATTTGCAGCGCGAGTTCAAGCGGGTGATGGGTGTCTCGCCCATGCAGTTTGCGCGGGCGCGGCGCATTCAGCAGATGAAGCTGGAACTCATCGCCGATGCGCCGGTGACCGATGCGATTTTGAACGCGGGGTTCAACTCATCCAGCCCGGCGTATGAGCAACTGGATGGGTTGGGCATGACGCCATCGGCTTATAAAAAGGGCGGGGCGGGCATGGTCATTGGCTACGCGTTGATGGATTGCGCGCTGGGGCGGATGCTCATCGCGGGAACGCAACGCGGGTTGTGCGCGGTGTATTTTGCCGATTCCGACGCGGAGTTGGAGCAAGCCTTGCAGGCCGAGTATCCATCGGCCAAAATTGAAAAGCACATGCTGGGCGGGCTGGCCGACTGGATGGGCGCGTTGATGGAATATCTGGGCGGGCAGACCTCGCGCAGTTTGCTGGGGTTGCCGCTGGATGTGCAGGGCACGGCGTTTCAGGCGCGGGTGTGGCAGGCCATCCGCCAAATTCCGCGCGGGCAAACCCGCACCTATACCGATCTGGCGCGGGCCATTGGGCAGCCTACTTCCATGCGGGCGGTGGCAAATGCCTGCGGCGCAAACCGCGTCTCGGTGGTCATCCCGTGTCATCGCGTTGTGCGCGAGGATGGCAGCAGCGGCGGCTACCGCTGGGGTGCAAGCCGCAAAGTAAAATTGCTGCAAGAAGAAAGACGAGCCAGTGCGTGAGGCTATATGTTAACCAAGCCGGGCGATTGAAATCGCGCCTTGCGAGCCTTCGGCTGAGCGTCCGCCTGCGCGGACGCGTTGGGTGTCGGCGCAGGCCGACACTCGGCAGAATGCCCACCAGGCGCGATTTCAATCGCACAACTCTGGCCTGGAATGCATGGCGCGTGAGGTGTAATCAACATGTTTGACCTACTCATCAAAAACGGGACGGTGGTTGACCCCGGCGCGGGGCTGGAGGGCGCGCTGGATGTGGCGATTTCGCGCGACCGGATCGCGGCGGTGGATCGCGCCATTCCGCGCGAATCTGCCCGCGAGGTGATTGACGCGAGCGGCCTGCTCATCACCCCGGGTTTGGTGGATTTGCACACCCATGCTTTTTTTAGCGGCTCATATTGGGGCATTGACCCCGACCCGATCATGGCGCGGACGGGCGTGACCACCTGGCTGGATGTTGGCTCGGCGGGGGCGTATAACTGGCTGGCGTTTCGCAATTTCATCATTCAAAAAGCGCAAACGCGCATTTATGGCCTGCTCAACATCTCATCCATTGGCCTGACCGCGCCAAACTGGGAGCTGGCAAACCCCAACTATTGCGATGTGGATATGTGCTGCAAGATGATCGCGCTGCATCATGATATTTTGCTGGGCGTGAAGGCCCGCGTGGATGCTGGCACAACCGGCAACACCGGGGTGATGGGTTTGCGGCGCGCCCGCGAGGCCGCCGACCGCTTGCAGCTTCCGCTCATGGTGCATATTGCCGCTGGCCCGCCCGCGTTGGAGGATATTCTGGGCCACCTCAAACCGGGCGACATCCTTACGCATTGCTGCACCGGGCGCAGCAACCGCCTGATTACCGACACGGGCGCGTTGCGTGATGTGGCCCGCCGCGCCCGCGAGAATGGCGTGGTCATGGATGTTGGGCACGGCGCGGGTTCCTTCGCCTGGGAAAGCGCAGAGCGCATGTTGGCCGATGGCTTTGTGCCAGATGTGATCTCATCGGATATTCACCAGTTGGCTGCGCTGGGGCCGTGTTTTGATCTGCCCACCTGCCTGAGCAAGTTCATGGCGCTGGGCATGTCTTTGCGCGAGGTGATTTTGCGCGCCACCGCCAAACCGGCGCAGGTGATGGGTCTCGCAGGAGAGGCTGGCACGCTAAAACCCGGCGCAAAGGCCGATGTGGCGGTGTTCAAATTGTGCGATGGCAACTTTCCGCTGTATGACATTTTTATGAACCGGCGCGAGGGCAAACAGTTGCTTGTGAACACGCTCACCATTTTGAATGGCCGACCCGTGCCGCGCCTGCCCGACCCGCCGCCCATGCCCTGGATTGAGCCAGACCCAGACCAGCTTGCGCTTGTGGAGCGCGGGCATGTGCCACATAAAATGTGCGCTTGTTGACATGAAGACTGTTTTTTGGGTGATGACCGCCGCGATGATTGTGTTGTGCGCGTGTGGCGCAGGCGCGCCCGCGCCAACGCCCACCGCTCCGCCCGCGGCCACTCTCAGCCCGGCGCAGGCGCGGGGCAAAGAATTGTTTGGCGGCAAAGGGCGGTGCGCCACCTGCCACGCGCTGGAGCCGGGCAAGGTCATCGTTGGGCCATCGCTGGCGGGCGTGGGCGACTGGGCCGCACACCGCCGCGCCAACCAAACCGCCGCAGATTACATTGAGGAGTCCATCCTCAGCCCGGATGCCTACAAAGCCCCCGGTTTTGAAGCCGCGCAAATGGATGTGAGTTTGGCCAAAACATTGACCAATGAGGAGGTCAATGATATTGTGCAGTACTTGCTGGCGCAGAAGTAAGGTGTAACGTGTAAAAATTACGCTTTACGCGCTACACCTTACACGTTACATTCAGGAGAAATTTGTGAAAGCGATAAAAATCCTTGCTCGCATCCTGCTCGGTTTGGTCATTCTTTTGGTGATTGGTTTTGTGGCGCTTGGTGTTGCGCCCGCGCCCAGCGACCCGGTGATTGCCGAGAAGGACGTCATCGTTGGCGCGCAGCCCAAGGGCGAGTCTAGCTATCCGGTGATGAACTTTCCGGCCAGCAACGAGGCCGCCGCGAATCCCATCACCACCGACAAGCAGGCGCTGGGCAGGATGCTTTTCTTTGACCCGATCCTGAGCGGCAACCACGCCGTGTCTTGCGCCAGTTGCCATCACCCAGATTTGGGGTTTAGCGATGGCGAGGCGTTGCATATGGGGCTTGACGGCAAGCCCCTCCAGCGCAACATCCCAACCTTGTATGAGGTGGCGTTCAAAACATCGCTTTTGCGCGATGGCCGCGCCCCCACGCTGGAGGCGCAATTGCTTGTGCCGCTGATGGCCGCCAACGAGATGGCGGGCAACGCCGCGCAAATTGTCCGCGATTTGAACGCCAATGCCGAATACCGCGATTTATTCGCAAAGGCATTTCCGTCTCAGGCCGACCCGGTGACGATGGAAAATGTGAGCGCGGCGCTGGCCACATTTGAGCGCGGGCTGGTGGCGCACAACGCGCCATTTGATCGCTTTGTGGCGGGTGATGCGGGCGCGCTCACCGCCTCGCAAAAGCGCGGGTTTGCGCTGTTTCGCAGCGGCGCAACCAGTTGCTACAAATGCCACGCCCCGCCCACGTTTACCAACGATGGCTTTGAGATCACCGGCGCCGGAGACGCCAGCGACGCCGGACGGGGCGCCATCACCAACAACCCCGCGCAAAACCGCGCGTTTGCCGTGCCGGGGTTGCGCAATGTGGCGCTCACCGCGCCGTATATGCACGATGGCTCAATCAAAAGCCTGGACGATGTGATTGACTTTTACACCAAAGGCGGCGGCAACATCGCCAATCAGGCGCGCTCGGTGCGCCCGTTCACACTGTCTGCTCAAGAGAAGGCCGACCTGGTGAATTTTCTGTATGCCCTGACCGATGAAACCGCCAAGGTGTCCATCCCCGACCGCGTTCCATCTGGTTTGGCCGTGATTCAACCCGCCGCCAATCCCATCCGCCAGGTGATTGCGCAAGCCAACGCGGGCAGCGCCACCGCGGCGCAACGCGCGCCCGGCACGCTCACGGTTAAACCGGGGCAAACCATTCAATCGGTGGTGGATGGGGCTGTGGCGGGCGACGTGATCGAAATCCAATACGGCGTGTATCACGAGGCGGTGGTGATTGACCAAAAGAACATCACCGTGCGCGGTTTGCCCAACGCGGCGGGCGAACTGCCCGTGCTGGATGGCGAAATGCAGTTCAGCGATGGCATCAGCGCGACGGGTGATGGGTTTATTGTTGAGAAAATTGCGGTGAAAAATTACAAGGGCAATGGCATCATCGTGGAGGGCGCAAACAACATCATTATGCGCGATATTTACGTGGAGAACACCTCGTTGTATGGCGTGTATCCGGTCAAATCTACCGGTGTTTTGGTGGAGCGCGTAAAAGCCACAAAAATACGCGATGCGGGGGTGTACGCCGGGCAATGCCGTGATGTGATCATCCGCAATAACGAGGTGTATGGCAACGTCATTGGGATTGAGGTGGAAAACAGCATTGGCGCGGATGTGTATAACAACTACGCGCACAACAACTCCACCGGTTTGTTTGTAGATTTGCTGCCGCATTTGCCCTCCAAAGTCTCGCAAAATACGCGCCTTCACGACAACATTTCCGAGAACAACGACCAGAAGAATTTTGCGCAGGCGGGCGAAATTGGCGCGATTGTGCCAGAAGGCGTGGGCGTTTTGATTTTGGGCGGCGATGACGCGCAAATTTATAACAACACCATCCGCAATAACCGCACGGCGGGCGTGGCGGTGTTCAGCACGGCGGCGGGCTACAAAAAAGAAGAGTTGGATATTGGCCCCAACCCGGAACGGATAAGTGTGTATGGCAACACTTACGCCCAAAATGGGTTTGACCCGGCCAAGCAACTGCGCGATCTCGGTTTGTCTCAGGGCGCGGATGTGGTTTGGGACGCCAGCAACTGGAATAACAGCTTTGATGAGCCAAAGGCCAGCGCCTTCCCGCCCGTTTTGCCCGGCAGCGCCTGGCCCGATTTTGCCAAACGCAGTTACTGGAAAATTCTTGATTTTGCGATCAAGAATCTTTTGTGAGGCAGGGGCAGGCTAATAACTAAACTTGCGCAAAACAGGGTTGCTTTCTGAAAAATGATGGAATAAACCGAAGGTTTAGTCGTAGGGGCGAGGCATGCCTTGCCCCTGCCGCGCCACTCTGCGCGTTCAAGGGATTTTTCGCGTAAGCCCAGTTATAACAGGGCGATTAAGCTCGCAGGCTGGCCTGCAAAATCTCAACTTTCCGAAGTCACAAAGGCCAACCCGCGATGGTTTGATATTCCGAATTACGTCTTACACCGCGTCAAACTTCCACATCGTTTTTTGGGCGTAGCGGTCGCCCGCCCGCAAAATAGGCGATGGGAAATTTGGCTGGTTGATCGCATCTGGGAAGTGCTGCGTTTCCAGGCACAACGCGCTAAATTGGCCGTATGTCTTGCCGCCTTTGCCGGTGATGGCATATCCCGCGCCAACTTTGTTGCCTGTGTAAAGCTGCACGCCGTGCGCATCGCTAAACACCTGCATTCGGCGGCCAGAATGCGGCTCGTATAACTCGCCGATGCGGGCAAACTGCCCGGCGTTATTCAACACAAAATTGTGGTCGTAGCCGCCCGCCAGCTTGATTTGCTCATCGCCAAAGTCGGCGATGTCTGCGCCGATGCGGCGCGGGCGGCGAAAATCAAACGGCGTGCCCGCCACCGGGCGCAACTCGCCGGTGGGGATGGCGTCTGGGCGCACGGCGGTGATCGCGTCGGCGTCCAGCGTTAACTCATGCCCCAACACATCACCATTGCCCGCGCCCGCCAAATTGAAATACGCGTGGTTGGTCAGGCTGCAAATCGTGTCCGCGTCGCTCACCGCGTCATACGAAATGGTGAGCGCGTTGGCGTTGTCCAGCGTGTAGGTCACGGTCGCCAGCAGGTTGCCCGGGTAGCCCTCCTCGCCATCCGCGCTGAAATAGCTCAAAACCAAGGGCGATGGACGATGGACAATAGACGATGAAGAATGGCCGTCCATCGTCCATCGTCCATCGTCTACTCTCGCCTTCCAAAACCGCTTGTCAAACCCGTGCGGGCCGCCGTGCAACGTGTTTTTGCCTTCCACCGGGCTGATGGCGTACTCAACATCGTTCAGCTTGAACGTGCTGCCACCGATTCGGTTGGCAAAGCGGCCAATCAGCGCGCCAAAATACGGGTTGCGCGCCAAATAGCCATCCAGCGAATCAAAGCCCAGGGTCACATCTGCAAACTGGCCGGCGCGGTCGGGCGCAAACAGCGAGACGATTCGCCCGCCGTAATTGGTGATGCCCACGCGCATCCCGTGATCATTTTCCAATGTGTAAAGCGTGGCCGAGCCGAAGGGTTGAGTTGTGATGGACATGATTTGTAAGATGTAATTATGCGATTAATATGGCTTAATTCGTAATTAACGTAAGTTTTGGATAAGAGCAAGCCTGTCATTCTGAGGAGCGCGGCGGCGCAAAGCAAAGCCGTGCGACGAAGAATCTCTGCAAAATATCGGCTAAGAAAGAGTTAGCCAGAGATTCTTCGCTCCCTCCAGTCGCTCAGAATGACACTGCCTGCTTTATTTTGCTTATCCAAAACTGACGTAATTAATCATTCGTAATTCGCAATTGATTTTCCAGATAAATTGTTTGGCCCGAATGATACGCCCCCAGCGCGTGGCGAATGCGAACAAACATGCGCTCCGTGAGCAGCGGCACGGCGTCATCCAGCGCAACCCAGCGCCACTCGCGCAACTCATCCGCCGGAAGTTTGATATGCGCGAGGTCTTCTTCGCTCAGCGGGCCGCCCGCGAAGATGAATTGCAGGCTCTCGGTCTTTGGCCCTATCCGCGCGTGATACTCCAGGCACAGCAGCCGCCCAATGGGCACGGTTAGCCCAAGCTCCTCGCGCACCTCGCGTTCCGCGCACGCATGAGGTGACTCTTCTGCGTCCACGCTCCCGCCGGGCAAAAGCCAGTCGGGGCGGTAAGTTGGATGCACCAGCAAAATTTCGCCGCGCTCGTTAACAAACAACGCGCCAGCGGCCATCCGCTTTTTAGGGAGAGTTTCAGAGAAGTCCATTTTTCTTTCAGCGCCCGGAGCGCTCTGCCCAACTCGTTGGGACGCGCTCCGGGCGCTCAAACCTTAGTTCAAATCAAACCGCGCGTAGCCAAACACATCTGCGCCGTTTGCGCGGGCGGTGACGCGAATGGTGTAGCGCCCTGGTGGAAGATCACCGGGCGGCGTCCACTCGGTCAGTTGCCCATCCACCACGCCAGAAAGATGCGGCCCGCTGACCCACTTCCATTCGCTGGGGTTGTCGCCGCTGCCATATTCCACCACGTAGCGCTCAAAACCGGGCGGGTTCACCGTGCCGCGAATTTGCATCATGCCGCGCCCAACCGCGCCATTTGGCTGGCTAATTGTGATTTCTGGCGAGGAAACGGGGCCGCTGGTTTCCAGCAGCTTGGGGTCGCCCGCGCGAGCCGCCGCCTCCAGCCGCTCATCGGGTGGGGCGGGTGGCTGGTCGGCCTTAAACACCTCTACCTTGCGGCGGTCTGCCGGGCAATTGCCCGATGGCGCATGACCGCCATCTATGCAAATTTCTTGTTCAACGATGCCCGCCGGGCGCGGAAATGGTTTGGCGGGTTTGCCTTGCTGCACAAAATCCATCACTTGCCGCCAGATGGGCGCCGCGCCGGTTACGCCGCTCACGTCTTTCATCGCGCTGTTATCGGTGTTGCCCGCCCAAACGCCCACCACCACATCCGGGGTGTAGCCAATGGTCAGGTTGTCGCGGTAATCGTTGGTGGTGCCGGTTTTCACCGCGCTGGGGTAGGCCGTGCGCAGGGCGCTGTTTGGGCCAAACGCGGGCGTTCGCGCGGCGTTGTCGCTCAACATGCTGGTGATGAGGTAGGCATGTTCGGGCGCAATCACCTGGCCGGATGGCGCGGGCGCAGCCGGGCCAGCGCTTTGCGCGCCCTCCAGCGCGGGGGCGCGGGCGGGTTGCGCGGCGGGCGTGGCAACCTGCCCGTTCTTCACATACTCGCGCACAATTTCGCCGTTGGCGCGGGTCACTTTGCTGATGGATGTTGGCGCGGCGCGGTAACCGCCGCTGGCAAACACGCCATACGCGCCGGTCATCTCAATCAGTTTGGCTTCTGCGCCGCCCAAGGTGATGGCCAAACCATATTGCGGGTTGGCCGGGAAATTGACACCCAGTTTGGCCGCGGTTGCCAAAAAGGTCGGCACGGTCACATCATCCAAGGCTAGCACAGCGGGCACGTTGTAGCTGTTTGCCAGCGCGTTGCGCATGAGCACCGCGCCGTGAAATTTGCCATCGTAATTGGTGGGCGCGTAGCTTTGGCCGTATTGGTTCACAAAAGTCTTGGGTACATCCCAATACACGTTAGAGACTGTGCCGCCTTTTTCCATCTCGGCCAAATAGGTGAACGGCTTGACCGATGACCCCGGCTGGCGCAAGGCCAGCGCCACGTTAAACTGCCCGCGGATGGCGTCGTTGTTGTAATCGGCGCTGCCCACCATCGCCAAAATCTCGCCGGTGTGCGCATCCAGCACAACCACCGCGGCGTTGTTCACATTTTTGCCTTTCAGCGCGGCGATCTGGTCTTTGACCGCCTTTTCTGCCGCCGCTTGAATTTTGCGGTCGAGCGTGGTGTATACCCGCAGGCCATCACGGTACAAGCCCTGCGTGCCAAACTCGGTGTTTAGCTGCTCGCGCACGTAATTCAAAAAATGCGGAGCCACGCTGCTCACGTTCACCGGTTTGGGGTTGAACACAAATTTTTGGGCCTCGGCCCGCGCCTCATCCGCCTGCGCCTGAGTGATAAAGCCCTTCTCAGTCATCAGGCTTAGCACCGTGTCTTGCCGTTTTAGTGCGCGGTCTGGGTGCTGCACCGGGTCCCAGTAATACGGGGCTTGCGGCAACCCCACCAGCATGGAAGCCTCGGCCAGCGTGAGGTCCTTCGCCGGTTTGTTAAAGTAAGTCTGCGCGGCGGCTTCAATCCCATAAGCCAGGTTGCCGTAATTGATCTCGTTGAGATAAATCTCCAGAATTTTGTCGTGCGAGTAGCGGCTGACCAGCTCATTGGACAAAATAATTTCTTTTAATTTGCGGGTGAAGGAGCGGTCGGTGGGGTCAAGCAGCAGGTTGCGGGCCACCTGCTGGGTGATTGTGCTCCCGCCGCTCACCACTTCGCCCTCGGTGAACAAGTAATACACCGCGCGAACCAGCGCGATGGGGTCAAACCCCACGCGGTAGCGGTAAAAATTGGGGTCTTCTGTGCCGATGGTGGCGGTTTTGACCCACTCGCTCATCTCACTCAGTTTTACGTAGGTGCGCCGCCCGGCGTTGGGCGTGGTGGGGTCAACCAGCTCCACAATCAGCTCGCCGTTGCGGTCAAAAATGCGGGTGCTGGAAAACTGGCTCTCGTTGGCCTCCAACTTGGCGGTGTCTGGCAATTCCTGGGCAATGCTCACATACGCCACCGTGCCAATGGCCGCCGCGGCAAAAAACAACACCACAAAAATAATGGCCAGAATAAAAAAAGTGGAGGCCAGCTTTTGGCGGCTGGTCTTGAACTTCCAGGGCAGCTTTGGGCGGTTGGGCGGCGGAGCGGCGGGCTGGGGTGATGGCTTTTGGGCGGGCGTTGGCCGCGCCTGCGGCTGAGGCTGCCCCTGAGGCGCGGGCGCAGGCTTGGGCGCGGGTCGCGCGCCCGGCACGTAGCCTTCGCGCTCACTGGGCGGGCGGGACGTGTTTTTGTTGTTCGCGTTGTTCGCGTTGTTCGCGTTGTTCGCGTTTGTGTTTGGTTGGTCGCTCACTGCGTCACATTTTAGCGGCATGGCGCGCAGTTCTGGCCCACCCGTAGCCGGCGATTGCCCCATGATTAATGTGCGGATGCAGCGCAGAGGCAATGCCCTTTGCGGTAGAGACGCAACATTTTGCGTCGCTACCCTTCACGGGTTTATCATTTGCCAATCATGACACCCGAAGAATTCCGCGTTTATGCCCACCAGATTGTGGATTGGATTGCCGATTACCGCGC
>Ga0073900_10000270_pt1 | contig 38608 bp, 34 predicted proteins | sample KloWWTmetKNB5Kit_FD_66666 | JGI IMG/M metagenome (GOLD analysis project Ga0073900, IMG submission 66666) | Active sludge microbial communities from Klosterneuburg, Austria, studying microevolution and ecology of nitrifiers - Klosterneuburg... | ecosystem: Engineered > WWTP > Aerobic digester >...
GGCAGGCTTATTACATCGCACCGCTCAACCACCTACTCTTGCTGCCTTCCGGCCCTGGGAGGGTTCAGCAGGAGCTGGTCGTGTAAGACCTGCCGCTGCAAATATAAGGCAGCGATGGCAAACAGATTTTTGAAAATGGGAAAGCTATCTTTGAAAAACAGAATTTACACGGGTAAAACCCAATAACTCATCGGCTCTTGCCCCAAAAGGACGATAATAAACCATTACCATATAAGCATTATCGGCACCCCAGTAATTTCCTTCTGTATTATCAAATGAAGGAGTTACGCCTTCCTCTTTTTTGTCGGTAAGTGTAACATAGGAATAATTGTAATAGCCTTGTTTCAGATAAATGGATTTTTCGTAAACACCTTTTTCCTCATTAAACGTCATTTTGGAGTCGCCATTCAAATCGTAATTTGTAAGCTCTCCAAATAGATAAATACTACGGCCTTCAAATGCCCTGTTGCCTGGCGGAACAAAGCTAAAATGCACCCAGGCATAATCGCTTTGCCAATAAGGATTGGTCGCATCATCATTTTGAAGTGTGTACAACCCGTTTATATCCGGCATATAAATATAAACCTGATTGTATCGCTCAGCATCCGTCTTTACATAAATATCCGTTCGGGTTTTGCTGGTATCTAAAATTTGCTGCACCCTGTCGGATCGCAATCTGAAACTTCTGAGATTCACCCAACGCCATTCTTTTCCGGCTGCAAAGGTTGTACTGCTTTCATCGCTATACTCATAATAGTTGCCTCTGAAAATGGTGGGCCGGTCTATTACAGATGCTTCCTGCCAAATATAATTTTGAACGATTGCCACTTTAATATCTTGCGGCGATATAGAATTTATTTGTGCATTGGCAGTATTTACATTCACCTGCACTCTTTGATGTGTTCTTCCCAAATGTCCATTGTAAGGTTGCATTACCTGTGCCGTTACCGCCATTCTGTTATTTACAACCAAAAAACGTTTGGTAAAAGCAAGCTTTGAAGTATCACTGTTTAAATAAACTTTTAATAAATAATTTCCTGATCGGGTGGGCACCATACTTCTTTCGGGCAATACCGCCTGATAATGTGTATAACGTGTAGGAATAATTGATGAAATGCGGTAATTGGAAATACGATTGGATTGAAATCCTTTTATATAATCAAAAGCCTGAATATTAGCGGGATTCCAGTCGGCATTGCATAATTGAAATGTGTAATAATAATTTTTAATATCTCCATCCAAATCATCAAAATGCAATTCAATCTGATCGCCGGAGCCCAGATTCAATACCGGATAACTATAAACATCTCCATACTTAAACAATTTAACGCTATGAATATTGGATTTAAAAATATGATCCGGCAATTGAGATTGGCTAGCCAGCATCAGGCATACAAATAAAGATGTCAGCGCATATTTCATTTGAATTTTTTGCATTGAAAAATGATTTGTCTAAAATAGCTCAAAAACCGTGTCAAATCTTTTTAGCAACCTATTTTTGTCTTAATTATTCAAAACTACAGACAATTTTAAACTTTTGAAGGTTGCAGGTTTTATAGCAAATCGTATTGCATTCAGCAAATCTAAAACCGGAGATGGGCAAAAGCCTTTTTCCCGTTTTATCATCCGCTTGTCTGTAGTGGCTACAGTTATCAGCGTAGCAGTGATGGTTATTACACTTTCATTGGTCAATGGATTTCAACAAACTATCAGTCAAAAAGTTTTTAGCTTTTTAGGCCACATTCGTATTCAAGAAAAAGAACAGGCAAAAGCCATTATATCGGAAGAAACACCCATTTTGAAAAAAGATTCTTTGGCCACAGAAATAAGAACAATGCCCGGGGTGAAAAGCATCAGCCCTTTTTCCAACAAATATGCCATGTTGAAAACCAAAGAAGATATGGAAGGTGCATTGCTGAAAGGTATTGACAAACATTACGACACTTCCCATATTCAACCTTTTATTAAAGCGGGAAGATTTATTCAATTCAACGATAGCGGTTATAGTAAAGAAATCATTCTTTCTGCCAATACAGCTTCCAAACTCAACCTGAAAGTAAACGACAAAGTATTGGTTTATTTTTTAAAGCCGGGTGATTCGCTTCGGTCAAAAGTAAATAAGCTTACCGTTGCGGGTATATTTAAAACCGGCATTACAGAGTATGATGACTTGTTTGCTATCTGCGATTTAAAACTGGTACAATGGAGCAAAAAAGAATTAAGTACAGATAATTTTGAAAATGAAATTGGAGGATACGAAGTTTTTTTGAATGACTATAAATCGATTGATAAAAAAGCAGATGAGATTTATAATCTCAGTGATTTTCCCGATACCTGGGATGCCGTAAGTGTCAAAAATATTTCGCCCAACATATTTGACTGGCTCAACTTGATGAATAAGAACAGGGATTTATTAATCGGCCTGATGCTCATTGTTGCCATTATCAATATGATAACCTGTTTGATCATTTTTGTTTTGGAACGAACCAAAATGAGCGGTGTATTAAAAGCATTGGGCGCCAAAGACTGGACAGTTCAAAAAATCTTTCTTCGTCATGCTTTGATAATAACAGTGAGTGGCATTATACTGGGTTTATTACTGGCACTTGGTTTATTGTGGTTACAACAAGCCACCGGCTTTATTCGCCTGCCCGAAGATGCCTATTTTATAAATAAAGCTGCAGTAAAAATTATATGGTGGCAGGTAGGACTTATTTGTGCTGGCACATTTGTTATTTGCCTTTTGATTTTAATTATTCCTACCTGGTTAGTTAAAAAAATACAGCCAGTAAAAGCCATACAGTTCAGATAAAAAAAAATTTCAAGAAGTAAATTTCTTTACGCTGTCGTTAGGTGCGATAGAATAATTCCAGTAGCCACAGCTGCATTTAACGACTCTGCCTTTCCCTTTCTGTTGATGTTTAGCTTTACATTCGCCATTTGCAGTAAGATCGGGTTTACGCCTTTTGATTCATTGCCAATGATAATAACACCTTCGTTAATTTTTTTATCTGATGCTACATTAATGCCATCTAATGCAGTTGCATAAATACAAACCTCTTTCTTTGCAGCCGGCAACCATTCAGCAAGATTTTTATATACTACTCCCACTCTTGCAATACTACCCATTGTGGACTGTACTACTTTTGGATTGTACAACTCAGCAGTATCAAGGCTACACACAATTTGACGAACGTTAAACCAATCGGCTATCCTGATGATGGTGCCTAAATTTCCGGGGTCCTGAATGCCATCTAATGCCAGTACAATTTGATTCTTTAAATCAATGTTAGAGGCTTCTTCAAATTGTTTTACCAGTGCAACTACTTTATTGGGTGTTGATAATAAAGAAATTTTTTCAAGCATTGCTTCATTTACAGGCATACAGTTTAACTGCTTCAGCAAACCACCATTTTCTTCCATCCAATCTGCTGTCGCAAAAACTTCCTGTACCAGCTGTGGTACTTCCTGCAAAAGCTCGGTTACCAGCTTGGGGCCTTCGGCCAAAAACAAACCTTCCGATTGCCTGAATTTTTTCTGGCCTAAACTTTGAATATATTTGACTTTCGTTTTACTAAGCATATCCTAAATTTTATCATGCTATCAGGCCGGCATTTTCATTTTCCCTACATTTTTTCTGTAATCACTATTTTACTGATTACCTCCATTTTCATTTCATGCAACACAGTGTATGTAAAAAACTATCCTACCCGTAAACCATTCGTTTATGAAACAAATATCGACCTAATCGGTAATTTACCAAAAGACAGTGTAGATTTCATAAAATCAAAACTGCAAAACCAGCTTGACGACAGCCTAAAAGCAAGAACCGTAAGAAAACTAATTGCCAACTGGGGCTTCAACAGGCCTGTTCTTGATAAACCACCCGTTTACGATATTGCCAGTGCCGAACGATCGGTTACCTATATGAAAGCACTTATGGTTTCATTGGGATATTTTAAAAGTGATATAAAATATAATGCGACAATTGATACCGTAAATGCAGATCAGCTTCAAACCACAATAAATTTTGATGTAACACCCGGAAAAGCAGTTACGCTTGATTCAATTCGTTACAATTTAAAACATGAAGAGCTACAGCATTTAACGCAGCAAAATATGAATGCCACCTATTTGCACAAAGGTGATCCTTTTGCCAAGACTACTGTGTCCAATGAATTTGACAGACTTTCTGGCCTATATCAGAATAAAGGATACATGCGATTTGGAAGAGATATGCTTCAAGGAGTATGGGATACTTTAAATCCGGCAATTTTTAATCCTACATTGGATCCATTTGACCAGATAGCCATGCTGGATTCAATTAAAAAAAGCAGAATAAATCCCACTGCTAATCTTGAAATAAGACTAAAACCCGGATACGACAGCACCCGACTTACAAAATATTATATTCATGAGATCATCGTTTATCCTGAATTTGGACAGGATTCCAGTTATAATGACACATTTGTAAATGGAATAAGGGTGCGGCAAGCCGGAAATCTTTTCAAACCAAAAATTTTTCCGCCGCATATATTTATGTCGCAAGGAAGTTTATACAGTCTTGACAGCATTAACAAAACCATCACTCATTTTAACCGTATGGGCGCCTGGAGATTGACTGAGGTTGAAAAAATATGGAAAGGGCATCAGGACTCTGCTGATATTATTTTCCGATTGACACCTGCTCAAAAATATTCTTTTACAGCTAATTTGGAAGGAAGCTATAATCAAAACGTAATATCTGGTAATCTTGCCGGCTTTAGTATTAATGCACAAATTCAAAACAGAAATGTATGGAAGCGGTCTTATCAATCAGTTTCTAATCTCCGCTTTGGTGTAGAAACCGGAAAAGACAAACTCACCAATGTAAAATTTGTACAAACCAAACAGGTTAGTTTCAGCCATTCCATTTATTTCCCCAAAGCTGTTTTTTTTGAAAGAATTATGCCTCAAAAAATGAAAGAAAATGCCAGAACCATTTTTTCTTTTAATGCGGCTACTACCGAAAGAAGGGAACTACTCAATCTGGTAACGCTTAATCTTTCCTGGGCTTACGAACTAAACTGGAAGAAAAGTGTTTTGACTTTCAGATTACCCAATATAGAATATTCGTATTTGAAACCAAAGCCGTTGCTACTTTCTTTATTTACCACCAATCCTGCTTTGCGTTATATTTTTACAGATGGTTTCATTTCTTCAGCCAGTGTAAGCTATAGTAGAACAGGAGGGAAAGAGAAAAATGTAAATTTTTTCAGAGCGAATGCCGAAGCATCCGGATTTGTTGCAGGATTAATAAAGAGTAGTAAATTTTTAGATACTAATTTATACAAGTTTATAAAAATTGATGCTGAGTTTACCAGAAAGATTAGTTTCAGAAAATCCGCAATTGCAATGCGAATTTTTGGAGGCGTTGGTTACGAATTAAACAGTACAGTAAATGAAAGAAAGCGAAATGGCCTACCCTTCTTTAAACAATATTTTGCTGGCGGACCAAATAGTATGCGAGCTTGGCAATTACGCAAATTGGGACAAGGTTCCTCAATTAAAAGTTTTGAACAAGATCCTTTTCGCTATGGCGATGTACAACTGGAAGGAAACCTGGAGTACCGATTTCCCATTGCCAATATTTCAGGAACCAAAATAAATGGAGCAGCATTTACTGATATTGGAAATGTGTGGTTTTTAAAACACGCTGCGGGTAGAGACAGCGTATCCGTTTTCAATGCGAAGAATCTGTTTAAAGATCTTGCCATAGGTGCAGGCATGGGATTGAGAATCGACTTCGGCTTCTTTGTCCTTCGTTTTGATTATTCATATAAAGTAAAAGACCCCAGTCCTGATTTATTAAACAGCAACCTTCAAAACAAATGGTTCGGTTATAAATTGAGAAACGGCGATCAATTTCAATTGGGAATCAGTTATCCATTTATCCTTTAAGCAACTTTATTTTTTCTTCAAAAGCTACCATTGACATTGCATCTTCAACCTTATATGCACCAATGCGTGTACGACGAAGACTGCTGAGATAACCGCCACAGCCCAAAGCAGCACCAAAATCATTTGCCAGACTTCTAATATAGGTGCCCGTTGAGCACACTACTTTAAAACCCACAATGGGCAAATCAATATTGGTTATTTCAAATTGCTTAATTGTAATTTTTCTGGGTTCCAGTTTTACCTCTTTGCCCTGTCTGGCCAGCTCATACACTCTTTTTCCATCAACTTTTATTGCAGAATGTGCAGGCGGCACTTGAAGTATTTCGCCGGTAAATTGCTTTGTAGTTTCCATCAACATTTCATTGGTGATGTGTTGAAAAGATTTATGCTGCTCTGGATCACTTTCTAAATCATAAGTAGGAGTAACAGCACCAAAAGTAAATGTGCCGGTATATTCTTTTTCCTGGGCCATATACTCATTTATCTTTTTAGTAAACTTGCCAGTACATACTATGAGCAATCCTGTTGCCAACGGATCTAGTGTGCCGGCATGCCCAACTTTTTTTATTCTTATTAAATTTCTGATTTTTCTGACAGCGTCAAATGAAGTCCATTGCAAGGGCTTGTCAATTAATAATACCTGACCTTCTTCAAAAATGTTTTTAGATTGCTCCATGCGGCAAATGTACTCCTTGCTTTTAAATTGAAGTACGGGTCTTGAGTTCAAGATATCGATTGATAGTATTTACTGTAAGATTTGCAGGCGTGGTAAGTATAGATAATATGCCGTTCTTATGAAGTTCCTTTACCATTTGCCTTTTTTCATAAGCAAATTTTTCGGCAATGGTTTTTATATAAATGCCTTCCAAAGTGGCGGCTTTTTGATTTGTTATTGTTTTCAATTCAGAATTTTCAAAAAATACCACCAATAGTAAATGATAATGTGCCATTCTTTTTAAAGCTGGCATTTCCCGGTTTAGGCTTTCCAATGATTCAAAATTGGTAAACAAAATCAATAAACTGCGGTTGGTAATTCTGTTTCTGATAACAGAGAAAAGTTTTTCAAAGTCCGGTTCAAGAAAAATGGTTTGTTGCCGGTATAATGTTTCTAATATCAGATTCATTTGTGTTGGCTTCTTATCCGCTGGTAAAAAAGTGTCAATCTCTTTTTCAAATGTAATGAGCCCTGCTTTATCCTGTCTTATCAAAGCTACATTGGAAAGTACCAGTGATGCATTTATAGCATGGTCCAACAAGGTTAGATTATCAAAAGGCATTTTCATTACCCTGCCTTTATTGATAAGACAATACACCTGTTGGCTTCTTTCATCAGTAAAATTATTAACCATCAGGTTGCCTTTTCGTGCGGTGGCTTTCCAGTTTATGGTTCTATAATCTTCTCCCCTTACATAATCTTTAATTTGTTCAAATTCCAGGCTATGTCCTATTCTCCGTATTTTTTTTACGCCGGCTTCCTGCAGGCGGTTACTTACAGCCAGCAATTGATAACGCCGCATTTGCACAAATGAAGGATAAACTTTTATTGTATGCTGAGCAGCAAAAGTAAATCGCCTTTTTACAAGACCAAGAGGCGCCTGTACGTACACATTAATGTCGTTAAAAATATATTCACCCCTTGTTACCGGCCTTAGCTTATATTCAATCATCGATTTGCCTTTGGCTTCCATGCGCAACTTTCTTAGCCATTTTCTTTCCTGAAACTGCACCGGAAGCTCATCAATTACAGAAATGTTTACAGGAAAATTGTAATAGTTTTTGAACAGCAGCATTATTTTATTATCGTCGCCCATGCTAAAACGATCCTGCAACAATCTTTCGGCTTGTACTCCTTTGCTTCTGCTATAAATCAGCAATCCATCAACCACTACAGCCATCACCAGCAATAATAAAATGAGCAGCCCAATGCGAAACCAAGGCGGCAAAAAATAGCTTAATACAAATACAACGGCGGCAGCCGCTGCTATGTAATAGATAATATTATTTATGTAGAATGACTTTCTCAATTTTAAAAAATATCATTACTAACGAGGCACATCAATGCTATGAACAATCTGTTTGATCACTTCATCTTCAGTAATTCCTTCCATTTCTTTATCTGGCGAAAGAATGATGCGATGGCGTAGCACCGGAGTTACCACCGAAAGAATATCATCAGGTGTTACAAAATCTCTCCCTTGCATGGCAGCTGTTGCTTTAGATGCATTCATCAATCCCAACGAAGCACGGGGCGAAGCTCCCAGATAAATGGACTTGTGACTTCTTGTCTGACTTACCAAACGGGCTATAAACTGCAATAATTTTTCTTCTATAATCTGATTTTTTATTTGTTGCCTCAAAGCGATTATCTGCGAAGCTTTCAAAACCGGCTGAATCGTTTCTAAAGCCGAACGATTTCCCATACTATGAAACTGCATCAGCATACTGGCTTCTTCGGCTTCTAAGGGATAAGGAACGGTTATCTTAAATAGAAACCGATCCAGTTGTGCTTCTGGCAATCGATAGGTGCCCTCCTGCTCTACCGGATTTTGTGTGGCTAAAACCATAAACGGCGAGGCCATAGGATAAGTTTTGCCGTCAATCGTTGCTTGTCTTTCTTCCATAATTTCTAAAAGTGCCGATTGTGTTTTTGCAGGCGCCCTGTTTATCTCATCTACCAATATCACGTTGCTAAATATGGGACCTTTTCTAAACTCAAACACAGCATCCTTTGGATTAAACACTGGTGTGCCCAATACATCAGAAGGCATAAGGTCAGGCGTAAATTGAATACGGGAAAAACCGGCTTCAACACTTTTTGCTACCAGTTTTGCAGTAAGTGTTTTAGCAACACCCGGCACACCTTCTATCAACACATGGCCATCTGCAAGTAAGGCAGTGATGATGAGTTTCACCATTTCATCCTGTCCAACAATAATTTTCTTTATTTCATTTCGAATAGATGCAACCGCATCACTTAGTGCTGTTAAATCCGTGCGTTCCTGAAAAATTTGTTCTTCCATATTTTACATTTTGTGGCAACTATTTCAGTGCCTGTTTATTCAGCTTGTTGATTTATAAAAATTTTCCAATTGATTATAAAATTGAATCACCTGCTCCTGATTTATGTTTGCGTCCGATTCAAAACTATTAATATAACTGATAATCATGTTTGTGTTGTATGACTCAGCCCCCGATTTTTCCAACAGCTTACTCACGAAGCCTGCATCTAAATTTCCAGTGGGAAGTTTATACCTGTTTCTAACATGATCCAAAAAAAAGGAAGCCATTTTCCGGCAGAGATTTTTATGATTTGCTTTATCGAAATACAATCTCCCAATTGTCTTTACAAAATCAAGTGAATCATTGCTTGGATTTTTTATTACAGGAATATAGCGTTGTTTGCGACGCATATTCAATAAAACATACAACATCAATATGGCAGCAAGCAAGATAAAAGCAGCTCCAAATGATTTATCGCCATTTGCATTTTGCACATTCATAAGTGCAGCGAGCCAGCCTTGTTTATGCTCTTTATCACTGCGTTTTGCCTGATTACGATTTTCTTTTTTCATCAAATAATATTCATCCCACACTACTTTCTTTACATCAGGCCTGATGAGTGAGAGAGCTTTTTCATAGTAATCAACATTATCTTCAAACAATAAAAAATAATTGGTGAATGCAAAAGGATCGGTATGTATATAGAAATTGCCATGACCGGCCCGTAACTTTATAAAATTGGGTTGAAAATTTCGGTTGTAACCCAATACTTCTGTTAATGCCGTATCAACTGAAGAAAAATAATTGCTACTGGTTCTTCCGGGATAATGAAACTGTTTATGCGGGCCAAATAACAAATTATTCAAATTCAGTTGCAGACTATCATCAAGATATTCAGCTGGTCGCAATAAAGAATTATAAGAACCGGTAATTTCACAGCTCATCATTTCTTTTGCAATAGGTGAAAAATATCCTGAGGCAATAAAAACATCATTCCCGTTTTCTGCAAATGCAACCAATTTTTTCATTTCGGTTTCATCGGCAATAAAGCGGGTGGTGAGTATAATCAATGCCTGCTTGTCTTCGTATTTAGATAAAGAATCCCAATAGCCGGGTTCATACTTATTCTCAGAAATAGTTGCTTGAGGGAAAATATATTTCAAATCCTGATAAGCAACATAACTGCCATAAGGAATTTTATCTTGCTTAAACAAAGTGATGCTTTCATCAAGAGTTTTTTTATTGGACTTGGTTGAGCTGGTTGAAAGAAGCAATACAATAGCGCCAATCAAAAAAAGACCAAACAGATATGGAATAAATTTATTCAATGCTTAATGAATCATTTTATTAAATTGATTAAAATCATTTTTCACTATCTGATAAGTGGCAGGTTGTACATCAAACTGGCCATACCAGCTATACTCGTAGCTGCGGGTAACTTTAAAAAAACTATTATAATAACCCGTTGGCTGCAATTGCATCAGATAATCAAAATTGGTTTTATCCTGCTGGTAGTTGATAATTTTTTTCTCAGCCATAATTTTCAACATTCTTAAAAACATTAAACGTATGGCCAACCTGTAATTACCGGCCAGTTCTGCCTTCTCCAATTCTTTATTATAATTGATAGCAAAAATATCTTCGGTAGTGAGTGATGCTTCATTTGCAGCTATTGCAGTTATATCTTTTTTTCTAAACAACCTTACACCGCTGCTCATCAAATACCAAATAACTGCTGCAGCAAATACGCCAATAATAATCAGCCACAATAAAGTTTGAAACCATCGCTGCTCAGTCCAACTGACAGTTTCATTATTATTTGTATTAATATTTTTTTGCGTTGGTTGTTTTACCCCTTTCGCATACCAGAAAGCATCCTCTTCTTTCATCGTTTTAATAGACAATGGAGAAACTTTTCGCTGTAAATAAGGCGAATCATAGTGATAATAACTTTTATCAGTAAAATAATAATTATAGTCAACCTCATCTGGCGGAGCCGCAATCACAGATTCGGTAGTATCCTCTTTGACAACAGTGTTTTCATTTATATAAGGTAAGCTGTCGGCAATATCAACGTTGCTTCCATCCTGCGCAAATAACGATTGACTCGCCATCAGCAAAACAGAGAAAAAAATGAAACGGAAATAAAATTTGAACTTATTCATCAACACTGCTTAAACCTCCTCTTCTTTTAATTGTTCTGCAAATCGCTTTCCCAACTTGTATGGATATATTACAAAATAACCAATAACAAAAATGGTAGATAATAATACGATAAGTGCGGTAAACCAAGGAAAGTTATACCCGTTTATAGAAATAGTAAGTCCATCATTATTATAAAGCCGGGTTACAAATCCTTCAAAAAATGCAGCCACTGCAAATACCGGTAATAAACCAATCATAATTTTTGCTCCATCTTTTGCGCCTTGCTTCAATGCATCAATCCTCTTAATGGTTCCCGGAAATAAAAAACTTTTTCCAAGAATTAATCCTGCTGCGCCAATAAAAACAAATCCGGTAATTTCTAATGTACCATGTGCAAATACAACCAGCCAAAAACTACCACCCAGACCATGCATAGCAAACAACTGATCAAAAGAGCCTACCATAACACCAAACTTTCCCATATTGTATAAGGCAGGTAACCCAAATGCAATACCAGATGCAAAATCTCTAAGCGCCACCAAAATATTATTAACCATAATACCTAGCCACACAGCTACAGAGCTGCCCCCTTCAAAAATACCAAAAGGATTGCCGGAGCGGATTCTTTCTTTAGTGTCTTCAATATATCCATCGCCACCTGCACCCAGCATCTGCCCCATCAAATCTTCATCATGCTTTGCCAGAAAAAATCCAATGATATAAAACAGCGCAAAAAAGGCGAATGAAAAAATAATGACTTTATAATGCTTGCGAATGGTAAGCGGTAAATCATACTTCCAGAAATTGACCAACTTATTGGATTCTTCTTTTCTGTTTTGATAAATATCAAGATAAATATTGGAAGCTTGCGCATTGATGTAGCTGGTTACTTTACCTGTGGGATAAAATGTTTTTGCATAAGCCAGGTCATCTACCAACTGTACAAAATCAGAAGCCATTTCATCAGGATCGTCTGATGGCATGTGTTGGATGCGCAACCATCGGTCTTTATTCTTTTTTATAAACAGGGCTTCTCTCACCAAATAGTATTTGATTGTAAAATAATAGTTTTTTTTAACTGAATGTTTCAGACCATGCAGAATTATTTGATAAAAATTCCGGTAATTTGTTGCGGGTAAAGAAAAACAATGCCGACGATAAAAGTTCCAACCAATTTTAATATAGAAGTAGAATTTGAAATTCCCGAATTCTACAAGCGTTTTATTGCTCTGCTCATAGACTGGATTATTCTTATTTTCTACACCAAAATTGCGTCCGAGATATTGAATTCAGCTGCTATACAAACACCCTATGACAGTGATTCATTCGAAAGTCTGAATTGGATGGCTATCGCAGTACTTTTAGGGCCGGTTCTTATTTATTTTCCTTTTTTAGAAATAACCATGAATGGCCAAACGATTGGAAAAAAGTTGATGAGGATACAAGTGGTAAATGAAAATGGCGGAAAAGCCAGCATCAGTCAGTTATTAATCCGCTGGCTGGTGCGTGAAATCTGGTTTATCTTTTTATTCCAAATGGGGCAATACTATAGTGCAACTGGAAATAAACTAGAATCCACTTTTTTGATTATGGTAGTGCTGGGCTATTTTATTACAGATGTAATATTGGTTATCTCTTCAAAAAAGGGACAACGACTTGGGGACCTGCTGGCCAATACAATTATTATTGACATTAGAAGAAGAGGCAACATTGAAGAAACCGTTTTTCAGGAAGTAGCGGAAAGTTATGTACCTGTTTTCCCTGAAATAATGAAACTGAGCGACCGAGATATCAATGCAATAAAAACGATATTAGAAACATCCAAAAAGAAAAACGATTATTACATGGCCGAATCGGCTGCCGAAAAAATTAAAGCACATTTGAAAATTGAAAGAGATATGTCGCCATTCGATTTCCTTGATACTTTGCTGAAAGATTATAATTTTCTTTCCACCAAATAAATAAACTTTTTATTTGATAAACTACACTCAATCTCTTCCACAATCTCAACCTCAATCTCAACCTCATCCTCAACCTCAACCTCAATCTCAACATTAATCTCAATCTCAACCTCATCCTCAATCACACCCCCCTCCTCATAAATCCGTATCTTTGCCGCTTCATTTTTTAGTTCAGGTTTTATTGAGTTTTTTTATGAGTAAGAAAGGGAAAGTACTAGTGGCTATGAGCGGTGGTATTGATAGTACCGTTACCGCATTGATGCTTCATGATGAAGGTTATGAAGTAGTGGGCATTACTATGAAAACCTGGGACTATGCCGCCAGTGGCGGAGGTAAGAAAGAAACCGGTTGCTGCAATCTGGATTCATTTAACGATGCCCGACAAGCCGCTGTTGAGCATGGCTTCTCTCATTTTATTCTCGATATCAGAGAAGAATTTGGCGATTTTGTAATTGAAAATTTTGTTGAAGAATATCTGGCTGGCCGCACACCCAATCCCTGTGTGCTTTGCAACACTCATATCAAATGGCGTGCATTATTAAAAAGAGCTGATGCACTTGGGTGCGATTTTATTGCCACAGGACATTATGCAAAAATAAGACAACATGAGAATGGCCGTTTTGTTGTAAGCAAAGCCATTGATGATACTAAAGACCAGAGTTATGTATTGTGGGGTTTGCAACAAGATTTGCTTAGCAGAACTTTACTTCCTCTTGGCCCCTATCGCAAAACAGAGATAAGGCAAATGGCACATGATTATGGTTATCCTGAGCTGGCAAAAAAAAGTGAGAGCTATGAAATTTGTTTTGTGCCTGATAATGATTATCGCGGCTTCTTAAAAAGAAAAGTGCAAGGCCTTGAAGAAAGTGTAGCAGGCGGAAATTTTATTGATCATAATGGAACCATTCTTGGCAAACATAAAGGGTATCCGTTTTATACCATTGGCCAACGCAAGGGACTTGATATAGCATTGGGTCATCCGGTTTTTGTAACTAATATAAATCCTGAAACCAATACGGTTACATTAGGCAACGAATCAGATTTGGAACAAAATGAAATGATGGTGTCAAAATTGAATTTGATAAAATACGACACCATTACTTCGGGAATGGAAGCCGTAACCAAAATCAGATACAAGGATCCGGGTAGTCTTTCAAATCTTTATCCCGAAAACGGAGCTATGAAGATTCGTTTTTACGAAAATGCAAAAGGCATTGCACCAGGCCAAAGTGCCGTTTTTTATGAAGACGATGATGTGCTGGGTGGTGGCATTATTCAACGTGGCAGTCTTATTGATTTTAGGTGATGATTTTACAGCTAATCACATAGTTTTCAAACAATAATCCATTTTTTTTGTCGTTTTTAATCCGGGGCTTTTAAACCCCGTTTTTTGTTTGTAGTTTTAGGCAGCCAACAATCCGTTACCATTGTCTTAAAACTAATAAACAGCTAAAAGCGAAAAACCACTTATGAGAATAATTTCTAAAACCAGCCTGTTATTTACAATTTGTATATCTGTTTTCTTTGCATCTTGCAATGAGAAAGAAGTATATACCACCGACAGCCTGCAGGATTATTTCAAAATGATAAATGGCAGGTATATTACTTACCGATTAGATTCAATGGTGTTTACCAATTTTGGACGCAACACTGAAATTCATCGCTATCAGGTAAAAGATGTTGTGGATGCACAAGTTACTGATAATTTAGGCAGACCTGCTTTTCGTGTTTTCCGTTATATCAGAGATTCCGCTGGGCTACAATCATGGCAGCCTGCGGGTCTTACTTACACCGTTACACTACTTCCCGATCAGGCAGAGGTAAGTGAGAGTAATCTACGCTTTATTAAAATGCATCTTCCAGTAAGCGATGGCTACAACTGGAAAGGAAATAAATTTTTGCCAACGGCCAATTGCCCTGGCTCTACCGGGCCTTATTGCGAGTTGTATAATTTCAGCAACGATGATAATATGCCCGACTGGGATTATAGATTTGATGGCGGTCTGAATCCATTCTCTTACAGAAGTAATAATTATACAGATGTCTTTTCCATAGAACAGGCCGATGAAGCTTTCAATGTACCTATAACAGTGCCTACTGCTTATGCTTCCAAATCAAGAGCAGTTGAAAAATATTCAAAAGGAATAGGAATGGTTTATCGTGAATATGAAATGTGGGAATACCAGCCCAATACAGGCGGCTCAGGAGGGCCTTACAAAACCGGTTTTGGTATTACAATGTGGATGATTGATCACAATTAACTTCTATCAAACATTTATTTTTGCCAATAAAATTGGTATCTCCATGAAAAAACTGTTTTTTCTGTCATTGTTTTCATTGCTGATTATTGAAAATACAAATGCCCAGCTAAATCGTTATATAGTAAAATTTAAAAATAAAGGCGGTGGTGGTTATTCATTTTCCAATCCCCTTGTTTATTTATCGCAAAGGGCAATAGATAGAAGAACACATTATGGAATAGCTATTGACAGTACCGATTTGCCTGTTACACCTACTTACATCAATCAGGTAAAAGGTGTTTCCAATGTTACATTATTAAATATATCACGTTGGCAAAATGCCGTTACCATACAAACAACAGATGCTGCGGCTATCACCACTATCAATGGATTTCCATTTGTACAAAGTGTAAACGGCATTGCTTCAAGAAATAATAATAATGGTCTTGGCCGAAATAAATTTGAACAGGAAGAATATGCAAGACCACCTGCTCCATCAGCACAAAGAATACAAGCCGATTATTATAACTATGGTACTAATTCATACAATGAAATCCAATTGCACAACGGAGCGTTTATGCACAATATTGGATTGAGAGGACAAGGTATGCAAATTGCCATGCTGGACAACGGTTTCAACAACTATCTGACATTAAAAGCATTTGATAGTGTAAATGCAGAAAACCGGGTTTTAGGCACCTGGGATTTTGTTGCCCGTGAAGCGAATGTAGCGAATGATGGAAGTCATGGTATGAATTGTTTCTCTATTATCAGTGCAAATATCCCCGGACAATTTATTGGCAGAGCACCCAAAGCAAGTTTCTGGCTTTATCAAACGGAAGACAATACCAGCGAATATCCCATTGAAGAATTTAACTGGGTGTGTGGTGCGGAAAGAGCTGACAGTTCGGGTGCTGATGTGCTTTCATCATCATTAGGATATAACACCTTTGATAATGCTTCTTTAAATTATACTTATGCACAAATGGATGGCAATACTACCATTGCCTCAAAGGGTGCTGACCTTGCAGTAAAAAAAGGAATACTGGTATTTCTTTCAAATGGCAATGAAGGAAATAATCCCTGGCATTATTTAGTTACCCCATCTGACGGGGATAGTGTTATTGCCGTTGGTGCAGTAACCGCTACAGGTGTCGTGGGAGGTTTTTCTAGTTATGGCCCTTCGGGGGATGGACAAATAAAACCTGATCTGGCATCGGTAGGTGTAAGTGCTTTAATACAAACTACTGGCAATACCGTGGGAATGGGAAATGGCACTTCTTTCGCTTGCCCCAGCATGGCTGGGCTTGGCACTATTTTATGGCAGGCATTTCCCGAATACAACAATATGAAAATTCGTTCTGCTCTCTGGCAATCGGGTAGCAAATACACTACTCCTGATGACCGGGTAGGTTATGGTATTCCAAATATGAAAACTGCTTTTTCTTTATTACTAACTGAATTTGCTACATCAACTTCAACTGTAAATTCTTGCAACGCCACCATTAACTGGACATCAAAAGATGTAGCTGCCATGCGATATGAAATAGAAAGAAAAGTACCGGGAGAAGTCAATTATTCTAAAGTGGGTGATGTAGCTGCACAGGCCGGCGATGTACTTGCCATAAGAAATTATCAATTCAATAATACAATTATCAGCCCTACACCCGGAATCGTTTCCTATCGCATACGTCAAGTCATAGATACCAATGCAGCTAGCTTCACTGCTGTTTATATTGATACAACGAATGTAACCATCAGCAGTGGTTGTTTTGCTACGGGTACTGGTGGTACAGGACAAACAGTGGAAAGAATTGTATTGCAACCCAATCCTGTTTCAAATACAAACACAAACCTGTCTATTGAAACGCCTTATGCAATTAGCAATATGCCTGTTTTAGTATATGACAGTAAGGGCGCACAGGTCATGTTAATACAATCTTCAAAAACATCGGGCAAGAAGATAATTGAAATACAAACCAGTCATCTTTCAAAAGGAAAATATTATATAAAAGTGTTGAATGGCACCAAAACACTGGGCACTGCCACACTGCTGGTGCTTTAATAGTTTTTGAAATTTGACAACACACAAAAACGGATTGAAGCATTGGCCGGAAGTGGTTCGGTAGTGTAAGCTTAAATACAACACACAATGATTGTGAGATATTATTTTGGAACACCAGCAAAGTGTAATGCCTACACGCAAGACACATTAGCGGCGTGTTGTTTATTACTGAACTTTAACAATGGCAAAAAATGACAACCCACAGGTAAGTATCAACTTAGCTGCTTTTGTTTTAATTCACTACCAAATAGTCCATTGGCTGTTTGCTCCCAGCCTAAGCATTGCCGCTTCTAATGTTGATCTATCCTCCAACTTTAAGGAAATCTGTAATTCAATTTCTCCCTCAAACTTTATAACTAAGTTATCATTATTCTCATACGCGTCAATGACTGTTTTACCGATTAAAGAGCACAACTTGTCGTAATATCCATTTTGATTAAATTGTAAAACTTTATCTAAAATTTTAACTTGCGGTAACGTGTATATATTTAAAAGAGGTTCTTCAAATAAAAACTGAATATAATCTCTAATAAAAGTTATACCAATTAGCTCTAGGGTTATTAGAGACCTCAATTTTTGAACATTTTTATTTTTTTCCATATTCATTTTGCTATTTAGCTGGTATATGCCACCACCAGTCAGTTTTTGAAATTGTTTTACCCGTCAGAGGATTTATTGTCTGACCTGCATTATTCAAATATGAACCATATCCTCCTGAATACTGAAATTTACCCATAGTAACTGGGTCCATCATTCTAAAGTCAGTAACTTTTGAACTAAGACCGTTTCCGCCACTTCCTCCTACGAATTGAAATCCTTTTCCACTTTCAACACCTAAAGGTCCAGTAGCTCCTTTGGGAACAGGAAAAACAGTTCCTCCTTCACTAACAATAAAACTTGGAGCACTGATACTCGTCTTAGCGGCAAACATACCCAATCCGAGTCTAAAAAGCTTACCCACACCATAAGCAGCTGCACTTTCAATAACGCCTTTTTTAAAAGCATCACCAGCTTCAGCACTAAAACTTTCGCCTTTTAAAGAATAATTTCCTGCCTTTAAAAAATTACCAATAATAGGAAAACTTCCGCTATGAGAACCTTCTACTTCTGCTACTGTACCTTTATGAATTCTGTCAAGTAGCGCATCTTCGCCTTTGTATTTCGCCCGCTCAACTACAGTCATCTGCTCCATCATCATTTCCCTTTTGTGGGAGGCAGTTTTTTCTTCTGCATTTAAAGATGCGGGATTAAGTTGAGGTACTGAACGTGATGCTGATGACGCTTCGTAATTTTTTATTTTTGCTCTTGTAGATGCACTTGCGCATCCCATACATGTTGATTCTGGGTTTGCTCCGGCAATCTGCCTTCCAACTTGTATTGAATTTACATTACTATTTATAATTCCTGCAGCTGTACTTGCCGTTTTGATCGCAATACTTACTTTGCTTAGCAGACTAAGTGCAGAAACATTTTGCCCGGATATTTGCAATGCTTTTCTAATGACTCCTGAACACCCGGCGACTACAGTTTTTAGATGTAAGAATCCTGAAGGCGGCCATGAAAAGCCTCCACTTGGGTCAACCAGATTTACTGGGTCATCGCCCATACCAATATATGGCGATGCATAATCCTGATACGGATCCTGCTGCACCCATCTGCCAATCTGTGCATCGTAGTTTCTTAATGGAAAATCTGTCCATTGTATATCCTCATCCAACTCGGCAAATGCGCCCTGATACAGATAATTATTCTCCACAACTCCTTCATACACATCCGCTAATTTCTTTGCGGATAGGGTTGCTATTTTTAATCCATACGGATAGTAATGCTAATACAAAATTTATGTTTCAAAGAGCTAATGAAATCCTTTTGAAAAGGGGTGAGATAAATTTAGGGAAATTTTTGGAAGTAGAAATCTAAAATGATCAGCTGAAAAAAAGGAGTAGTACATCCTTGCCGCCCAATGTCCCATAGAGTTAAGTTTTTTGTTTAGACATTTTGGTAACTGCATAAGCAAAACAAAAATTCCATATTGACAAGTATCAGATTCCATGTTGTTGATTCTATTGTAAATAATTGGCAATTTGACTAACTTTGTGTCGTTAATTTCTTTGCACGGATTGGATATTTATGGGGTTTATTTTTTTGAAACTAAAAACAATGACACAAAGGTTCAAGCAGTAAATGAATCGTTTTTGCAGAAAGTTAGATTATTGGAAAAACTGGATGAAATACAGAAAAATTATTTTAGCAATATGATAGATGCCGTCATCGCAAACAAACGCATTAAACAAGCTTTGAGCAGCGCAATGAGTTTCACAATATAAAAAATTTAGTAATGAAAGTATTATTAGACATAAAAGACAACAAAGCCACTCACTTACTGGAGGTGTTGAAAGGCTTGTCGTATGTAAAAGCAAAAACCATTTCTAACGAAAAGGCATTGTTGATGGAAGAGATAAAAGAAGCCGTTGAAGAACTAAAATTGGTTCGTCAAGGCAAATTGAAAGGCATACCTGCAAAACAGCTTTTAGATGAGTTATAATATTATCGCTGTTCCTACTTTTAGGAAAGAGTTAAAAAAGTTGGCTAAAAAATACCATTCCTTAAAAACTGATTTAGCTGTTTTATTTGAGAGTTTGGAAGAAAACCCTATACAAGGAACTTCTTTAGGTAGAAACTGCTACAAAATACGCCTTGCCATTTCCTCAAAAGGCAAAGGTAAAAGTGGTGGAGCAAGGCTCATTACCAATTTTGTAATTGCCGATGATACCATTTATTTGCTTTCTATTTACGATAAATCTGACAAAGAAAATTTAACCGATAAAGAATTGGACGAACTCCTAAAATATGTGCCTGAATAAAGCAAAAGCCCGACTAAATCGGGCTTTGCTTTTGTAATTTTTCTTTGGTCTCTATTATTTTTTGTCGCAAGTCGTCTGCTGATGTAAATCCTTTCCATAATTTATGGTCTTCTTCATATTCTGAAAATCGTTGAGATACAGCGCTTAATTCAGAAAACACACTATACTCTAATTCGGTAAATATTTCAATATTTATTTCATTAACAAAAGAATCGTGAAATTCATTACAAAAAACAGGCTCATTTATTCTATTCAATAAGTACTCATCAATAAGCCAATATAATCTTTGTTTATCGCTCTTGTTGTACATATTCATTATGGTTTTATTGGACTATATTGAAAATGCCAAATTGAGTTGGTCTCTTTATCGTAAAGCACATCTAGTTTATACGCTTTACCATTTCTAAACATTTCTATGCTGTGCATTAATGCTCGTGAGCCTTGTGGGTCAGCTATCCCTTTTGAACCTTTAATAGCTTGTTCTAAAATTTGAACAGAAACAGCCCTACCTTTTTCTGCCATATGCTTTGCAGCAGTTGTTCCAAAATTGAATAATTCTTTCCCTTCCGTCTTAGCGACTCCCACCCCAAATTTAATACTTCTTAACCAAGCAAATAATTTCCCGAGTTTTGGAAAAGGAATTGCAGCTGCCTCAGGATAGACAGGCGTAATGGCTTGTATTAAACCGTTGATTCTTTTATCTCCTGTTATATCATTTACTTGCCAAGATTGCCAACCACTTAATCCTTGATCATCAGGAGTAACTGTCTCTGCCCTATGCCAACCTTTATCAATAGCTTCATTCAGTAAAGATGAAGCTGCATTATAGGCATTTATCGCTTGTTGTTGCTGATTGGGAATTTTGAATGAGTTGGCAAGGTCTCCCCTCATTTTGAAAGGTACACTGGTTGCAATATTACTTGCCGAGCTTAGAAGATGTATTGTTGCACTTACGAACCGCTGTGTTAAAAAACCTGTGGAATGAAAAACATGAGAGAATGCTGCACCGTCTTTAAACCAACTGACCGTCCATTTTCCAATATTCAAACCACTCTTTCTTACACCGCTTACAACATGTTCTCCGCCTTCTTTCAATATGCTTTTAACTTTTGATACAACATTCCAAGGTTCCAATCCATCCAAATCAACATTTGCAATAGGATCGTTACCGGCAAACTGATAGGGTGTATAATATGGATACTCCCAGCAAAGCGGATCAAGCTGTGGAAACCGGCCTATCTGCGGGTCGTAGTTTCTAAACCCATAATCCAGCCAGCCTAGGTCAGCATCTTCATCTAATAATTCTTTGCCATTGTACAAATAATTACTCTTCACAACTCCTTCATACACATCCGCTAATTTCTTTGCAGACAGGGTTGCTATTTTTAGTCCATACGGATAGTAATGTAACCCAAAAATTATGTTTCAAAGAGCTAATGAAATCCTTTTGAAAATGGGTGAGATAAATTTAGGGAAATTTTGGTATGGAGGAATGAATGGTTGTTTGAAATTGATAGAACGGAGTTGTTGTAATGAATGGTAAATATTTTCTTCCCTCCCGTGTCTCACCTAATTTACAACTTCACAGCAGATGTCTCACCCCGGCCCTGTGTGCTGGCCGCTGACTTTGGGCTGATATGAAATGCAATTCCTACACCCTTATCTTCTTTCCATTCAGTTACTCAGCAAATTAATCCCTTCCAGCACATTTCTCTATTCACAACTTTTTGCTTTTTAAAAATGGCAGGTATAAAACATCAGTCACCAAATCATTGTTTGTACCATTATGTCTTCGTAAGCAACGCAGCAAACATGGTATCAGCTTGCATATCATAACCTTTCAATATTATTTGCTCATGCAGTTGCAAACTAAAATTCTTTGTAAGGAATTGTACATTATCTTCATTTTCATCCTTAAATACAGAACAAGTTATATAAAGCAAATAACCTCCGGGCTTTAAAGAGGAAACAATATTTGTCAAAATTGATTTCTGTAGTTGCACAAACTTTTCAATACGATACTTCTCAAAATAATAAAGTTGTTCGGGTGTTCTTGCCCAGGTGCCACTGCCACTGCAGGGTACATCTGCTATTATTAAATCAAAATGATCATTCTGCCCTATGCCACGTAGCGACAGATCGGTAATGATTGTATTATAGTTTTTTATCCCTGCTTCTGCAAATCGCTTTTTTAAATTATATATAATCGTTTCTCGCACATCACTTACTGTAAGATTAATATTACCCAAAACATCTTTTGCTAAAATAGATTTACCCCCACTGGCGGCACAGCAATCCCATACATTTTTAATTTTGTATGGAATCAGCTTTTCAAGCAACGCTCCTACCCTTTGCGAACTATAATCCTGAATGACCGCTTCTTTATTCAACTGAATAATGTGGTCAAGCTTTGTGGCATTGGGCAGCGAGAGACAACGAGGGGTCAATTCTTTAAAACTTAAACCCGCTTGCAAGAGTTTTCTTTTTACAGCATTTTCATTCCCCGGCCTTATTCTTATAAACAACTCGGGCTGTTGTATAAACGATAAAGAAAATAATTCATCGTCAATGCCATCACTCAATGCATCTTTAAATGGAAAAATTTCAATCGCATCCAAACCCAGCAGTTTCAGTTTGTCAACTATATTGTCCGAAATAATTGAATTCCATTCAGGCTTTACTGTTTGCAGAAATGTATCATCAGCCAAAGTGCAACAAAATTTGCCTACTAATATTCTTTCTTCAGCCGATAAATGAAGGCCGGCCTTTCCTAGTCTGAAAAATGAGTAACACAAACTGGCAACCTGTCTTCTATCAGTAGATCCCATCTTTTTTTGTGTTGCAAAATATTTTTTTAGAAATGAAGCCAATGGTTCATCACCTTTGTAATGGCTCAGCATAGCTGCAGCAGTATTGATATAGGAATGAAAACGGCTCACACTGCAAAGTAAGCAGCATGAGCCGTTTAAAGAAAATTTTGATTTTTATAATTCCAATAAAGTTTTAACAGGGTCTTTTCCAAAAAGCAACAATGCAGGATTTTCCAAAAGCTCTTTTACTCTTACTAAGAAGCTTACGCTTTCCTTTCCGTCAATAATACGGTGGTCGTAGCTTAATGCCAGATACATCATGGGCTTTATCACTACCTGACCATTTATAGCCATAGGTCTTTCCTGAATTTTGTGCATTCCCAATATGGCACTTTGTGGAATATTGATGATTGGTGTACTCATGAGCGAACCAAATACACCACCGTTGGTAATCGTAAATGTGCCACCAGTAAGTTCATCTGCAGTCAGCTTACTATCTCGGGCTTTACCGGCAAGCTCTACTACTTTTTTCTCTACATCTGCCATACTCAGGCTTTCTACATTACGCATTACAGGTACTGTCAATCCGCGAGGTGTGCTGACGGCAATACTGATATCGGCATAGTCATGATATACGAGCTGGTCGCCGTCAATATAAGCATTCACAGTGGGCCATTCGGACAAAGCTATTGCACAGGCTTTTGCAAAAAAGCTCATAAACCCAAGTCCAACGCCATGCGCTTCTTTAAATTTGTCTTTGTATTTGTTTCTTATTTCCATGGTGGCACTCATATCCACTTCATTAAAAGTGGTGAGCATGGCAGTAGTGTTTTTGGCTTCTACCAGTCTTTTGGAAATCGTTTTACGCAGGTTGCTCATTTTTTCTGTACGCACATTACGGGTAAACAGCTCAGCACCTGCAAAAGCCTTCTTACCCGGATTGGACAAAGCAGCCAGCACATCATCTTTTAATATTTTTCCTGATGGCCCAGAAGGAGTAACTGTTTTAACATCCACTTTTTTATCAGCAATAATGGCGGAGGCAACCGGGCTTGCCTTTAATGGTTCGGCAGATTTTTGGGGCTCAATTGAAGCAATAATTTTTTTAGCAGCGCCTTCATCTTTCTTTATTTCTGCTTTAAGAATATCTTTATTTTCTGATGCAGGTTTTGCGGCCGATTCATCAATAGTGGCAATTAAATCGCCAATAAGAATGGTATCACCTTCATTAAATGAAGCAAGTTTTATAACACCAGCTTTTTCTGCATTAACCTCAAAAGTGGCTTTTTCACTTTCCAATTCAGCAATCACTTCATCTCTTTCTACATAATCGCCATCTTTTTTATTCCATTTTAGCAATGTTACTTCGCTGATGGACTCTCCTACCGCGGGAACTTTTATCTCTGTCATTTGTAATATTTACAATTGCAAATTTCGGGAAAAAGGCAATATAAACTCTTATATTTGAAGGAGATAATTAACCTTTTGAATGCAGAATAGCATCCGTTACATTGCAATAGACGATAATCCAATCGACTTGATGATTTTACAGGAATATTCAAAACAATTCCCTTTTTTTCAATTTCTTGGAGGTTTTAATACTGCTCATGAAGGACTTGAATCAGTAAAAAAAAATAATCCGGATTTAGTTTTTCTGGATATTGAAATGCCTGAAAAAAACGGAATTGAAATACTGAAGCAAATAAAAGGATCAGTTCCTATAGTTGTTTTCATTACTTCTCATCCCGAATTTGCCCTGGAAGGTTTTGAACTTTCGGCATTTGATTATATTTTAAAACCACTTACTAAAGAGCGGTTTACTGCTACCGCCAATCGCCTTCAGGAATATTGGAAAATGAAACAAAATGCGAAAGAGTACCAAGTCCGGTTTGAACAGCAATCTTTGATAATAAAAGAAGGACACAAGCAAATTAAATTACAACAAAATGATATTATTTATCTAGAAGCCATGCAGGACTATACAAAAGTAGTAACCCCGCAACGAAACTATCTTACACTAACCAGTTTAACATTGTTTCTGGAAAAAATGGCGGCGGATACATTTATTAGAGTACACAGAAGCTATGCTGTTGCAATAAATAAAATAAATGAAATACACAATGATAAATTAATTGTATGCAACACCACTATTCCAATAGGTAAAACCTACCGCCCAATTGCTGCAAAATTCATAAAATAATCTCTCTACATTTTTGAATATGAAAAAAACAATCAGTGTATTTGTTAGTGTGGTTTTACTCCATTTTGTTGTCCATTCGCAATCAAATGAAATAAAAAATCTCATTTCAGAAAAAAGAAATAAGATTCAACAACAGCAGATTGCGTTTTCAGGAAAGCCGGAGATGATCGAGTTTTTAATAAAAACAGGAAAAGAAGGTCTTGAGTTGACTCCAGTTAATGACTATGAAAACAAATTTTTCTTTAACCAGTCAATAGGCACAGGTTATTATTATAAACAAAACTTTGATTCAACAAGTTATTTTTTTGAGCAGGCATACGAAACTGCCTTAAAAGGAAATCTATATGAATTAAGCACCAAACCATTGGGAAACTTAATTAGCGTTTATCATTACATGGGGCTACAATCAAAGGCAGATTCTTCCGTAAAACAGTTAAAGGCTATCATAGCAAAAACAGATACATTAAAAAATCTACAAGACTTATATTATAATTTAGGTTTATACAATCTTCAGCAAAAATCATATTATTCTATTGCACTTGATTATTTTATCAAAAGTGCCGATTTGAGAAAAGCAAATGCTGATACTTCATCACTTCCAAAAGTAAAAATTGATTATGCTGCTAATTTGTCTATGATCGCTGAAGTATATTTAAAATTAAAGGAAGCAAATAAATCAATTGAATACCTATCAAAAGCTGAACCGTACACAGACAACTCGGCTATAATAAAAATTTCAATTTTGGGAAAATATATCAGAAGCTATGTAATGTTAAATGATAGCTCCCATTCAAAAAAGTATTATGATTTATTGCATCAAACCATCTCTTTATCTCCAGGAAACTGGTCGGAAGCGGTGTCTTCAAATATAGAAATGTCGGAGTTAGCTTTAAAGCAAAACAAGATATCAATTGCAAAATTATACCTTGATAAAGCCTTAATCCAAGCAGAAAAGGATAACAAAGAATTACTTGTTTCGTCTGTACAATTAGCCTTTGGAAACTATTATTTAGCTGTAGGTGACTTTGTCAATGCCAAAAAATATTTCAAGATGGTATTGCCCGCTTCTGAAAAATATGGGCTTGAGCAAAAGGTTAGCTATTTAAAATCAATAACCGAGGTCAGCTTATATACAAATGACTATTCAGAGGCCAGGCAAAATTTTCACAAATTCACACAGGCCATAGACTCACTGAATAGCCAAAAGATTTCATTGAATATTGCAGAAATGGAGGCAGTATATCAAAATAAAGAAAAGCAAAAAGAAATACAAATTCAAAAAACAGAAATAAACTACTCACGAAAACAACGCTTTTGGCTCATTTTGGGTCTATTTCTATCCGGCTTATCAATAATTCTTTTTTTACTTCTATATAAAAACAAAAAGCGGTCAGCCTATTTACTAAATAATAAAAACTTAGTACTGGAAAAAACTAATGCTCAGTTATCAGAAGCAAATAAAACGAAAGCCAAATTATTCAGTATCATCAGTCATGATCTTCGGTCGCCAATTAGTCAGGTGTATCAATTTCTTAAATTACAACAATTAAATCCAGAAGCTTTAAGCAATGAACAAAAAACCGAACTCAATAACAAAATACAAAACGCAACAGGCTCTCTACTGGAAACAATGGAAGACTTATTACTTTGGAGTAAAACACAAATGAATGAATTCAAAGTTTCAATGCAACCGGTTCCGGTTATAGACACTATCATTGCCTGTAAAAATTTATTACAGCTAAATTGTGATGCAAAGAATATTACACTTCAAATTAATGTTTCGGAAAGGCAAAAAATTCAAACTGATCCATACTATTTTCAAACCATTATACGCAATCTGATTCAAAATGCTATTAAAGCCGCACCGCCCAACACAGCTATTGCCATTAATACTCTGGTTCAAAATCAATATATCATTTTGTCAATTCAAAATGAAGGACCCACTTTTACTCAAAAACAATTTGAACAAATAATCTTAAATGAAGAAATCAATAAAACGCTTACAGGATTGGGGTTAAAGTTAACACAAGAACTTTGTGAGAAAATAAATGCAAAACTTAAATTTACCGATAGCTTAACCCAAACTACAGTTGCTGAGCTCAGACTTCAAATTGCTTAAATAAAATTCGTTAATCGATTTAAAGTAGGCGTTTATAGATTCAAGAAGAGTTTATAACCACAACGCTTTTATTTTTGAAAAAAAATGAATGAAAATTATTCTGTTAATCACATCATTGCTATTCATAAATTTATGCCCAATTAATTCTCAACCTGTTCAGATATTAAGACCATATCAAAGCATCGATACTCCTATTCATCCTTTTAAAATTACAGATCTAAAATTGGTCTATCAGCAAAGAGAAACCAAAGCCTCACCCGAACTTAAAAGATTATTATTAATACAAAGAGCTAAGATTGCCAGAAATGGGTTTAAATATCAAGTTGCAAATACTGAAGTGAGCGAATTAAACATTAAAGACATTACCGGATTTGAGCCTATCAGTCATTCGGAAATTTTGAGACTAAAAGCCATTCAAAACAACAAAGCCTATAATCCGGAAATTGCTACGCTTTTGAAGAATTATAAACCTACAGCTGATGCATCACTTCCTCAATTTGATAGCAGAAATTATCTTAAAATACCTCAAATAAGGACACAGAAATGTAGTAGTTGTTGGGCATATGGCACCATTGGACTTTTAGAAATAAGCTATATGGCACAACAAGGATTTGAAACGAATAGCAAGATTGATTTAAGTGAAAAACAGGTATTGGGCTGTAGTGCTGCCGGCGACTGTGACGGTGGATGGCATTTTAAAGCATTAGAATGGTTGAAAAATACAAATCAGAAAATATTATCAGAAGAGTCATTAAAAGATGATGACTATTTCCCTAAAAAAAACACATCGGCCTCATCAGAATTTGTTGATGTACTTTGCAATGTATCACAAATAAAATCTGGGTTAATACAAGTCGCAGATTGGGGAATTGTACAAAAGGAGAAAGACTTGGACAAATTAGCAGATGAATATGACATAAAAGAAGCCATTGTAAAATATGGAGCAGTTGCAACTTCATTATATGCATCTCCAACGTTTAAAAATTTCGCTTCATCAGAAATTTTTGAAGAAAAAGAAACCGAGTATAAAGATTCAGCAGTCAATCATCTGGTGATAATTATTGGCTGGAATAATAAAAAACAAGCATGGCTTATCCGAAATAGTTGGGGTAATAACTGGGGTGACAATGGTTATGCTTGGATAAAATTCACAACCAATCATATTGGAAAACATGCAGTTTGGGCAGTTGCCCAAAAAGTTCCAAGTAGATTGCAAATTCCAAAAACAGAAAATTCGCCACCGGTTACATTAACGGGCGAATTAGTGGCTGGCATCACTTTCCCAAATGGCTCTGTAATTACTTCTCCAAATGGAAAATATCAGTTTAAAAACTCCAATAATACAATTTGGTTTTCTACACAAAATGAAAACAGTATGTCCAGCCAAATGATAAAGCCATTTAATGATTTTAATTCAATAATAAAGATATATTCTACTCTGCCACTATTAGGTACAAGTGGAAACAGCCCCCTATATGTTATGGATAAGAAAGGAAATGTATTTACACCTTTTGGAGATAAACCATTTACTAAACTAGAAATAACAGATAGTGGAAATTTGATAGCTTATGGAAAAAATAATGAAATAATCTGGTCATTGAATCCATTGCCTCCAAAAATCAGAAGAAAATAATATAAACTACAATCTATCCATTACGTTCGTCGATAAAAATGGAATATTCGTCGTTTTTTTCAAAACAAACATTCAACTAAAAGTATTTTTGACAAGCAATATGGATGAGAACTTTTAGTAACAAAATTTTCCGACAATGAAAAATATTCTTTCAACTTTGGTAGTACTTTCATTTTTATCAATAATTGCCAAAGGTCAAGATGAAAAATTTGGATCAATAGCAGGACAACAAACTGATTTTAATGCTAAATACAAACTGACCTCCTCAATTGATGAAAAAACCATGACATTAAGCTGGTCAACAAATGCGCCAATAACCAAAGCGGTATTAAGTGTATATAACAAAGAACAATTAGCCATACGAAAAGGAATTGACCATACTTATCCTTTCTCAAAGCCAGTATACAAATATCAGTTTAACCTAAGCGCCCCCGCTTTCAAAGGATATTATGCCTATTGGCTAAAGGTATTTACAAAAGATGGCCTTTGGCAAGAATATTTTTTTAAGAGAAAAGAAACGGGTTCGGAAAATCAGCTTCCGATTAATCAAGAAGAATACACTACAATAAAAACAAATATCAGTTGTGAAAAGGGAAAAGATAAAATAATAAACTTATTGAAAGAACAAGAGGGTGTTTTTGATGTATTAATTGATATCAAAACAGGACTACTTAAGATAAAATATAGCACTGACGGTACACCCTATACTACGATTCTTGAGTTACTCAATAAAAATGGGTATGATGCAGATGGACAATCTTCAACAGAACCTCAAAAAAATAGTTGTAATGAATCAACATTAGATGAGAAAAAAGATAGAAACGGATATACAGTTATTCTAACAAATATCAAATGTATGGTTGGGAAAACGAAAACAATTGCTTCTTTAAAGGCATTAGAAGGAGTAAGTGACGTAAAAATTGACACAAAAACAGGAAAGCTACTTATTAAGTATAGTAGCGATGGCACACCCTATTTAGAAATTATATCTACCATAAATGAAAACGGATTTATTGCAAATGGACAGAAGCCCCTGAAAGGCAAAGCAAATCCATGTAGCACTACGATTGATTAAACTAGTAATAAGCTGAATTTAATGCAAAAATCATTACTATTAAACCTTATTCTTTTATTTTTAGTTTTCAATTGTAGTGCCACAAATGAATCCAAGACTTCAATTACAGATTCTTTATTGCCCCCTTGTATCAATTTATGGAAGAAAAATAATCTGGCAAGAGTTTCTGAATATAATTATAAAGGTCAGCGATGGTTTGTGTTTGAAGGTAAAAAACAAGATACTTTAGAAACAAATATTTCTGACCGCCAAACAATTATAAAATTTTATAACGATAGTTGCAATCTAGTTTGCACCTGGATAAAAGGAGGGATTGCAGGAATGAATAGAGTAAAACCAGATTCAATAGAAAAAGAAAAAATATTTACTATTTATTCAGAACCTTATCCTGTTTCAGATACTTTAATGCAAATAGCTTTTAGCAAAAAATCAATTGCTATTGATAGATATGAATATAAGGGGCAAATTTTATACAAATTAATTGAAAGCGCACTATCGCCAAATGAACTAAATAAAAAGGGTATTAAATTTATCAGCGAGTGCTATTACAATGAAAAAGGAAAAATTGTTCTTGAATTCAGAAGAGCTACTGCATCTATGTTTTATAGAGCACAGCGATGGATACCGGCCGATACTGAACCAACAAGACTTAAAAGATTAAAAAACATTTGGAAAAAAATAAATTAAAAAATATGAAAAAATCAATTTTCGTTTTAGCTTCAATAGCATTGTTAATTTCTTGCTCCGACAAGAAAAAAACCAATTCTACAACCAGCACCTCTACCGAATCAACAACATCCACTAACAACAGCGAAGATGAAAAAACAGGCAGCTTCACATTTGATGGCAAAACTGTAACAGGAAATGTAAGTATTCAATATTTTGGAAGTGATAAAGAAAAATCAAATTTTTCTGTACTATGCCAGCACAATGAAGGCGATAACACAAATCCAAATTTTGAATTATTGCAAATCACTTTTAACAATGAAAAAGAGGCAACGGAAGCCCCTTCACTAAAAATTTATCAAGATGGTTCACAGCTACCAATGACGGAGCCAGAATCAGGCATTGTTTCCGTAGCACTTTCTGGAGTAGGAAACAATATGGGCGATTTGCAGTTTACCGGATCCAACAATTCCACTGGCAGTATTAACGTATCAAATAGGACAATTACAATTACTGAACTATCACTTTTTAACTCTAAAGGAGAAAAAAGAGTAGTAAACGCAAAAATTCCCTTCTAAAAATTTTCAAGAAATAATGCCATAGCTAAATACTAAAAGCCGTCTCCACGATTTCAGCCTGCTCCTGCACATGTACTTTATTATATCCGGTTGCAGTTGATGCTGATGCCTGACGACTTATGATGCCAAAATTAATAGTGGTTAAATGCATTCTCAAAAATGAAGCAGCCCCCATATTCAAAGGCTCTTCCTGAACCCAAAACCAGGTGGCCTGCTTATATTTATGATGCAATGCTTCTAATTGCTTATAGGGCAATGGATAAATTTGTTCTAACCTGATTATGGCAACATCATTACGTTTGTCTTTTTGTTGGCGCTCATGTAAATCAAAAAACATTTTACCACTACAAAGCAATACTTTCTTAACTTTTGAAACATCAACATATTTATCATCAATTACTTCACAAAAACCTCCCGTTGTAAATTCTTCAATCCTTGAATAGCTTCCGTGATGCCGCAAATTAGCTTTTGGCGAAAAATTGATCAATGGCTTTCTGAATGACCAGGTCGTTTGTCTTCTGAGTGCATGGAAGAAATTAGCCGCAGTGGTAATATTGGTAACGACCATATTCTGCTCTGCACACATTTGTAAAAAGCGTTCCATCCTTCCACTACTATGTTCGGGTCCCTGCCCTTCATAGCCATGTGGCAATAACAAAGTGATGCCATTCATTCTATTCCATTTCTGCTCACCGGCAGCTATAAACTGGTCAATTATAATTTGAGCACCATTACCAAAATCGCCAAACTGAGCTTCCCATATTACCAATGCATTTGGATTGGCCATTGCATATCCATATTCAAATCCCAATACTCCATATTCGCTAAGCAGTGAATTGTAAATTCTGAATTTTGCTTTTGAATCGGGCAAATTGCTCAATCGATTATAAGCTTTGTTGGTTACCTCATCACGCAGTACAGCATGGCGATGAGAGAAAGTTCCTCTTCTTACATCCTGCCCACTCATTCTTACATCCTTGGCTTCAAGAAGTAAGGTACTATATGCCAGCAATTCACCAGTTGCCCAGTCAATTTTCTGCTCGGTTTGAAATAATTTTACTTTATCCTGTAATATTTTTTCCACCTTACGTAGTGGCTTGAAATCAGTTGGCCATTTCATTAAAGCATCAAACAACTCTTTTATTTTCGATTCTGTAACAGCGGTTATTGGTGAATTCTCAAAATCTGAGACTGTAGATCTTCTCAATTTTTTCCATTCCAGTTCGGGCGATTGATATTGATATGATAATGGATTTTGCTTTACTTCATCCAAACGTTCCTGCAAATCGGCCCAGAATTTTTTCTCCATTTCTTTAGCCAGTTCCTGCGCATCCGATTCGCCATTCTCCAGTAAATATTTAATATATACTTCTCTGGGATTGGCATGTTTATCAATCAATGCATAAAGCTGTGGTTGTGTAAACTTTGGATCATCACCTTCATTGTGTCCATGCTTACGGTAACACACCATATCTATAAACACATCACTGTTAAACGCCTGCCTGTATTTTGTAGCAATCTCAGTACACTTGATTACCGCTTCAGGGTCATCGCCATTTACATGAAAAACTGGAGCCTGAATGGCTGCTGCCAAAGAAGTACAATAATCAGAACTTCTGGCATCATCAAAATCCGTAGTAAAGCCAATTTGATTATTAATAACAAAATGAATAGTACCCCCTGTATAATATCCTTTCAGATAACTCATCTGCAACACTTCATATACAATACCCTGCCCGGCTACGGATGCATCTCCATGTATAAGTATAGGTAATATTTTATTATAATCACTTTTATACATGATGTCAGCCTTGGCTCTTGCAAATCCCTCTACTACAGGATCTACTGCTTCCAGATGCGAAGGATTGGGCATCAACTTCAGATGGATATCTTTATCATCAATCGTTTTTACATCACTACCATAACCCATGTGATATTTTACATCTCCACTTCCCATGGTCTGGTCCATTCGAGCCGAGCCTTCAAACTCACTGAAAATTTGCTCGTATGTTTTTCCCATAATATTGGCCAACACATTTAATCGGCCTCTGTGTGCCATACCTATTACCACTTCCTGCACTTCATAATCAGCAGCAGTGCTGATAATTGTATCCAATGCGGCAATGGTTGTTTCGCCACCTTCCAGCGAAAAGCGTTTCTGACCAACATATTTTGTGTGCAGAAATTTTTCAAACATGACCCCCTGATTCAGCTTCTCCAAAATTCTTTTCTTCTTTTTCAAAGAAATATCCTGAAGCATTTCGTTTTCAACTGCATTTGAAATCCAGTCAACTTTTTTCTGATCGCTAATATATTTATACTCAACACCCAAATGATGGGCATAGCATTTTTCAAGATGTGCAAGAATATTTCTCAGGCTGGTTTTTCCAAGCTTCACCAATTGACCTGCATAAAATTCTTTATCAAGATCAACTTCGCTAAAACCAAAAAATGATAAATCAATATTTGCACCCCTGTCTTTTCGTTCTCGAATTGGATTGGTCTTGGCCAGTAAATGACCCTTATTTCTATAACCGAGGATCATTCTATAAACATTAATCTCAGCCATCAGATTGAAGTCAGCTGGCGTTGAAGTGCTTGATTGTTTTACCTGAACAGCAACAGGTTTATCGACTTTTATTTCTTTTCCATTTACACCGGAGTTGCTTAAAGCAAAATCAAATCCTTCAAAGAATTTTTTTAAATCAGGATCTACATTTTCCGGGTTTGCCAGAAACTCATTATACAAACTTTCAATATAAGCAGGGGAAGAATTGGTGATATAAGAAAAGTCCTTCATGATAACAGCCATTACAAAAAATTCAGAAATAGGGGTAAGAATTGCAAATATCGCTTAAAATGCTCAAAAAAAACCCTCATTTTGAGGGGTTTACAAAACATCTACAAAAAGATTAATCAGCAGAATTCCTTTTAGAATTAAGTTTCATATCGAATAAATAAATCAACCAATTTTTGTAAAATATTGCACTCTTTGCCCTACTTTTGCACTCCCTCCGAAGAAAGCACTTCGGTTAAAAATAGGAAAGAAAATGGCGAATCACAAAGCAACAAAAAAAGATGCCCGTCAGGCAGCAAAACGTACAGAAAGAAATAAATATTATGGCAAAACAACCCGTAATGCCATCCGTGATCTTAAAGAACTGAAAGGCGCAGAAATGGGAAAAAAATTTCCTGATGTAGCTTCAATGATTGACAAACTGGCTAAACGTGGTGTAATTCATAAAAACAAAGCAGCAAACATAAAAAGCAAACTTGCAAAAAAAGCAAATGCTACTGCTAAATAATTAGTAACTGTATTTTATTTGAAAGGTATCCTGTATTCGGGATACCTTTTTTATTTTAGAGAAAATTTTGTACGAAATGAAGCAAGCATTTTTTTTAACGCCCTTTTTCCTTTTTATATCAGTAAAATTATTGGCTCAACAAATTACAACAAAATTTGAGCAATCAGGAAGCAAAGAGTCGCCCACTTACTTTGAAGTTATTGACTGGTGGAAAAAATTGGATGAAAAATCAGGCAAAATAAAAATGCTTACCATGGGTATGACGGATGCAGGCTATCCGCTGCATCTCATTGTTATTTCCAATAACGGAGATTATAATTTTGAAAACATCCGCAAAAACAACAAACGAATTGTTTTAATCAACAATGGCATACATCCTGGCGAGCCGGATGGTATTGATGCCAGTATGCTTTTGGCAAGGGACATTGTCATTAATAAATATAAAATTTCTGATAATGTCGTTTTAGCTATTATTCCGGTTTATAATATTGGCGGTTGTTTAAATAGAAGTAGCAACTATCGGGTGGATCAGGATGGGCCCGTAGAAAAAGGATTCAGAGGAAATTCTCAAAACCTTGACCTTAATCGTGATTTTATTAAATGTGATTCAAAAGATGCAAGATCTTTTACTGAAATATTTCATCTGTTAGATCCCGATGTCTTTATAGATAATCATGTTAGCAATGGAGCCGATTATCAGCATATCATTACTTTACTCACCTCTCAGCATAATAAACTGGGCGGAGCAATGGGAGAATATTTAGAAAAAACATTTGAGCCAGGTTTATACTCATCAATGAAAACTAAAGGTTATGATTTAGTCCCCTACGTAAACTCCTTTGGTGATACACCAGAAAACGGCTGGCCCGAATACTGGGATAGTCCCCGCTATGGTAGTGGTTATGGTAGTCTTTGGCATACCTTTTCATTTGTGCCCGAAACACACATGCTGAAACCTTACGAACTAAGAGTGAAAGCCACTTATGCATTAATGCAAACATTTATTGAATTTACTTCCAATAACAGCAATCAGATAAAAATCTTGAGACAACAAGCAAAACAAATATCAAAAGCAGCAACCACCTTTCCTTTAAGCTGGAGCTTAGATAAATCAAAATATAAAGAAGTTATTTACAAAGGTTTTGAAGCGGGACGCAAGCCTAGTGAAATTTCAGGTCTTCCCCGTTTATACTATGACAGAAACAAACCATTTGAAAAGATTGTAAAAATTTTCAATTACTATTCAGTAAAATCTGAAATAGCAAAACCAAAAGCCTATATCATTCCACAAGGTTGGTGGAAAGTGATTGATTTACTAAAGCTTAATAAAGTAAAGATGACACAACTTAAAAAAGACAGTGTCGTTGAAGTTGATGTATATAAAATTGTTGATTATAAAACGATGCCTCGTCAGTATGAAATGCATCATTTGAATTATGATGTAAAAACTACTTCCAGCACCATAAAAATGAATTTTAAGAAAGGCGATTGGTATATTCCATTAAATCAGGAAGCTAACCGTTTTCTTATAGAAACACTCGAGCCCACTGCCGAAGATTCCTATTTTGCCTGGAATTATTTCGACGCTATTTTAGGACAGAAGGAAGGATATAGTGGATATGTATTTGAAGATGTAGCAGCAGATTACTTAAAAAACAATCCTGAATTAAAAGTAAAACTCAATCAACGCAAAGAGACTGATACTGTTTTTGCAAAAAGTGGAAGATCACAGCTAAATTTTGTATTTGAAAACTCTCCCTGGTTTGAACCTGACTATTTAAGATACCCGGTTTACAGAGTTTTATAAACAGCCTTTCTACTATCCGTATTTTTAAACAGGTGTCGCCCAATTAAAAGAGCGACAAACAAAACTAGTACAGAAAGATACCCTACCCACTCATAGTGAAAAAGTTTGTGGGTAGTGCGGTCTTCAGTAACAATAAATCCTGAAACTAGAGATGCAATACCAGAACCCAGTTGTTGTACGCTGCTATTCAGGCTCATAAAACTCCCTCTTCCTTGCTCATCAGTAACACCTGTTACCATAGTCTGTGAGCTGACTGCTCTGCCGGTTGCTAATGCGAACCAAATTGCAAAAAAAACAAGCACAATTGAAAAGGGCAATACTGGCAGGTTAGTAAGTAAGATTACAAAAACAAATGAGATGGGAACGCAATAGGAGAACACTGTAAGTTTTCCGATACGGTCTGAAAGTCTTCCGAGAAAAATAGCTGCAACAAGTGAAGAAACACCACCCACTAAATAAACAATAGGTATCACGGATTTTTCATAACCCATATTAAACTCCATGTATGAAGTTATTAGAGGAATAATAAGAAAATGTCCCATCATAGTAACTCCTGAGAACACCAGTGTCAGCCCGGTTCGCTTATTACTAATTACTCGAAAGATCTTCATTAATCTTTCTGAGCCTGTACTATTTAAATTTCCTGCTAAATGTTTTTTTAAAGTTGGGAGAAATTTATAGCATAGAAAGAAAATGATTAAGGCCAAAAAGGCTACCAACATAAATGGGACATGCCAATTATTTCCAAAAGCTTCCACCATATAAAGAGAAATTGTAACACCAACAGAGGAAGCAATTGCGAAAGCACTCATAACAGCACCCATTGCGGCACCTCGTCGTTCATAGGTAAATAAATCTCCAATAAAAGCCAGCACCTGACCGCCAATAATTCCTCCAAAAAGTCCTGCAACAATTCTTGCAATTAATAATAAGTGATAAGAATTCGCAAAGCCACATGCCGCTGTTCCTATGATAAATCCTATATATGTAGTCAATAATAATTTTTTTCTTTCAAATAAATCTGCAAGAAAAAACATGGTGATGCCTGCTATAAAAGAACTTACAGGATAAGCGGCAATTAAAAAGCTAAATTGTTTGGGTGTAATATCAAATGCCGGCATCAGATAGTTGCCAAGCGGCATCATTATCATAAAATCAAGAATATGTGTAAAATTGATGGAAGCCAGTAATACAATTATAGTAATTTCCTTTTTGGACATATATTATGATAAGGTGCTAAAATAAGATAAGAGACCCGAAGCCCATAGTAAATTATCTGTCTTAGGTATTTTTGATTAAAAATTAAATAATAAATAAACCAGAAAATAGATTATCTCAAGAATAGTATAGTGAGTTTATTCTATTGAAATTTATAGTAGTGAAATATATCGAATAAAAAAATCCCTTCAGTAAACTGAAGGGATTTTTCAATAAATATGTTTATTCCTACATTATTGAAGGAAGCAGCTACCTACACTCCAGTCCCCACAGTATTGTGGGGATGGTGCAGCTCATTAACAATCTATGAAAAACAAAAAAGCCCCAGTGTAATACTGAGGCTCTTTCTAAAAAATATGTTTATTCCTACATTATTGTAGGAAGCAGCTACCTACTCTCCCGTCCCCACAGTATTGTAGGGATGGTGCAGCTCATTAATAATTTATGAAAAACAAAAAAGCCCCAGTGTAATACTGAGGCTCTTTCTAAAAAATATGGCAGCTACCTACTCTCCCGCATTGTTGTGCAGTACCATCGGCCATAAGGGGCTTAACTTCTCTGTTCGGTATGGGAAGAGGTGAACACCCTTGGAAAAACCACCATAAGAAATTCAGAATATCAAACTTGTGATTGAGAAAGAAGAAGTACGATGACATTCAACTTTACAAATAGTCATTTGTTCAATATTCAATAAGATCATATTGGGAATGTTAGAAGGAATCTGATAATCGTGTCTGTTTTTATAAAACAGAAAAAAAATTAAAGCGTACGGGCAATTAGTACTACTTGGCTTTGCTGTTACCAGCTTTACACCTATAGCCTATCAACGTCATAGTCTTTGACGGCCCTTAAAAGTAAACTCATCTTGAGGTAGGTTTCACGCTTAGATGCTTTCAGCGTTTATCCTGTCCGTACATAGCTACTCAGCATTGCACCTGGCGGCACAACTGATACACCAGCGGTACGTACGACCCGGTCCTCT
>Ga0073900_10000284_pt1 | contig 37297 bp, 32 predicted proteins | sample KloWWTmetKNB5Kit_FD_66666 | JGI IMG/M metagenome (GOLD analysis project Ga0073900, IMG submission 66666) | Active sludge microbial communities from Klosterneuburg, Austria, studying microevolution and ecology of nitrifiers - Klosterneuburg... | ecosystem: Engineered > WWTP > Aerobic digester >...
AAAATTGTAAAAATAGGCCGTACCCATTTTATGGATGCAACACCGCTTACACTGGGCCAGGAGTTTAGCGGATATGTATCTCAGCTTGACCATGGATTAAGGGCAATAAAAAACGCATTGCCGCATTTAGGTGAGCTTGCCCTAGGCGGCACTGCAGTTGGCACTGGTATTAACACGCCGCCAAAATATGATGTAAATGTGGCAAAACATATTGCCAAACTCACCGGCCTGCCTTTTAAAACTGCAGAAAATAAATTTGAGGCATTGGCAGCCCATGATGCTATTGTGGAAGCCCATGGCGCTTTAAAAACCGTTGCCGTGAGTTTAATGAAAATTGCAAATGATATAAGGATATTAAGCAGCGGCCCACGCAGCGGCATTGGTGAAATTTTTATTCCGGATAATGAACCCGGCTCATCTATTATGCCCGGCAAAGTAAATCCAACGCAATGTGAAGCATTAACCATGATTGCAGCACAGGTAATGGGCAATGATGTGGCCATAAGCATCGGCGGAAGCAATGGCCATTTTGAACTCAACGTATTTAAACCAGTGATGATTTATAATTTTCTCCATAGCGCAAGATTAATTGGGGAGGGTTGTGTTTCTTTTAACGATAAATGTGCTGTTGGTATTGAACCTATTAAAGCCAATATTAAAAAGCATTTGGATAATTCGCTAATGCTGGTTACGGCTTTAAACCCCAAAATTGGCTATTACAAAGCTGCAGAAATTGCACAAAAAGCCCATAAAGAAGGAACTACCCTAAAACAAATGGCGTTAAAACTTGGCTATCTTACAGCAAAAGAATTTGATGAATGGGTTGTACCTGCAAAAATGGTAGGAAAAATATAAAATGATACCCAAAAAAAAGGCAGTTAAAATTAACTGCCTTTTTTTATTTCTATTAGTTAAAAGTTAAATCAAAAGTACAGGTGCTGCTGCCACCGGTTACCGAAAAAGTAAATGTACCTGCTGCTGCCGGTGTACCAATAGCCGTTAAAGTAACAGCCCTGGTTCCGGTTTGTGTAAAGTTTCCCGATGCCACAAAAGTTACCCCATTTACCGTATTGCTGGCAACAGTATATATTCCAGTTCCGGTTACAATGGCATCTACAGTTGCTGTATTGGTACCATTCATTGGCGTACCGGGTGTAAAAGTTCCGGAAGTTGAAAAATTGGCACAGGCACTTCCAGCACCAGCCATGGTAAATGTTGCATTTAAATTACCGCCCGAAGGTATAATAGTATATATAAAACTACATTTAGTAGAAAGGCTTAGTGTGGCAACATCTGCAGTTACTATTCCAGGCTGGGCGGGTGTGCCAAAACCACTTAAGGTAACCGTTTGAGGGCCTATTGCTGCAAAATATCCGCTACCGGTAAATATTACCCCGTTAACGCTTGGTACTGAAAGGCTATAAGTTCCTGGAGCCGTTACATTAACCATAAATGATAAGGTATTGGCTGCCGTAAGTGTAGTGCCTGCAACATAATTGCCATTTACGGTATATCCTGTACAATTTGCAGGGCTGCCATTGAGTTGAAATTCTGCTTCGGGAGTGGTTGCATCAATTGAATTAATACCAATTTTACAAATACTGCCGTTATATTTAATGGTCAATTCATTCAACTGGGCCAATGTGGGCCTACCGCCTCCTGTTAATCGAATTACCTGGTTGCCCGTTGCCTGAAAAACACCCACACCCCTAAAATAAATCCCATTTACCGTATCAGATTTTACAACATAAGAACCTGCAGTAGTTACATTTACGGTTACATCTATATAGTTAGAAGTGTTTAAGGTTACGCCTACTTTATAAAGCCCGTTTACATTGCTGGGCAGGCAATCACCCGATCCTCCGGATTTTAAACTGCCACTTGATATAGAAGTTGCGCCACCTTCGTAACTGGTTTCTTTTTGACAGCTGGTATACAGGGTACCCACTAGGGCTAAAAAAAATATTGCTTTAAAAAATTTCATTGATTAAATTTTATGGCTAAGATATGTTTTTATGATTATAATACTTGTGTTTCATCGTTTACTACTGCAGTTGTTTCTACGGTTGAGCCTGTTTCTTTATGGTTTTGCTGCTTTAGGAAACGCTTTTGAAATAGCAATATTGTAATTACCCCAGTACTTATTGATGCATCTGCTATATTAAATATTGGCCTGAAAAATACAAAATCTTCTCCACCCCAAAACGGGAACCAATCGGGAAAATGACCGTTAATAACCGGGAAGTACAACATATCTACTACATTACCATGTAAAAAACCAGCATAACCCTGTGCTGAAAACTGTGCAATTCCTTCATAACCAATATAGTGATTGAGTTGTGGATCGTACAACATGCCTTTGTCAAAAATAAGGCCATAAAAACAGGAGTCTATAAGGTTGCCTAATGCTCCGGCATAAATAAGCGCTGCACAAATGATAAACCCTTTGTTATAGTTTTTTTTAAGGATGCTGCCCAAATACCAGGTACCAAAAACCACGGCAATAATCCTAAACAATGTAAGGGCAATCTTTCCCCAGTTTCCGCCAAACTTCCAGCCATAGGCCATACCGGGATTTTCTACAAAATACAGTTGAAACCAATTGCCGGCCACATAACGGGTAGAATCGAGGGGAAAATTGGTTTTAATATAGATTTTAAATGTCTGGTCTATAATGAGGATAAGCGCAATAAGCAGAACTACATTAATCTTTTTCATAACAGGTGGCAAAGATAAGTGGATTGGATTTTATTGCCGTTGTAAAAGCTGTTAATTAGCTATCAAAAAAATTGCAGTAAAATTTATTATTCTTCATAATAAACCCTGCGTACCCGCTGAGAAACTCCACACAATATTTCATAAGGAATTGTACCCGCCCATTGAGCAATTTGTGACACGGGCAAATCCTCGCCAAATACAATTACGGTATCTTCTTCTTCGGCATTAATACCGGTAATATCCAGCATTAACATATCCATACAAACATTGCCAATTACCGGAGCCAGTTTTCCATTCACCAGCATTTTTCCGTTTCCATTTCCCAGCTGCCTAAAATAACCATCTGCATACCCAATACGCACTGTTGCAATTACAGAATCTTTATTTAAAACACCTGCCCTGTTATACCCAACAGTTTCCCCGGCCTTTGCATGATGTATTTGAGAAATGCTGGTTTTTAATGTGGTAACATTAAGCAATTGCTTTTGAAGTAGTGGATTGGCCTCAATACCATATAACCCAATACCCAGCCTCACCATATCTAATTGCATGGGTTTATACCTTACAATAGCAGCACTGTTGCCTAAATGTTTTAAAAAAGGATAAGTACAAGCCTGTGAAATTTCCGCAACCATTTCATTGTACGCATCAAACTGCTTAAAAGTAAATGCTTCCATTTGCAGGTTTTCGCTTGCCACTAAATGAGAAAAAACCGATTGGATATGAAACTGAGGCGTATTAAATATTTCATCTTTTAATTTTTCTATATCTTCTTTTTTAAACCCAAGGCGGTTCATGCCGGTATCCAGCTTTATATGCACTTTGTAAGATGCGATATGCTGCTGCTGCAAATAATTTTTAAAAGATTGAAATATTTTAAAGGAATAAATTTCAGGCTCCAGGTTATATTTTACAATATGGTCAAACCCGGCTTCTTCTGTATTCATTATCATAACAGGCAATACAATTCCTTCTTTTCTTAATTCCACACCTTCATCGGCATAAGCAACACCTAAATAATTTGTGCCAGCATGTTGCAGCAATGCCGCTACTTCATAGCTTCCGGCGCCATAGCCAAATGCCTTTACCATAGCCATCATTCTTACACCGGGCAATAACTGTTGTTTGTAAACATTATAATTATGCCTTAGTGCATTGAGGTTGATTTCCAAAACGGTTTCGTGCTGCTTTTGCTCCAGCGCCCTGCTTATTTTTTCAAACTGAAAAACCCTTGCACCTTTCAGTAATATAGTTTCATTGTGCAACTGCAATACAGGAAGGCTTGCAATAAATTCATCGGTAGAGGAATAAAATTTTTTGTTGATTATACCCGAAAAGGCTTTTGCATTTTTTTGTATTTGAGGCCCAATACCAATAAATCGAAAAAGGTTTTTAGATAAAAGCAACCCGGCTATTTCCCGGTAAAGTGCAGTAGCTTCCCTGCCAGATTGCAACAGGTCGCTTAAAATTACCGTTCTGCGGTTATATTGTTCCTGCTGTTGCAAAAAATCAAGCGCAATACCAAAGGAATTAATATCTGCACTATAGCTATCGTTTATGATAGCGCAATTATTGATCCCCTGTTTTAGTTCCAGCCGCATTTCTACCGCACGAAGGGTTTTCATCCTTTCTTTAATAAAGCCCGGCGCTATTTTAAAATGCAGTAACACGCAAAAGCAGGTAATGGCATTATGTATAGATGCTTCATCTGTAAACGGAATAGTAAAACCCATTGGCTGATTTAGATAAACCATGCTTATGGTTGCAACCGTATTGTCGTGTTGTATATTTTTAACCCGAACCGAAGCCCTGCTGCTTTTTCCCCAGGTAAAGGTTTGCAAAGCTTTATTACCACCCGAAATAATTTTTTTTACAGCGCTGGAAACAACTTCTTCATCTTCGCAATAAATGAGCAGGCCGCAATTTTTAAAAAGCTTAATTTTTTCTTCTGCTTTTTGCTGCATGCTTTCAAACCCTTCGGCATGAGCTTCGCCAATAAAAGTAAAAATACCAAGGGTAGGCTGAATGATTTTTTCCAGTTTTTCCATTTCGCCAGGCAAAGAAATTCCGGCCTCAAAAATACCCAGTGTATTATGGCTGTTTATTTGCCATACACTCAATGGCACGCCTACCTGTGAGTTGTAACTTTTGGGGCTGCGTACAATATCATATTCTGGAGATAATACATGGTTCAACCATTCTTTTACAATGGTTTTTCCATTACTGCCTGTAATACCAATTACCGGAATATTAAACTGCAACCTGTGATAGCTTGCCAATTGCTGCAAAGCAGCCATTACATCTTCCACTATTAAAAAAAAGGCGCCTGTATAATTGACTTCGGCAGCAAATGATTTGTTTACCACAAATGCCCGCACACCGTTTTGATACAGTTCTTCTATAAAAAACATACCGTTATTGGCTGCGCCGGATAAAGCAAAAAACAATGTTTTGTCGGGATATATCAATTTCCGGCTGTCGGTTAATAGCCGTGAAATTTCTACCGAAGGCAGTTGCCCTGCGGTTTCGGCATATATAATATTTGCAATTTTATGTAATGGATATGCCACCTGAACAATTTACAAATTTTTATTGGCATTATCTTCTTCAATACCCCTGCGCTTATGGTAAATAGAATATAAAATTGAAATTAAAATACAGGAAACAATCACTACAAGTGAAACCCAAACCGGCAGGTGCAGTTTTTCTTCATCAATACCGGCATATTTGAGCAAAGGCAATAGCATTTTTACACCTATAAACAGCAGCACTACACCAATACCCTGCTGCAAAAAATCAAATTTACCTGCTGCGCCACGCAACAGGAAAAACAAACTCCTGAGCCCCAGTACCGCAAAAATATTTGAAGAATAGATGAGCATTTTTTTGCTGGGATCGGGAATGATAGAAAAAACAGCCGGAATGGAATCTATGGCAAATACAATATCAATAAGCCCAAGCATAATTACTACAATAAAAAGTGATGTAAAATAAGTTTTACCCTGCCTGGTAATGGTAAGCCTGCCATTGGGTTCTTCATCTGTGGTGCGTAAAAATCTTTTTATTATCCGGTAGGCCCAGTTATCGGAAGGGTTAAACTCTTCTTCATCTGCCTTGCTAAACATTTTAACTCCCGTAAATACCAAAAACACACCAAATACAAACATTATCCATCCAAATCTTGCCACTAACTCGCTACCCAAGGCAATAAATACAATTCGAAAAACTATAGCCATTAATATACCCAACAACAATATCCTGGAATAGTTTTCGGGCTTTACCTTAAAATAAGTAAAGATGATAACGAAAACAAAAATGTTATCAATACTTAAAGACCACTCCAGTAAATAGGCCGATATATATTGTATAGCATCTTCCTGCCCGTTTCCACCAATATTTTCGTACCAAATAAAACCACAAAAGGCAAAAGAAAGCAATACCCAAAAAGCAGTTTGCAGCAATGCTTTCTCCAGGGAAATTTCTTTGTTTTTTTTACTCAGCAGGCCCAGGTCAAATAATAAGGCCAAAAAAATTACACAGGTAAAAACGATATAGGTAAGTTGGATTTTGTCCATAATTTAATCTTCGGTATTACATTTTTTATTGAGCATATCTTCTTTTTCGCAACCATCCAAAGAGCAACGCAAACAAAACAACCATCAATACGGGAACTATAATATTAATGAGCTGCAGTTTAGATTTTTGCTGTTTTACTTTTTTAGTATCCAGCAGCCGTACAACATACTCTTTGGATTTTGCTTCCATTAAATTATTTTCATTTACCAGGTACTCCAGGCAATTTTCCAAAAAATTTCCATTGGCAAACGGTATGTCCCGCTGGGTACCATAAGTAAACGGGTTGGCGCCCATGGGCAATGGATTGTTTTTAAATACAGAATTCAATACCATATCGCCATCGGCCACTACAATCATTTTGTTGCCCGAAACATTTTGTGGTAAAAACTGCAGGTTATATTTTGCCATGCTATCGCTCATTGCCTGCGATACCCTGTTGCGGTATAATGAAGTAAATTTGCCTTCGAGCAATACGGCTACAGGAATATGGGCTTTATTAAATTTTGCGTCTTCGGGTGCATTTACATTTTCTTTACCGCTGATTAATGCAGGTGTTGCAATAGTTCTTGAATGGGCAGACGAAGCCAGTAAAACTGTTTTGGTAATTCCTTCGGCAGCTACCGTATCTATTGAATTCACAAACCGGCCTGTTACAAATCCCAGGTTTTTGTTTATGGGATGGTTGTTATTGCCTTCAAACAGCGGAAAATAATTCCACGGTAAATATTCAAACTGGCCGTTACCGTTTACATCAAAAGGCAAATAATCGCATTGCAGGTCCATAACCAAATCGGCATTTTGGCGAACACCATATTTAAAAAACAGGTCGTTCAGCTGCAGATTTCTGTCATAAGCAACCACTTCATTTTTTATTTGGAGGCTATCCATTTCTGCATTGAGCCTGTCAATAAACCACAAAATTTTTCCTCCGTTCATTACATATTGGTCCAGCTTTAGCTTTTCTTCTTCAGTAAATGGCAGGGTAGGTTTTACCACAAGCAACACTGCAAATTCTTCGGGAATAAAGGGGTCGCTTGCCAGGTTACAAGCCTGCAAATTATAGTGTGCCTTTAAATAATTTTCCATTAAATCATAAATACGCATATCGTTGGGTTCTCCATTTCCCATGGCATAAGCCAGCATTGGCTTATGGGCCTGCGTAACTTTAGAAATGGCATTTATGATATTATATTCCAGCATTGCCTCTGCGCTACTCAGATCCTGAAAATTTATTAACCGTGTTTTTCCCTGGTAAAGGGTTATGGGCAAAGATTTGTCTTTAAAATGAACCATGGCAAAAGGATACACAAACTGTTGCTGCTGCCCCTGCTCTACCTGCGATGTAAGGTTTATGGGGAACAAGCCTATGCCCGTAAGTGTATCGCCGTATTTTACATCGGTACCCGGCATGGTTTCGTTGGGAGAAATAAATGTGTATTGTATTTTATTGCCGGCCACTTCTTTAAATTCCCTCAAAATATCATTGGTAGCAGCGCTGAGTTTCCTAAACCCACTGGGATAATTCCCTTTTAAAAAAACCTCTACGGTAACCGGATCTTTTAATTTTTGCAAAAGTTTTACCGTTGCATTGCTAAGGGTAAAGCGGTTTTCGTTGGTAAGGTCCATACGGGTATGCCAAACCGAAGCAGCCCAATTGATGCCAGCCAGTAAAATTAAAACTACCGGCAACCAAAGTTTACTATTAATGAGTTTTTTAATCATGAAGGGCGCTTAATGGTAGTTTTATTTATTCCGGATATTTTTTACAGTAATAAATAAAAAGAGAAAAATGATGCTGGCAAAATAAATAATATCCCTGCTATCCAACACGCCACGGCTGATGCTTTTATAATGAAAATCTATACCCAGCATTTCAATATAGTAATCGGCATTGCCGCTAAAAACTGGTAATTTGCTAATGCCGCCGAACCCAAAATATAAAATAAGGCAGGCAAAAACGCTAATTAAAAAAGCCACAACGGCATTGCCGGAATAACTGCTGCAACAAAGGCTTATGGCGGCAAAAACAGCGCCCAGCAAATACAGGCCTGTATAACTTCCCAATATTCCACCACTGTCAATATTGCCAGATGTACTCAGCGATTTTATGCTTACGATATAAATTAACGTAGGTACAATTACCATGAGTAATACTAGTAAAATGGAGATATATTTTCCCATTACAATTTGCCAGGTACTTAGTGGTTTTGTTTTTAAAATTTCAAAGGTTCCGGTCTTAAATTCTTCTGAAAAAAGTTTCATGCCAATGGCCGGCACAAGAAAAACCAAAACCCATGGAGCCAGTTCAAAAAGCTTATCGGCTGTGGCATAGCCGTAATCAAAAATATTACTGTCTTTAAGTACAAATAAAAAAATACCACAAATCAGTAAAAACAATATAATAGCAATATAGCCCGTAAGGCTGCTGAAAAACTGGTTAAAATCTTTTTTACAGAGGCTCCACATAGTTAAAAATTGCGTGCAATTTACTATTTAACAGGCGAACAAGGCTTTAATACAAACAAAAAAATACCCATGAAGCAGCAAAAAGATCAAATATTTTGTCAAAGTTACGTTAGCGGCCAACCGGCAGCAAACTATTTGAACATAGTTTACCAATGATTTAAAGGTTCAAATACCTGTTTGTTTACCCAAACCAACTGTGTCCCCCGTTATTTTTCGGGGGATTTTTTCATTTTCACCCGTTTGCTTTAACATTTTTTTGAGAACATGCATTTATGTAACCGGGGCTGTTTTGGCATCATGGTACAAAAATGACTGTTATGTATAAATCTATTATCATTGGCGCAGCCATAGCTATTATGGGATTTGCTGCCTTAAAAACAATTAATGAAAAAAAGCCCTCTGCCACTGCGCTGCAAACTAAGGCGCCGGTAATTACAGGCTGGTTAAATGATTCCCTTGTACCCATAATTCCCACAAATGTTAGTGGCTATAAAGGGTTAACCGTTACTAAAAAATCCAACCCCGTTAGTTTTAGTTCGGCATTGGATAATGATTATTACAGAACCGATACCATCAACCGCCATGCTTTTTTATATATTGATACCCATGTAGGTGAATTTATAAACGATAATGCCACAAAAGTTCCACTCAACCTCTCAATAGTTATAGACAGGAGCGGCTCCATGAGTGGCGATAAAATAAAATATGCAAAAAACGCAGCTTCCTATGTAATAGACCAGTTGCAAAGTAATGATTATGTAAGCCTAGTAATTTACGACGATGCAGTAGAACTATTACAGGCGCCGGTATTAGCAATAGATAAGGCTTCGCTTAAGAAAAAAATCAACAGTATTTTTCCCGGGGGAAGCACCAATCTTTGGGGCGGTACCGAAAAAGGATATGAACAGGTTAAAACCAATTATAAACAAAACTATATCAACAGGGTACTTTTACTGAGCGATGGCCTTGCCAATGCGGGCCTTACCGACCAAAAAGCCATTGCACTCAAAGTGCAGCAACACAAAGACAAAGACGGCATCACGCTATCTACTTTTGGCATTGGCCTTAACTACAACGAAACCCTCATGACCGATATGGCCGAAACAGGCGCAGGCAATTACTACTTTATTGAATCACCCGATAAGCTTGCCGGCATTTTTAGCAAAGAATTAAACGGATTAATGAATGTTGCTGCACAAAATACCGTGTTGAAAGTAAAAATACCCCAGGGTGTTACTGTACAAAAAGTTTACAATTCTAAGTACACGGTAAAGGGAGATGAATTACAATTTTTCCTCAGGGATCTTTTTGCCAACGATAGCAAAGGCATTATGCTCTATTGCAAAATAGATGACAATACTTATGCTAATTTAAAATTTATTTCTACGCTCCAGTTTACAAAAGCCGAAAACAAAGAAATGGTAACGCTGGAAAACGAGAACATACTTCACCCAATGCCTTCTTATGAAATTTACTCCAATACTTTTAATGAAAAAGTGATACAGCAGGCCATTCTCAACCAGGCAAATGAAAATATGGAAAAGGCACTTGCCGCAACAGACGAAGGCAATTACAATAAAGCCAGAATGATCACTAATAACAACAACAACTTTCTTAAATCAAATGCAAAGTATGTTTCCCAATCTCCCGAATTAAAAAAGCTGGAAGCCGTAACCGTAAGCTATTCTACTCAAATGGCCGATGCAGAAACCATGAGCACTGATGATAAAAACAGGATGCAAAAAGCCAGTAAAGAAAATAATTATAAAATACGCACAAAGAAACAATAATTGAATTTTGTACCATACATCCCTCCAAAACGGAGGGATTTTTTATATCAGCAATACAGCAAAAAAATGTGATCCCACTTTCTTTACCTTAAAATTCCTATTAGCAATAAGCGCCACCGGTTTGCCAGTGGCTTAAACCACTGAGTAACCATAATCTGTTATCTTTACCCATTACTAATTTAAATTCGGAAATGAATTTTTTCCTCATTTTAAAAAAGGGTATTTATTATTGGGTATTGTTGTACAGGATGTTTATTGTTTTGTTTATTTTCTTTATGTGCCGTATAGCTTTTTTTTTATTAAACCGCAATTTATTTACCGGCATTACTGCCGAACGATGGCTTACTATTAGTAAAGGCGGCCTTGTATTTGACATTGCAGCAATGTTTTATTTCAATAGCCTGTTTTTGATACTCAGCTTATTGCCTTTTCCTGCAAGGGTGAGCGGTGCTTCCCAAAAAATATTAAAATACATTTTTTTTACTTTCAATGGCATAGCCATTGCTTTAAACTGCATTGATTTTATTTATTACCGCTTTACTTTACGCAGAACTACAAGGAGTGTGTTTAGTGAATTTGCCAATGAAACCAATAAAACCGGCTTGTTTGAAAGTTTTATTATTGATTTTTGGTATGTGGTTGTAATTTTTATTGCCTTTATTTTTTTAATGGTTTGGCTATACAACCTAATAAAAATAAAACAAAGGGAAGCTTCATTAAATAAAGTTAGTTTTTACCTTACCTCTATAATTACATTTATCATTGGCGTTACTTTAGCAATTGGCGGCATAAGGGGTGATTTTAAATACAGCACAAGGCCCATTACCATTAGCAATGCCGGGGAATATGTAAAATCTCCCAACGAAATATACCTGGTGCTGAACACCCCATTTTGTATGGTGCGTACCTGGAATGTAAAAAAGCTGGAGGAATTACATTATTATTCCGACGCAGCAGTGGAGCAAATATTTTCTCCCATCCATATTCCACAAACGGATACCATACAAACCCTACTAAAAAAAAATATTGTAATTTTTATTTTAGAAAGTTTTGGCAAAGAAGCAATAGGCGGATATAATAAAGATTTGGATGGCGGCTCTTATAAAGGTTATACACCGTTTATTGATTCGCTAATGCAACACAGCCTGGTTTATGAAAATTCATTTGCCAATGGAAGAAAATCTATTGATGCCATTCCTTCCATTTTGGCTTCTATACCTAATGGCCATAACCCTTTTGTACTCACACCATATGCATCCGACAGCGTACAGGGGCTTCCTCAAATACTAAAAGAGGAAGGATACCATGCTTCCTTTTTTCATGGCGGGCCCAATGGTTCAATGGGCTTTAAAGCAATAGTAAATTTATTGGGTATTGAAAATTATTTTGGCAAAACAGAGTATAATAATGACGCCGATTTTGACGGCACCTGGGGAATTTGGGATGAACCTTTCTTTAAATTTTTTGCAAATAAATTAAGCAGTTTCAGGGAGCCTTTTTTCAGCGCCATATTTTCCGTATCCTCTCACCATCCTTTTAAAATACCGGAAAAATATACTGGGAAATTTAAAAAAGGGCCATTACCTGTACTGGAATGTATTGGATATACCGATTATGCTCTTCGGCAGTTTTTTGAAAAAACAAAAAAAACCAGTTGGTTTAAAAATACTCTTTTTGTAATTACGGCCGATCATGCTACCGTTTGTTATCACCCAGAATATTTAAATCCCTGGGGCGAAGTAGCCATACCCATTTTGTTTTATGCCCCCGGAGACAGCAGCATCGCCGGGGTAAAGCAGGCTGTGGTTTCTCAAATAGACATTATGCCTTCCATACTTTCTTACCTGCATTACAGCAAGCCCTATTTTGCATTTGGAGAAAGCGTTTTTGACAAAAACAGAAAAAATTTTTCTGTGACTTTTACCGGCAACTACCGCTGGATTGAAAATGATTATTTACTGCTGTTTGACGGGAAAAAATCAAGCGGGCTTTACCAGTATAAAACCGACCGGTTGTTTAATAATAACCTTGTTAGCAAAAATCCCGGGCAGGTAGCATCAATGGAAAAAACACTAAAGGCATATATACAGCAATACAATAACAGGCTTATTCAAAACCGGCTTACGCCGTTTAGTGACCTTAATTATAAAAAAAGCCAAACTAAAAATCCATAAAAAAAATCCTGCATGCTGTGCAGGATTTATAATAAAATGTATTTAAAAATTAAACGGCAAAACTCTCACCACATCCGCAGCTACGGCTGGCATTGGGGTTATTAAAATAAAAACCTTTGCCGTTTAAGCCATCGCTAAATTCCAGTTCGGTATTTACCAGGTAAAGAAAACTTTTTAAATCGGTAACAATCTTTATTCCTTTATCTTCAAAAACCTGGTCCATTGGTTTTACTTCCGTATCAAAATCGAGTTTATAACTAAGGCCACTGCAACCGCCACCCACAACGCCAACCCGCAAAAAATAATCGGGCTTACCGGCAACGCCGGCATCGTTCATCAGTTGCACCACTTTTGATTTTGCCTTATCGCTGATGTATATCCCGTTATCAGTTCCTAAATCCAATGCCATGGGTAAATGGTATTAATGTACAACGCTTTCTTCAAATTTAATGGCTTCCATGCCGTTTTTTATTCTGTAGTCATTAATGGCAGCTTTAATAGCATCTTCTGCCAAAACAGAGCAGTGGATTTTTACCGGCGGTAAAGCCAGTTCTTCCACAATTTCCATATTGTCTATTTTCAAGGCATCATCTACCGATTTGCCTTTGAGCCATTCTGTAGCCAGCGATGAAGAAGCAATGGCAGAACCGCAACCAAAGGTTTTAAATTTAGCATCGGTAATGGTGCCTGTTTTTTCATCTACCTGTATTTGCAAGCGCATAACGTCTCCACATTCAGGTGCACCTACAAGTCCCGTGCCTACATTTTTTGCGGCTTTATCCAGCGTGCCCACGTTTTTGGGATTCTGGTAGTGGTCAATAACTTTATCTGAGTATGCCATGATGTTATTATTTTAAATTTTGAAATTCTTGTACATTAATTAAATTTTAGTGTGCCGCCCATTCTATAGTGTTAAGGTCTATACCATCTTTATACATTTCCCAAAGTGGGCTCATTTCCCTGAGTTTTAAAACTGTTTCCGAAATGGCTTTTACCGTATAATCAATTTGATCTTCTGTGGTAAACCTTCCCAACCCAAAACGCAGCGAACTATGTGCCAAATCATCACCAAGACCCAGGGCTTTTAAAACATAGCTGGGTTCCAGCGAAGCTGAAGTACAAGCAGAACCTGAACTCAGCGCAATATTTTTATTAAAGCCCATCATTAATCCTTCGCCTTCTACATATTTAAACGATATGTTGGCCACATGCGGCAAGCGGTGTTCTCTGCTGCCGTTTACATAAGCCTCTTCCAGTTTCATCAATTCTGTTTCTAACTTATCTCTTAATTTAATGATGCGTTTTGTTTCTTCTTCCATTTCCAACTGGCAGAGTTCACAGGCTTTACCAAAACCCACAATTCCGGGTACATTTAAAGTGCCGCTACGCATTCCTCTTTCGTGGCCACCACCATCAATTTGCGCCGTTACTTTTACCCTTGGGTTTTTGCGGCGTACATATAAAGCGCCCACACCCTTGGGACCATACATTTTATGTGCAGAAAAAGACATGATGTCTATTCCGTCTTTTATTACATCTACAGGTATTTTACCCACTGCCTGTGTAGCATCTGTAAAGAAAAGAACGCCTTTCTTTTTGGCAATTGCACTTATTTCTTTTACCGGCTGTATTGTGCCAATTTCGTTATTGGCATACATGATAGCCACTAAAATTGTAGTAGGCTTAATGGCTGCTTCCAGTTCTTTTAAATCTATAAGGCCTTCGGCATTTACAGGTAAATAAGTAACTTCGCCTCCCAGTTTTTCAATATGCTTGCAGGTATCCAATACCGCTTTGTGCTCAGTAGTAGCCGTTATAATATGGTTGCCTTTAGAAGCATACATTTCAAATACGCCTTTAATGGCTAAGTTATCTGCCTCGGTTGCACCTGAGGTAAAAATTATTTCTTTAGGATCGGCGCCAATTAATTTGGATACCTGTCCCCTTGCATAATCAATGGCTTCTTCGGCTTCCCATCCAAAAGGGTGATTACGGCTTGCGGCATTTCCAAAATGCTCTAAAAAATAAGGAGTCATTGCTTCCAAAACCCGTGGGTCCATTGGGGTTGTTGCATTATTGTCTAAATAAATAGGTAGTTTCAACATTATACTGTTTGTTCTTTAAATATTATACAACAAAGTTACTAAAAAGCCCCTATTTTGCACATGAAGAACCAGGTACCGGGCTGCTATTTTACCAATATCGTAAACCGCTAATTTTTTATTATATGCTAAAAACAGAACATATAGGCATTGCAGTGAAGGATCTTTCTGCTTCTGTTTCTTTATTCGAAAAACTATTGCAAACAAGCTGTTATAAAACAGAAATAGTTGAAAGCGAAAAGGTAGCGACAGCTTTTTTGCAGGTGGGCGAAACAAAAATTGAACTTTTAGAAAGCCAAACCGAAGATGGAGTAATTGCAAAGTTTATTCAAAAAAAAGGCGAAGGTATACACCATATTGCCTTTGAAGTAGAGGATATTTATACCGAAATAGAAAGGTTAAAAAAAGAGGGATTTATTTTATTAAGTAATGAGCCTAAAAACGGGGCCGACAATAAACTGGTTTGTTTCCTGCATCCTAAAAATACCAATAGCGTTTTGATAGAAATTTGCCAGCAAAAAAAATAGAGGAAGCATTTTGCTTCCTCAACTCTCAATTTTTTTAAAAAAAAATTATTTTTTTACTACTTTAAACCTAAAGTTTTCATTGGGCATTTCTGCCGAAAGGATGTAAATTCCGGGTACAATACCTTCCAGGTTATCGAAATAAATTTGGTTTAACCCTTTTTTAAGATTGCTTAAATTTTCTTTCAGTTTTCTTCCTTTTTCATCAAAAAGGAATAAGCGTATTTGTACATCGGCTGGTACAATTGCATCCAGTTTTATTCGTGTTGAAAATGGGTTTTCCACCAGCTTTACTTTGGTTTGAAAAGATTTTCCCAACAGCACTGCATGGCTGTATTTAAATGTACGCACATCATTTCCAACCATTTTTAAACGATAATATTTATTGCCCGTAAAGGTTTCGGGGTCGGTAAAATTATAAGAAACTAAAGGCATATTTTTTGCCGGTAAAATACCTATACTTCGATAACTAATCCCATCCTCGCTGCTTTCTACTTCATAATGGGCCAGGTCTTCTTCTCCTTGTGTATTCCAGTTTAAAAAAGCATTGCCGTTATTATTCAAATTTCCCCTGAATTGTAAAAAATTACCTTTAAGCACAACGCCACAGGTTATAATTTGGAGCATGGTGGCGCTACCATCGGTATAGGCACAGCTTGCAGAGTTTAAATTGGCCGCAGTAGTGCCCACAATCACCCGGTAATACTTTCCGCTATCGGCATAAGTGGCAATAAATGGTGGCAAATTGGTGATGTATTGATAGTAACCTCCAACAAGTGTAGGAGTGCCCACGCCTGAAGTTCCAGGACCAAAAAGATTACTCCACACCGTACCACCAACATTACTTACCTGCCATTGATAATAAACATAAGAATTGTACATGTGGCGAATAGTGTCGGAAAGGGAAATAATATTTGTGGCTTCCCTGCATCCCAGATAAGTAGGCGTAATATTCATGCTAAGCCTAGGGCCGCAATGGGCCACTTTTATATCATCTATTGCCCAGTCGTTGCCACCACCTCCGGGAGAATTATTTCTAATTAAAAAGTTGGCCATGTTTTGTGCGCCACGGGTAAGAAAAGTAAAACCGAATTTTTTCCAGGGCTTAACCCTGTCGTACCTTATATCTCCTGTGGTATAACAAATAAATCCATCTATTTCAAAACTTAAGTTGGGCCTTACTCCGGAGGAGTCGTTTCCCGGAGCAGGTATAAAACCAACAGCACTGGATCCACGGCCATTACTATCACAACTGCACCTTGGGCACACATTTCTATACCAGGCGCTAAATTCATAATACGTATTAGGGCAAAGGTTATTTAAGGTTTCCTGGTAGGCAATATCAGTAATATAACTTGCATTTACCAACACAAAATAACCACCTCTCATACCTGGAGCTACCGGTGGGTTTCCCTGGGATTGGTTGCTGGCACCCGTATGGTCTCCTCCAATATCCCAAAGCCCAAAAACCCTTCGTGTTGCCGGCGATTCAGGCATGGGCGCATTTACATTTGTTGAACCATTTGCACTGCTATTATTTACAATTGCATAATAATAGTCATTGGGCTGGTTAGTAGAAACATTCTGTTTAATATAGGTAGTACCAAATAATACGGGTGCTAGCCTGTTTGCTGTAGTGCCGCTGGCAAATGTGCCTGCAGAATCTGATGCTGCACTCATATTAGAGCCAAACTCACAAGCATTAGAGGCCTGTATCAATTTTATTTTTCTTACGGGGAAACTAACTACAGTTACCGAATTGGTTGGCGAAAGCATCCTATACCTTACCGATCCTATATTAAAAACAATACTATCCCCGTAGGGAGTCATAGGATTTATTCTTACCCGGTAACAAGCCACCATTATGCAATGGCTGCCATAAAAGCTCGGCCTGCTTGAATCGGATCGCAACCTTCCACCTCTAATGCCATTGGCATAAACGCCAAGGTTGATGGTAATATTTCCACCCAGGTTTTTTCCCCAGTCGGCATCCTGCACTTCGGTAAAAGGGCCTTTATATCTTATGCCTTCATTGGTGGTTACCCTCATAGAACCGATAATATAAGTTGTTTTTAACGGTACCTGGTCAAATACCTGCAAGCTGTCAATTATGGTTCTGCTGCCCTGCGTTTTTACCGCCACAGTAACCCTTATTTCAATGGTATCTCCTGGGTTAAAAGTACCGCCACCGTTGAGCTTGCTGATGTTTAAAAAGCTTTTACCCACATCAACCCGGCCACCCTGCGCCTTAAGGAACAAGGGCAAAAAAAATATACTTGCCATAAGCAGTATACATTTGTGTAGAGTTTTTCGCATACTCATTTTTTTAGTTAACATTGAGATGGATTGATATGGACAGAAGAATAACTGTTTTAAAAACGTATTTGAACTGATTATATTTTATAATTTGAATAATATTGTTTGATCCAAATAATTTTAACAGGCCCTCCGGCGTTATTATAAAGAAATGTATATTTAAAGGCTTTCCCGGTAATTTTAATTCGTGTATTACCTAAGTAATTATACCTGATGAACCACCATATTTTGATTAAATACCGTTTATTTTTTATTGTAGTTTTTATCGTTTTTTACAAAAGCTCATTTTCACAGGGCGAGCAGTTTTCTGTTAAACAGGTTTTAAACCAAACGCCTGAAAATAGCGGCGACAGGTATTATCTCATGCACCCCTTTGCCATTGTATACGGGCCCGATGACTCTTTATGGATTAGTGAAAGGCGAGGGCGTGTTATGAAGGTTGACCCTGTAAGTGGAAAAAGAAGGATTATACTTGATATCAGAAATTTTGTAAAGTTTACTTCATCTGCAGGATCAATTAAACAGAATGGAATGATGGGCCTTACTTTGCACCCCAACTATCCATTAGTAGATTCGTTTTTTGTTGCTTATGCCTATAATTTTGGCGGAGGAACAAGGTGCAGGATTGTACGCTATAAAGTAAAAAACAATACTATTATCAACCCGGCTGGCAATGAAACCCTTATCATACAAGGTTTGCCGGCAGGTGATGACCACAGCACGGGAAGGCTGATTACAGGACCTGATAATAAACTTTATTATGCTGTAGGAGATTTAGGAGCCAATCAATTTGGTAACAGGTGCAATCCCATCCTTTCACAGGATGTACCCACAGCAGCCGAACTTACCGCACAAAATTATATGGCTTACCAGGGCAAAGTTTTAAGAATAAATTTAAATGGCAGCATCCCAACTGACAACCCAACTATTAAAGGCATTAAAAGCCATATTTATTCATTTGGGCACAGGAACCCCGTTGGATTAACCTTTGCAAAAGACGGTTTTCAACAAAATTATTTAGGTGCAAAATTATATGAAGCCGAAAACGGCCCTGCAACAGATGATGAAGTAAATGAAATTATTGCCGGTAAAAATTATGGCTGGCCATACTGGAGCGGCCTGCCCGATGATAAAATATATCAGTATAAAAACTGGTCATCGGCTGCCAATTGTAATGCATTGCCCTCTCCCGGCTCGGAGCCTGAATGTTCTACTCCGCCACCTGCTGCAATTGTAATGAATGAAACAGATACTATTTTGCCCAATTCACAAGTGCCTCTGCATACCTTTTTTACACCGGCAAGCACCACTATTCCCTGCACATGGCTGCAAAACCCTACGGTGGCCCCATCTGCAATAGCTTACTATGGCTTTGATTCAAAAATTCCAGGCTGGCAAAATTCTTTACTCATGACTACGCTAAAAGAAGGAACCGTTTTCCGGTTAAAATTGGGTGCAGATGGAAGTAGTTTTGTACAACTAAGCAATGGCGCAGATACAGCACGATATTTTAGAGAAGAAAACCGCTACAGGGATATTGCCATTGGCAGCGATGGGCTTACCTTTTATTTGCTTACAGATAGTATTGGCCGCACATCGGGCCCTACATCGGGCAATACAAACATTTTGCTTAACCATGGTTCCATTTTAGTTTATAAATATACCGGCGCAACACTTTCGTTGAACGACCCTACAACAGCAATATTAAATGTAAAAAAACTGGTTCGATTATATCCCAACCCCGCAACAGAATATATTAATGCAGAAGTAAAAAATAATACGGCAAAGCCGGTACACTATTATATTTATGATGTAGCCGGGAGAATAATATTAAAAGGAAAATCATTTAGGGATGTATCCCAAATAAATGTAAAAAACCTCAAAGGAGGAACTTATATCATCAAACTTTTTGATGGCCATGCACTGAATATAGGCGTACAAAAATTTATTGTTCACTAAACTATTAACATAAAAAAGGGTTTTCCCTTTTTTCTTCACCAATAGTGGTAACAGGGCCATGGCCGCTATAAACAATGGTTTCAGTGGGTAACACAAACAGGTTTTTCCTGATGCTGTTTACTAAGGTATCAAAATCCCCGCCAGGCAAATCGGTACGGCCAATACTGCGGTTAAATAATGCATCTCCGCTTATAACAAAGCCAGCTTCTTTATGGTAAAAACTTAAATGGCCCGGGCTGTGCCCGGGGGTAAATATTATTTGCAATTCAGCTTCTTCAAATAAAATTTTTCCCGTATCCGGCAAATATTCAATTGCTCCCATATAGTTGTCAAAAGGTAAATTGTACATCAGCCCGCTTGCAGGCGCTAAATCAAGCAACTGCTTTTCTTTGGCATTAATATGGAGTTTTAATCCATATTTTTCTGCAACATACTTATTACCAAAAACATGGTCTAAATGACAATGGGTATTAAGCAGCAGTTTACATTGCAAACCCGTCTTTTCTATAAATGAATCAAGTGTGTCCCGTTCTTCGGGGTAGTAACAACCGGGGTCTATAATGATACATTTGCCCTTTTCATTATACAGCAAATAAGTGTTTTCCTGGATAGGGTTAAAAACAAAGGCTTTTACTTTTAACATGAACTTTCAATAATTTGATTTTAATGAATAGATTGAATAGAGTAATTTTAATACTCAATAAGGTTATACGTATGGCAAAGGTCAGCAGAATATTTATTATTGTTAGCAGCATTTTTCTTTTACCTCTTTTAGCCAATGCGCAGGTAAATGCCGTAACATTTGGCAAAAACCGTGTACAATATAAAAAGTTTAAATGGCAGTTTTACCAAACCGATAATTTTAATGTTTATTTTAATGAAGGCGGGCAGGAACTGGCCAAATATGTAGCCCAGGCTGCAGAAGCAGAATTACCCCAAATTGAAACGGCAACGGAATATAGTTTACAACGCAGGGCAAATATTATTTTGTACAACAATTTTGCCGATATGCAGCAAAGCAATGTAGGCCTGGAAACCACTATACTTTCAACCGGTGGCGTTACCAGGCTTATCAATAATAAAATGCTGTTGTATTTTGATGCCAACCACGCCCACCTCAAAAAACAAATAAGGCAGGGCATTGCAGATATTATTACCAAAAACGTATTATTTGGCGACGACCTGGGTGAAGTAGCAGGCAACCAAACCCTCTTGGATTTACCCACTTGGCTTACAGATGGCTATGTTGCTTATATTGGCGAAAACTGGAGCAGCAACCTTGATGATGATTATAAAAGTGAAATATTAAGCGGCAATTATAAAAATTTTTCAGCATTGGCTTATAAAAGGCCCATGCTGGCCGGCCATGCTTTTTGGTATTATATTGAAGAAAAATATAAAAAAGAAAATGTTACCTATTTTCTTTACCTGGCCAGAACTTACAAAAACCTCAATAAAGCCTGCCTGCAAATCACCAAAAAGAAATTTAAAGAAGTACTTGCAGATATGATGGAGTACAGCGAAGAAAAATATTATAAAGATATTGCCCGACGTAAAGCCTATCCCAAAGGAAATTTTATAGATGGCTTCGATATTAGCCCGAGGCTTAATTATTACCGCTTTAATGTAAACCCAAACAAAAAAGACAACTCTTACGTAGTTACCCAGTTTAAAAAAGGGCAGGTAAGAGTAATTTTAAATTACGACTTTGAAAATAAAACTATTTTAAAATACGGCAACCGTACACTTGAAAATGAAATGAACCCCAACTATCCCTTAATGGCCTGGGATCCAAAGGGTACCCGTATTTCTGTGCTTTATACTACAGAAGGAAAACTCAACTTATTTGTTTATGATGTGGTAACTGGAATTAAAAACCCAAAGATTGACCTTACCAGCCAGTTTGACCAGGTACAGGATATTAAATACATGCAAAACAGCAATACGCTTTTGCTTTCGGCAGTAAAAAACGGGCATACTGATATTTACAGCCTGAATTTAACCAACGCAAAAGTTGCACAAATAACCAATGACATATATGATGATATTGACCCTACATTTATTGCTTTTCCCAATAAAACCGGAATTATTTTTAGCAGCAACAGGCCAGGCGCAGCTACAAAAGGAAGCGATACCTCATTACCCGGAAACAGCCGCTTCAATGTATTTTTGGTAACCGATTTTGGCGACAAACCCGAGCTCAACCAAATATCGCAACTTACCCATTTAAAATATGGTAATGCCCGCTACCCAATGCCATACAATACCAGCCATTTTACTTTTATAAGCGATGAAAATGGTATTGCCAATAGGTATGCAGGTTTTTTTACTACAACAAAAGCAGGGCTGGATACCTTAGTGCTTATTAATGATGAAATATTACGCAACCCTACCGAAGCAGAAGTGGATAGTGTATTAAGGGCATACAAAAAAACAGATATTGATTCTATTGCCGTTGTTTCTATTTCAGAAGATACGGCTTATACTTTCCCACTTTCCAACTATCCCAGTAATATTGCCGAAACAAGGGTAGCCGGAACCAATAACCAGGTAAGCGAAGTAACCCGGCAAAGCGATGCAAAAAATTTATACAAATTAAAAATTGATGAAGTTGCTTTAAATAAACGAAATATTTCGGCAAGGCCAACTCTTTATGCCGAAAAACTAATGAAAGAAAGTGAACTTACCCTTATTAATCCGGCTTTATCATTGCCTTCTCCGGCTTTAAATACAGAACCCACAAAAGACAGTACCACAAAAAAAGATGACGACCTTTTTCAGTCGGAATTCTCCATTGACAAAAATAAAACCGATAGCAATGCACAGCAACCAATAACACTAAACATTAATAAAGATGATTACAGCATACCTGCAGCAGATAATGTATTGGCAAAAGCAAAATTATTCCGCTACAAGCCATTGAAATTTGCCGCCGATTTTGGCTCTGCAGCTTTTAATACCGGCGTATTAATTAACCGCTACCAGCTTTATTCCGGTGGCTCCGGACCCATTATGCTCAACAGCGAAAGCGTACTCAATGGAATGATAAAACTGGGCACATCTGATTTGCTGGAAGATTTAAAAATTAATGGCGCTTTTAGAATAGGTACTAACTTAAAAGACAATGAATGGTATGTAAACTTTCAAAATTTAAGGCGTAGAATTGACTGGGGCATTTCTTATTACCGCAATGTGCAGGGCCTTAGCCTTACCGATCAATTCCAATCTGTATTTTACCCGGCCAAAAGTTTCACCAATCTATACCAGGCAAATATTGCTTATCCTTTTGACAATAATCGTAGTGTAAGGTTCAGTACCGGAATACGTGCCGACAAAATTGTAATGAAAGCCGTAGATGGGTTTAGTATTGATTACCCAGATGACCTTAAACTTTACTCTGTTTCAAAGCTGGAATATGTTTATGATAACAGTTTAAACCCGGCAATGAATATTTGGAACGGCTTAAGGTACAAAGCCTACGCAGAAATAAACCGTCAGGTAAATAAAAATAATTTTATAGATAAACCCATTGGGTTTAATGTAGGCTTTGATGCCCGGTATTATTACCCAATACATAACGATTTTATTTGGGCTGGCCGTGTTGCCGGCGATTTTAGCTGGGGCAAGCAAAAAATTATTTATTACCTCGGCGGGTCAGATGGCTGGCTGATGTTTGGCAACAATATTAAAAATGATGGCAGCTACCGTTACTTTAATGAATTGGTAAAGCCGGCAAATGATAATACTTATGCCTTTCAAAGCCTTGCCGTAAATATGCGTGGGTTTATTCAAAATATTGCCAATGGAAATAATGCTCTGGTAATCAACAGTGAGTTTAGGGTTCCGGTTCTTTCCACTTTCTTTGATAAAATTTCAAGCAATTCTTTTTTACGTAATTTTCAAATTACACAGTTTATAGATTTAGGTACCGCCTGGAACGGAAATTACAACAGCCTCAAGCGGCCCGAAATTGTGATAACAAGGGTAGACGGCAGCGGTAATCCATTGCCGGAATATGCCATAGTTAAAAAGAAAGCTGGCGGCATAGGCCCATTTGCCGGGGGATACGGTTTTGGGGCAAGAAGCATGCTGCTGGGTTATTTTGTAAAATTTGATGCCGGCTGGCCAATGGATGGCATTTTTAAAGGCAAGCCCAAACTTTATGTTTCGCTTGGATTAGATTTTTAATTAAAAAAATAAAACCGGGTTAGCGCCCGGTATTATTCATTTCAGAGATAGCCTTGGGCAGGTTGCTCATAAAAAAATACAAAACATAAAAAGTAAGGGTAAACAACAAGGTAATTCCCCATACCCTGTAATTTTCTACCGGGAACAAAATACACTCCATAATATTTACCGACAAGCCCAGTGGGTTGTGCACCACATCCCAACTGTTCCATCGTTCAAACCTGCCCAGGTAAACACCAAAAGACCCAAGAAATAGCAATAAAGTAATTTGAAACGAAACAATTTTTTGGGAGAAATAAGAAAGCAGGTAGCGCTCTGCCTTGCGTAAAGAAACAAAGCCCAGTACAATACCAATAAAAGAGGCTAAAAAAAGCAGTACTGCATCAAACCACCAGGGCACCATACTCTCCCTGTCAATATGCACTAAATCGGTAACTATATAAAGGGCATTGGGAAAAAACAATAACCATGTACCCAACAAAACAAATTGTTTCCATTTTTGCTTTTTCCGGTAAGCCATAAAAAACCTGCTGAGCACATAAGGTATCCAGGCAAGAAAAATATTCCATACCAGGAACAGGGAAGTAATGCTGCCGCTGTACAAAATTCTTGCAACTATTAATATCCCCACAAAAGTAAGTAAGCGCCAAAGCAATTGGTCGAATTTTGATAATAATTTCATTTTACAATAATTGACAGAGTTTAGGAAAAAAAATAATTCCGCCACAAATAGCAGCAGCAATGGCCGTAACCAACACAGCGCCTGCAGCCACATCTTTAATAATTTTTATTTTCGGGTGCGGGGCCGGGTGTACCACATCACAAAGTTTTTCAATGGCCGTATTTATCATTTCGGCAGTAAGTACCATGGCACAGCAAAGCAGTATTGCATACCATTCTCCATTTGTAACCTTAAGCCAAAAACCTAATGCAACTACAGCAATAATTGCAGCAATATGTATCCTTAAATTTTGCTGGCTTGTAATGCAATAAGCTATTCCCCGTATTGCATAAGAAAACGAATCCCTCAACTTTTTCATTCAATAATATTTTGATTAATCCTGTTTTTTAATTCCTGTGTTGGCTGGGATAATATTTCCACCCAGTTCCAATGACAAATGGCAACAGCTTTTCTTCCTCTATTAAAGGCTTTGCGAAAAGAAACCCAGTATTCGGGCATAGTAGCAAAACAATAAATAACGGTAGCCGCCACCGGAAATGAAAAATGTCCATTGCCCAGCATAAAGCATTGCAGCTGTCCTTCGCCCTCTTCAGAGGCATCATAATCCAGCAATATATGTTTCATATCGTGCCTTGCATAAAAGGTGAGCAACTGCAAATTTTTTGTATCCAAAAACTTTACCAGGTCTTTGCCCAGTGTACCGTCGGAAAAATTTTGCAGGTCTTTTGCAGCATAAGGGAACTTTTCGGGACTACGTACAAGCTTTAAAATGGGCAAGGCCATATGGTGGGTAAGAAATATTAAAAGCACCGCTCTTTGTTTAATCATAAATGCATACATAGTATTGCTCACTTTATTTTGAATTTCAAAAACAGGTAATCAAAAAAATTATTTGGTAAGCCTTATCATTTTTTCCAGTGCATCAAGGTGCAGGGCAAAAAGCTTCTCCCCACTTTTGGTAATGAAATAAGTTGTGTTGGTTTTTCGGCCAATAAACCCCTTTTGTACTTTTATTAATTTGTTTTCTTCCAAAGCTTTCAGGTGGCTGGCCAGGTTGCCATCGGTAATGCCCAATACTTCTTTCAATTCACTAAAGTTTATGCTATGGTTTACCATTAATGCACTCATAATGCCCAGCCTCACCCGGCTGTCAAACAACTTATTTAAATTACCTATCGGATTATTCATTCCATAAAATTCTCTTTTATCAATGGTGCAAAAAAAATTACTGCTCTCCTTTTTTTCTTTCGTACTTCCACCACATATAAAAGCCGTAAACAATATGCAATACACCAAAACCCATAGCCCAAAAATATAAGCCCGCTCCTACAAACCAGATATTAATAATACCTAGCAATACTTCTGCAAAACCCAGCCAGCGTATTTCGCCCAAAGTATATTTACTGGCATTAATAAGGCTTAGGCCATAAAAAATTAAACAGCCCGGTGCAATGAGGCCAAAGGTGCCGGCTTGAGAAAGTTTAAACAAAAAAATTCCACCGGCAATTAAAGGTATGCTCACATTGATCATTAACCGCCTTGCAGTGTGGCCCCAAATAGGCATACCCTGCTTTTTTGCTTTTAACCATGTAAAAATAAATGCACTGGATAAAGCAGCAGCCAAAGTTCCAACAGCTATCCAAAACAACCAGGTATACAAAACAATCCTATCGTCTTCGGCCATAGCCAATGCAATTGCGGCAGGTTTGTTTATTAAATAGTCCTTGTGCCCATATACATAATCATAGGACAGCCAGGCGCCAATTAATGCGCAAACTCCTGCACTTACGCCACTCCATCCACTTAAGCTTATAAACCTGCTACTTCGTTCCATTACCTGTTTAATATCTTGCAGCGTTGCCAATGACTTTTGTTGTTTATTCATAAAAAGCACTTTGAAATACAAAGTAAATAAAGCAAATTCATTTCGCCAAATATTTTATCTTAAAAAAAAGATATTGCCGGTTTGGAATTGGGTAAAAAAATAAAGCCGGTTAAAATTAACCGGCTCATAATATAAAATAAAATTTTATTAGCGTATCCTTTCCCTGCCCAGTATGAGGCTAAATTTAAGGTTAAAGCTAAAATAGGCATCTTTTTCTGATGGGCTTCCCCGCTTACCACCGGGAAGGGTTTTTCTTACAATTTGCCTGTCGCTAAAATCCAGGGCATCTCCCAATAAAGCAATGGGAAAATTATTTGCAGGATTGGTATAAGCAACCGGATCAATATACCGTGTACTCACATCATCCAAATAATCTGTTCCTAAAATACGGTACACAAATTCGCCTCTTACATTCAATAGTGGCGATAATTCATATTTTAACCCAAGGCCCACAGGAATATTCAATTGTTTTAACTTATATATTTTCCTGGATGGGTATTCTACAAATCCCTGGCCTTCGGTACGCAAAGGTTGCAGGTCTACCCACCTGCCATCATTACTCAGTGATTGAGGATTATATGAAAAGTAACCAACCCCGGCTAATACATAAGGTGAATATTGTGGTGGTGGTTCATCTTTAGATGGCCAGTTGATAAAAATAAACAATGGGTGAATTTCTGCTATGGCAGAAAATTCTGTTATACTGCTGCGGAAATTGGTGTTGCGATTAAACCTTTCCTTGGCAATATCGGTAATACCGGCAAGCACTTTATCATCTGCAGAAACCTTACCAAATGCTGCCTCGAGCCTAAGGCCAAGTGCATATTTATAAGTAGCGCTCAAAAAGAGGCCGCCGGATAAATGGGTTTTACCCATATTTAAATCTTTAATAAATTTTTTTCCAATCCCCTTTTTTCCGCCGATATCGGTAAGGCAGTTCATAGCGCCTAAAGATCCGCCAACTTCAAAAAACCAGGGATTATCATAATACTGATCATCATAAAAATAATACTGGGCACTGGCTTTTTGAGAACACAAAACCAGGCCTGCAAATACAACCACTGCTAAAAATCCCTTTTTCATTTTTGAAATTTGATTTAGGCGAATGCCGCTAAATATTATGTACAAATAAAACGAAAATTATTTAAATTATTTCATCATTTCAACTGTTTCTGAAAAAAAATACAGGCAGCTTGTAGGCCGCATTCGCTGCATTTTGGGCTACGGGCCGTACATATATAACGTCCATGCAATATGAGCCAATGATGGGCTTTGAAAATATACTCCTTTTGAAACCCGGCAATAAGCTGTTTTTCAACGGCATAAGGGGTTTTTGCACCGATGCTTAATCCAATGCGGTTGCTTACCCTAAATACATGGGTATCAACGGCCATATTGGGTTGCTCATCAATCACCGAAGTAATAACATTGGCCGTTTTTCGCCCAACTCCGGGAAGTTTAATCAACTCATCTACCTGCATAGGAATTTTGCCAGCAAATTCAGTTATCAGCATTTTTGCCATACCCACAAGGTGCTTTGCTTTATTATTGGGATAGGAAATACTTTTAATTAATGGAAATATATCTTCGGCAGCTGCAAGAGACATTGATTGAATATCCGGAAATTGGTCAAAAAGGGCTGCTGTTACCAGGTTCACACGCTTATCGGTACACTGGGCGCTTAATATTACCGATACTAGTAGTTGAAATGGATTGTTATAAATTAACTCCGTTTCCGCATTGGGCATGTGGGTTAAAAAATAGTTTGTTACAAATTGATAGCGTTGTTTTTTAGTCATAAAAAAAATCCCTCCGTAGTGCAGAGGGACAAATTTCTTTAATTAACCGCTAAAATCAGGCATGTTCTTCAACTGATTTTTCGGCATACTTAAGAATATTATCTAATACCTGCTGGCGTGGGCTGGGTACTTTAACCGAATCCAGCATTTCTTTTGAAACTGCCAGTTGATTAAACTCTTCCCTTAATGCCCAGTCTGTTTCCAAAGCAGTTTTAATTTCTACTGTTTTTTCTACAGATGTTTCCTTATACAGGTATTGTAATAAATCTTCACTTGTAAAGCGATTCATAGCCAAAATAAATTTTAAGAATGAAGTAATCAATCAATATCCAAAAGCATAAACGGTACAAAAAAACCTTTATTGCATAAATTACGGATTTTTTTTAAAATCTACCGGGATTTTACGATAAAAAGGTCTTCATTGTCTTTTTTCATCAAATACTTTTCCCTGGCATATTTTTCAATGGTTTCGGCGCTTGTTTGCAGGAGGTTAAGTTCGTTTTGGGTTTCGGTTATCTGCTGGGTAAGTTTTTGTTCACTTTCCTGTAAGTTATTGAGTTTCTGTATTCTGGAATATGATTGCTGCCAGTCTTTAGGATCAAAAAAGAACATCCAAACTACAAAAAAAACCAGGGCAATAAGATACTTATTTTTGAAAATCTTTAAAATACTAATAAATTTTTTCATGGATTAGTTGATAAGCTAATGGCAATTTAATCAATTTATAAATATTAACCCTAATTAATAATCACCAAGTGTTTCCGGCAATTGGGCAAGAGCAGTTTTTAATTGATCATCGCTGGGTGCTATGCCGTGCCATAAATGGGAGCCTTCCATAAAATCTACCCCTTTACCCATAATGGTACGCATTAAAATTACTACGGGTTTATTTTTCCCAAGTTGTGTTTTTGCATTTTTTATGCCTTCTAAAACTGATTCCATTTGGTTACCCTCCATTTCTAAAACAGTCCAGTTAAATGCTTTAAATTTAGCGCTAAGGCTTTGCAGTGCCATTACCTGCTCGGTAGTTCCGTCAATTTGCTGACCGTTTACATCAATAGTGGCTATAAGGTTGTCTACCTTTTTATGAGCAGCAAACATTATGGCTTCCCAGTTTTGGCCTTCGTCCAATTCTCCATCTCCATGCAGGGAAAAAACAATTGAAGGATCATTATTAATTTTTTTGGCCAAAGCAGCCCCTATGGCAACACTCATTCCCTGGCCCAAAGATCCGCTTGACATTCTCACGCCGGGCAGCTGTTCATGTGTGGTAGGATGGCCTTGGAGACGGCTGTTAATGCGCCTGAAGGTTTTGAGCTCCTGAACCGGAAAGTAGCCCCTGCGGGACAATACACTGTAAAAAAGGGGGGAAATATGCCCGTTACTTAAAAAAAATAAATCCTCCCCAATGCCATCCATTGCAAATTGGGTATTTAGTTTCATTTCATTAAAATAAAGGGCAACCAGAAAGTCGGCACAACCCAAAGAACCGCCAGGGTGGCCGCTTTGAACATCATGAACCATTCTTACAATATCCCTTCTTACCTGAGTTGCCGTATCTTTAAGTTGCTGTACTTTATCCATTTTTGATATTTACTATAATGGTTGCAAACCTACTTTAAAAATTGATACCCTAAAAAATTGAGCTATAAATAAAAGTTAGCGCATTATATAATAAGTACATATTGAGGCCGTTAATCTACTGTAAAAAGCTCTTTTTTTAAAAATCGGGGGAGTTTGGTTAAATTTTTGTACTACAAATTACGTAGAATTAAAAATTTTCCAATAAAAAATATTTAGATACTTTTGTCTGGCAACCCCGGCCAAAACTGAAATTTACGCATGGATAATATCTTACTAAGTGCGGCCCTAGCGTTTTTGATAACTTTCTTTGCCATTCCTGTAATCATACAGATTGCTAAATCAAAGAAACTTTTCGATGAACCCGATGAGCGCAAAGTACACAAAACGGTAATTCCCACCCTGGGAGGATTAGGAATTTTTGCAGGCTTTATTGTAGCCGTCCTTCTTGGCGTTCCCTCTACCAACAACCCTGAATTTCAATATTTTGTAGCGGCTGCCATTGTTATTTTCTTTTTAGGTATAAAGGACGATATCATGATTTTATCGGCCAGTAAAAAATTTATTGGGCAATTAATTGCTGCAGCCATTATTATTCATTTTGGCGGTATTCAAATTACCAATATGCACGGCTTTATGGGTATATACGGCCTGCCGCCGGTAGCCGGTATTGTTCTTTCGTTTTTTACCATTATTGTTATTACCAATTCTTTTAACCTTATTGATGGCGTAGATGGCCTTGCCGGAACCCTGGGCCTCATTACTACAATTGCTTTAGGCGCTTATTTTTTAGTAGTAGGGCAAACGGCCTATGCTGTGCTGGCTTTTTCACTCACCGGCAGTATTATAGGATTTTTAATTTATAATTTTTCGCCGGCTAAAATTTTTATGGGTGATACCGGCTCCCTGCTTTTGGGTTTAATTAACTCAATACTGGTAATTAAATTTATTAATTTGGCCGCTACACCCGGCTCCCACTTACCTATACAGGCATCACCGGCTGTGGGCTTTGCCATAATGATTATTCCTTTATTTGATACTTTAAGGGTTTTTGGGTTGCGTATATTAGACAGGCGCTCACCCTTTAGCCCCGACAGGAACCACATACACCATTACCTGCTCGACCTGGGCTTTTCTCATAAAAAAATTACATTCACCTGTGCCCTGGTTACCATTATTTTTATTGCCTTTGCATTTTATTTTAGAAATGCAGATACTACTTTAATGATAGGAACCATACTTGCCGTTTCTACAGGGCTTACCGCTTTAATTTATTACAGCCGGCGCAAGATCATCAGCAGGAAAACCTATATGCCGGTGGCAGGAGAAAAAGAAATTATCAAAAGTCACAAAATACTTACCCTCATATCGGACACGGTAGAAGTGGATTAATTTTCTCCATCCTTGCTTCTTTATGCTTCTCTTATGATAGTATTACATTTATTTCAATAGATTTGCAGCCAAATTTTTAGATTATGGCAGATGGCGTAAATGGTATTTTGGAAAATACACAATCTTTAATGAGTAAGGCTATTCAGCACCTTGAAGCAGAGCTGGTAAAAATAAGGGCAGGAAAAGCAAACCCAACAATGCTTGACGGCATTAATGCAGACTATTATGGTAATCCCACACCTATTAACCAGGTAGCCAATGTAACCGTACTGGATTCCCGTACTATTGCTGTTCAACCCTGGGAAAAAAATATGCTTGCAGTAATCGAAAAAGCCATAATTGCCGCAAACATTGGTATCAATCCGCAAAACGACGGCACATTCATCCGCCTTTTTTTACCACCGCTTACAGAAGAAAGGCGCAAAGAACTGGTAAAAAGATGCAATACCGAAGGCGAGCAGGCAAAAGTATCTATACGCAATATTCGCAGAGATGCTATTGAGCAAATAAAAAAATTACTCAAAGATGCAGTTGTTAGTGAAGATGCAAGCAAAGATGCAGAAAATGAAGTGCAATCCGGAACCGATAAGTTTATAAGCCTTGTTGAAAAACATCTTGCTGCAAAAGAAAAAGAGATTATGGCTGTTTAAAGGCAATTTAATACCACTTAAATATTCTTTTCTAAATAGTTTTATGGGCAATGCAAAAAAGGCATTGCCTTTTTGTTTAATTCTATATCAGTAATTTTGACTTATGCAACTCATTGCTATTACGCCACCAACCAGCAAATTATTTATTAATGTAGCAGTACAGCTTTACCAAAAAGATGCCAACTGGATAAGACCATTGGACAAAGACATTAATGATATTTTTGACGATAAAAAAAACAAAGCTTTTAGGTTTGGCTCTCTGCAACGCTGGGTTTTACAGGATAATTCGGGGAAATTACTTGGAAGGATAGCTGCATTTGTAAATTCAAAATATAAGAATAAGGGAGACGAAATGCCGGTAGGCGGAATGGGCTTTTTTGAATGTACCAACAATCAGGATGCGGCAAACCTGCTTTTGGATACTGCAAAAAAATGGCTACAAGATAAAGGAATGCAGGCAATGGATGGCCCTATTAATTTTGGAGAGCGTGATAAATGGTGGGGATTAGTAACCAGCGGGTTCCAGGAGCCGCTTTACTGCATGAATTACAACCCTCCTTACTACCGTATATTATTGGAAAATTACGGCTTTAAGGTTTTTTACAACCAGGTATGTTTTGGCATGCAACCCAAATCTACACTTTCTGAAAAAATATGGCAGCGCCACGCCGAATTTGCAGCTAACCCGGTTTTTTCATCGGCTTACGTTAAAAAAAATAATTTTAAAAAATTTGCTGCAGATTTTGCACATGTTTATAATGCCGCATGGGCCGGGCACGGCGGCCAAAAAGAAATATCAACAGAGCAGGTTTTGCTCATGTTCAAAAAAATGAAGCCAGTAATGGATGAAAAAATCCTTTGGTTTATTTATGAGAACAATACCGCTATTGGGTTATTTGTAAACCTACCCGACATCAACCAATGGTTTAAACATTTAGATGGGCAATTTGGGTTTATACAAAAATTAAAATTTTTATTCATCAAGGCCAGCAGGCCCAATAAAAAATTTGTAGGCCTTGTATTTGGTATCGTTCCGCAATGGCAGGGCAAAGGCGCTGATGCCTATTTAATCGGCGAAGCCTGCAAAGGGTATATCCATACAAAAAAAAGCCCCTACATTGATTTTGAAATGCAATGGATTGGGGATTTTAATCCCAAAATGCTCAATGTAGCCGGCAGTCTGGGAAATGTAGCAGAGAGCAGGCGACTGAGTACCTACAGGTATTTATTTGACAGGGAAAAAGCCTTTAAACCCCATCCCGTATTAATTTGATTTTTCTTTTACGGTTTTAGATTTTAGATTTGCCCAATGGCAATAATAAAACTTTTATTGCCGCATTTTAGGATGGATAAATTTATAGTATCAGCAAGAAAATACAGGCCGCAGAATTTTAGTACGGTTATTGGCCAATCGCATATAACCACTACTTTAAAAAATGCCATTGGCAACAACCAGCTTGCCCATGCATTTTTATTTTGCGGGCCAAGAGGAGTGGGTAAAACTACCTGTGCCCGTATACTTGCCAAAACCATTAACTGCCAAAAAAGAACTAAAGACGGGGAAGCCTGTAACACTTGCGTAAGCTGTGTTTCCTTTGATAATGGCAGCTCTTTAAACATCCATGAATTAGATGCTGCCAGCAATAATTCGGTTGATGATATACGCACCCTGGTAGAACAGGTGCGTTTTGCGCCACAGGCAGGCGATTACAAAGTGTATATAGTGGATGAAGTGCACATGCTCAGCGCCGCCGCATTTAATGCTTTTTTAAAAACCCTTGAAGAGCCGCCACCCTATGCCATTTTTATACTGGCCACAACAGAGAAACACAAAATATTACCTACGATCTTAAGCCGTTGCCAGATTTTTGATTTTAAAAGGATTACTATAAACGATACCGTAACCCACCTGCAGGATATATGCCAAAAAGAAGGGATTAATGCAGAAAAACCTGCCTTACATATAATTGCCCAAAAAAGCGAAGGAGCTTTGAGGGACTCCTTAAGCATCTTAGATAAAATTGTAAGCTTTTCAGGTGGGGAAGTAACGTATAACAGCGTTTTAGAACATCTGAATATTTTAGATGAGGATTATTTTTTTACGCTCCTTGGCTATATGCAACAGCAACAAATGGCCGAAGCCCTTTTATTATTTGACAGTATCAACAAAAAAGGGTTTGAAGGCGATTCTTTCCTGGATGGCTTTGCAGAGTTTATACGCAACCTGATGGTAAGTAAAGATAGCAAGGCAGCAGCCCTGCTCAATGTTGTTGATGATTTTAAAGAAAAATACATCTCTACTTCAAGCCAAATTAATGCAGGATGGTTTGTTGCGGCACTCAATATTATATCTGAAGCAGCATCTGGCTACAAGCTTTCCCGGAATAAAAAACTTTTTGTAGAACTGGTGCTCATTAAACTCTGCTACCTGCAACAAGCCATTGAAATAACCGTAAGCAGTACAGATACTATAAAAAAAAAAATAATTGACAAGCAATCAAGCCTTAGTTTCAGGAACCTGGTTCCCATAAAAATTAAGGATAACAGTACAGCAACTAATATTTCGCAAAGCCCTCCTGCGCCTTCATCTGCAACTTTAAAAATTAAAAAAACCGTTCAACCTGATGTTCTTCAGGAAAAAGAAAAAATTATACCCCCAACTATAAAGCCTGTTTCTACTTTAAAAGGAATAAGGGAAAAAATACAGGAGCAACATATTAAAAACAGCCGTTCCCCAATACCGTTGCAACAAGATACTTTAACTACTGCCTGGCAGCAATATATTTTAACCCTTGAAGAAAAAAAACAACATTCTTTAGTATCCAGTTTTAATTTGGCTAAACTAAGCATAGAAAATAACGATACATTTATTATAACGCTGCCCAACCGCCTGCACCAAAAGTTTATAGAATCCGAAAGGGAGCTGGTACTGGAACATCTTCAAAAAGTTTTTTATAACCGGGCATTAACTTACCGGTTTATTGTTTTAGAAGAAAAGGCAGAAAAGGAAAATACAGCAGTTGAACTCAGCCATAAGCAACAATTTCAACGGTTAAGTGAGCAATTTCCCAATATTAAGATATTAAAGGAAAAGCTAAAGCTGGAATTGGATTAGGATTTTAACGAAAAAATTCTATTGGCTGAAAATTGCCCCTTTTGCATTAATTTCGGGCCTCTTAATAGCAGAATTAATTATATTTTATGGCGGAAGTAATACGCATGCCTTTACTAAGTGATACCATGACCGAAGGAAAAATTGTGGCTTGGAACAAAAAAGTAGGGGATAAAGTAAAAAGCGACGATATATTGGCAGAAGTGGAAACCGATAAAGCCACTATGGAAGTAGTAGGTTATGCAGATGGCGTTTTATTGCATATTGGCGTTCCTGCAGGCCAGGCTGCGCAGGTAAACCAGGTAATTGCTATAGTGGGCAAGCAGGGAGAAGATATTAAATCTATTTTAGAAGAAAAACCTGCTCCATCAAAACAGGAAACAATAATAGCCACCCCAACAGAAAAAACAACGCTTACCACAAATGTATCTTTACCTGAAGGCGCAAAAGAAATATGCATGCCATTGCTAAGCGATACCATGACCGAAGGAAAATTAATAGCCTGGAATAAAAATGTAGGCGATAAAGTAAAAAGCGACGATGTATTGGCAGAGGTAGAAACCGATAAAGCCACAATGGAAGTAGTAGGCTATGAAGAAGGCACTTTACTTTACAAAGGTGTTGAAGCGGGCAATGCAGCTAAAGTAAATGAAGTAATTGCCATTGTAGGAAAAGCCGGTACCGACATTAACGCTTATGTTGCCTACTTAAAATCTGGAGCACAAGCAGCACCTGTGCATACCCAAATAAAAGAAGAAATTGCAACTGCCGCTCATATAGCAGCAGCTCCTGTTGCTACAACAACAAATCACAATGGCAGAATTTTAGCTTCCCCACTGGCCAAAAAATTGGCTTCCGAAAAAGGGATTGACCTTGCTGCCGTAAACGGAACCGGCGATGGCGGAAGAATCATAAAAAAAGATATTGACAGTTTTGTTCCCGGTGCTGCTCCTGCAGCTGCACTATCTTCCGCACCTTTAGTGGTGCCTCAATTTAATTCTGCAACCCAGGAAGGCTTTACAGATATACCCGTTTCTCAAATGAGAAAAACCATTGCCCGAAGGCTTGGAGAAAGTAAATTTAGCGCCCCTCATTTTTATTTAACCATGGAAATAAATATGGACAATGCTATAGCTGCCCGTATTTCCATGAATGAAGTAAGCCCTGTAAAAATTTCTTTTAACGATATGCTCATAAAAGCATCGGCATCTGCGCTACGCAAGCATACCGATGTAAACAGCAGTTGGATGGGGGATTTTATTCGCCAAAATCATCATATACATATTGGCTCGGCTGTGGCAATGCCCGATGGGTTAATTGTACCTGTTATCCGCTTTGCCGATCAAAAAAGCTTATCGCAAATTGCTGCAGAAGCTAAAATGCTTTATGGAAAAGCCAAAGACAAAAAACTTCAGCCCAACGAATTTAGCGGCAACACTTTTACTATTTCAAACCTTGGTATGATGGATATTGATGAGTTTACTGCCATCATCAATCCACCCGACAGCGCCATACTTGCTGTAGGAAGAATAAAAGAAGTAGTAGTTAAAAAAGCCGATGGTTTTGGCGTTACCAATATTATGAAAGTTACATTAAGCTGCGACCATAGAAGTGTAGATGGCTCTGTTGGCGCCGCTTTTCTTCAAACGCTCAAAGCTTATATGGAGCAACCGGTAACTCTGCTGGTGTAATCTATAAAGAGCCAACTCTTATCATTTTTTTTTCGGAGCAGGTAAAATATTGGGGACACTATTACCCGGAGAAAATACATTTCGATATTTTCAATTTTTTTTGAAATTTATGAACTTGTATTTAGTTTTGGTTTATGAAATTAACCGAAGCCAAAAAGCAATTCATCAATAACTGGGGAGCAATGGGGTATTAACCATACCATAGCCCAAATACATGCTTTACTATTGGTAAATGTTACGCCACTCAACCAGGATTCTATTATGGAACAACTCAACATATGCCGTGGTAATGTAAATATGAACATCAGGCAACTTATTGGCTGGGGATTAATAAACAGGGTGATTATACATGGAGAAAGATAAGAACACTTTAGCACAGAAAAAGATATTTGGAAAATGGCTGCACATATAATAAAAGAAAGAAAAAAAGGGAGCTGGATCCTATGCTAAAACTACTATCGCAACTGGAAAAAATTGATGGCGATACTAAAGATAAAGACACCAGGCAGTTTTTAGCAGTAATAAGCAATATGAAAAAATTAGGTACACAGGCAGGAACGATGCTGGATATAATGGTAAAGACAGAAGAAAATAAATTTACCGCTTCCTTAATGAAAATATTAAAATAATATTTTCAAACTAACTTATGGTAAGCAGTTCACCCATTATACTTTTTGACGGCATTTGCAACC
>Ga0073900_10000287_pt1 | contig 37194 bp, 28 predicted proteins | sample KloWWTmetKNB5Kit_FD_66666 | JGI IMG/M metagenome (GOLD analysis project Ga0073900, IMG submission 66666) | Active sludge microbial communities from Klosterneuburg, Austria, studying microevolution and ecology of nitrifiers - Klosterneuburg... | ecosystem: Engineered > WWTP > Aerobic digester >...
TACCCATCCGGCGCAGAACCAGCCTGACCCCGCCGCCCGACCAGCGCGGCGGACGGGCGCGGCTGCTTGCGCTCATGATTGGCGTGGTGCTGGCAAGCGGCTTTTTGATCTTTCGGTTGTATAGCCTGCAAATTATGCGTGGCGCAGAGTTCAAAAAAGCCGCCAACCAAACCAGCCAAACCGAAGTGCGAACCTCGGCCCTGCGCGGGCTGATTTACGACCGGGACGGTGTGCCGCTGGTGTTGAACGCCCCGGCCTACCAGATCACCATCACCCCAATTAACCAGCCGAGTTACACCAACACGGTGCAGCAACGCATGGATCGGGTGGAGATTTACAACCACCTCGCCCAACTCATCGCCCAGCCAGAGCTGACCGCGGGCGATATTATGACGAAGGTGACCAACGCCAACGCCCGCGCAGAGCCATACAAACCGGTGGTGATCGCAGATAACGTCCCGCGCGACATCGCCTTGCGGATTCAGGAAGAATCGTTGCAAATGCCGGGCGTGGGCGTGCAAAATTCGCCTTCGCGGGTGTATCCATACAAAGAATTGCTGGGCAACCTGCTGGGCTACACCGCCAAAATTCCAGACCTTACCGGCGTGCTGACCGACACGCTGGGCGATATTCAGAAAGAGTGGTTAAACCGCGATATTTACGCCGCGGACGACAAAGTGGGCGTGTCTGGCGTGGAGTATGTGGAAGAGCCGGAATTGCGCGGGATCAAGGGCAGCGAGATTGAACGGCGCGATGCTTCGGGAGAAATTCTCGGCACGGTCGGCGATCCCATCGCCCCCAAAGATGGGTATAGCGTGAAGCTGACGCTTGACCTGCGGCTGCAAAAAATTATTTCCGATGCGATGCTGCCGGTGATGGCCGAGCACAAATCGCCACGCGGCGCGGCGGTGGTGATGAACCCCAACACCGGCGAGGTGCTGGGCATGTTCAGCACGCCCGGCTATGACAACAACTTGTTTGTAAACGGCATCAGCGCAGATCAATTTAACGCATACTCCAACAACCTGCACTTGCCGCTGCTCAACCACGCCACCCGCGATACCGTGCCGCCCGGCTCCACGTTCAAAATCGTCACCGCCGCCGCGTTGCTGGAAGAAAAAGCAGTCACGCCCAACACCATCATCAACGACCCCGGCGTGTTTATTTTGCCCAACCAGTTTTACCCAGATGACCCATCGAAAGGCACAAAACTGTTTTGTTGGATTGGTCTCACGGGCGGCTCACACGGCCCCCAGCGCGTGAGCGATGCGCTGCGCAACTCGTGCAACACCTACTTCCGCAAGGCGGTGGGCGGGTTTGAGCCAGAGGGCATTGAAGGCATGGGGCCAGACAAACTCTCCAAGTGGGCAGAGCTATTTGGCGTTGGCGATCCGCTCAACGCAATTGAGACCGGCGGCTCCAGCGGGCTTGCGCCCACACCCGCGTGGAAACGCAAAACGCTTGGGCAGGTGTGGACAACCGGCGACAGCTACAACTACGCCATTGGTCAGGGCTATTTGCTCGCCACCCCGCTGGAGATGGCGAACATCATCTCGGTCATCGCTAACGGAGGCACGCTTTATCAGCCGCGCATCGTGGGCGATATTGTGGACGCGCAGGGCAAGGTGGTGCGCAAGTTTCAGCCCAAGGTGCTGCGCAAAGTTCCCATCTCGCCTTCTAACATGAAACTGATTCAAGATGCGCTGATGAGCGTGGTGGGGCCAAGCGGAACGGCGGTGGCCTCGCAAATTCCAGACTTTCAATACGCGGGCAAAACCGGCACCGCCGAGTTTTGCGATGACATCGCGCTCAAAACCGGCGTGTGCTACATTGGGATGAAAACCCAGCCCACTCACGCCTGGTTTGTGGCCTACGCTCCGGCAGAAAAACCGCAAATCGCCATCGCCGTGTTTGTATGGAACGGCGGACAAGGCTCTGGCGTGGCCGGCCCCATCGCCCAGCGCATCATCGCAGATTACTTTAAGATTCCATTGGACAAAAAAGCGCCCGTGCAAATCACAGAGTAATTCGTAATTCGTAATTCGTAATTGAAACTATGCCTGACCGACGATATTGGAGACACTTCGATTACCTGCTGGTGGTCATCCTCGCCCTGGTGCTAACCGGCGGCGTGGCGATGGTATTCAGCGCGGCGCGAGGCGACCCGCAAATTGCCAGCACGCCCGTGAACCAGGCCATCACCGCCATCGTTGGCTTTGTGGCGCTGGCCCTGGTCGCCATCATGGATTACCAGCTTCTGGGCAATCTCTCGCGGTTTTTGTATGGCCTCACAGTGGCCGCGCTGGCGCTGGTGCTGGTGGTGGGCACAGAAAACTTTGGCGCGCGGCGCTGGTTCAACCTGGGCGGGTTTGACCTGCAACCGGGCGAGATAGCCAAACTGGCGATGGTCGTGGTCATCGCCAATTTCATCTCCAGCCGGCAGGGCAAATACTCGTATATCTCCACCATCATTTTGTCTGGGGTAATGCTGGCCCCGGTGATTTTGCTGATTTTGCTGGAGCCAAACATGAGCACCGCGCTTACCATTTTGTTTGTGTGGATGATCATGATTTTTGTGGGCGGCTTGGGCAGCGAGCAAATGCCGTACGTGCTGAGCGCAGGCATCGTGCTGGTGGTGATGATGGTCGGGTTATCTGTGCTGGGTTCGGGGGTGGATGTGGCCCCGGCGGGCGCAAGCGCCATCCCCACCCCGGCGGCCAGCGCAGCCAACCCTGCCGCCACACCCACGCCCGCGCCGGGCGGTTTCTCGCTTGTGCAAGATTATCAGATCAAACGTGTGCAACAACTTTTATTCGGCGCAAAAACCCCCGGCGAGACCTATCAGGCCGATCAGGCTCTCATCGCCCTGGGGTCTGGCGGGCTGTTTGGGCAGGGATTTTTGCAAGGCCAGCAAAGCCAGCTGCGCTTTTTGCCCGTGCGCCACACCGACTTTATTTTCTCGGTTATTGGCGAGGAGTTGGGGCTGGTGGGCTGCTGTTTGTTCATCGCCCTCATCATGGGCATTGTGCTGCGCTCATTCCGCGCGGCATGGATCTCGCGTGACACGTTTGGGCAGTTGCTCTGCACCGGCGTGGGCGCAATCATCTTTTTGCAAACCTACATCAATTTGGGAATGCAAGTGCAAATGTTGCCGGTCACAGGCGTGGTGCTGCCCTTCGTGAGTTACGGGCGCTCCAACCTTATCGCCCTGATGGCCGCGCTGGGGATTGTGGAAAGCGTGGTGATGCGTCACCGGCGCCTGGAGTTTTAAAAGGCAAGAGCGCAGGGTGAAACTTCTTGCTTCACCCTGCGCTCTTTTACTGCATTTTCACCAGCACGGGCGCCTTGGCCCAAAGTGTCTCAAGCCGGTAAAACTCGCGCTGAGATGGCGCAAAGATATGCACCAGCAAGTTGCCGTAATCCAGCAACAACCAGCCAGAGCTGCCGGTGCCCTCTACCCGGTAGGCTTTTGAGGCAAGATCCACGCGCAATTTCTCCTGCACGTTGTCGGCAATCGCGGCAATCTGGCGCTCGTTGGAGCCAGAGCACACCACGAAAAAATCGGCAACGGGAGAGAGTTCGCGCAGATCGAGCAAAATGACATCGTCCGCTTTTTTATCCGCGGCCGCTTCAACGGCGGCACGCGCAAGAGTTAATCCATCCACTGCAAAGATTATAAATTACGAATGACGATTGAGGATCAAATCCCTCTGTCTGCGCTCATTTGCGCCCATGACGCCAATTCTTTATTCTTAATTTTTAATCCTCAATTCAAGCAGGCTATACTTTTACCCACATGGACACGGGGATTGGGATAGCCCTTGGCTTTTTGTTACCCGCCGGTTTGTGGCTGGTTTTAACTGCCGCCGCGCCGCGCGGGCAAGAAAACCACGCCGCCGCCAGCGGGATGCTCGCCATCGCCATCGCCACGCTGGCGTTCTTCGCGTTTGGGTTCGCCTTTTTTGCAGGAGGCCTTGGCGCCACGCTCGGCCTCAAGCAGTTCGCCGCGCTCTCCAGCTATGCCGCCGCGCCCTTGGGCGGGCAAATGTGGGGCGTGATTGGCCTGCGCGGCTTTGCGCTATCCAACACCGGTGTGAATGAGCTTTTGCTTTGCATGACCTATTTGCCGCTGGCGCAAACCGCCTCCGTGCTCACCACCTCGGCTTTATACCGCCGCGTCTCATACCCCGCGCAGGCGCTGGCCGCATTTTTGGCGGGCGGCGTTCTTTTGCCCATCATTGGTTTTTGGGTGTGGGGTGGCGGATGGCTGGCCCGGCTTGGCGTGGGCGCATCACTGGGGCACGGCGCGGTTGACCTGAACGGCCTGACTTTGGCTGCGCTGGTCGCGGGCGCCGTTGCCGCCGCGTGGCTGGCCCGGTTGCCCCGCGCAACGCTCGCGCCCGTGTTGCCCGCCGCTGGGCTGCCCATGCGGGCGTTCGCGGGCATGGCGCTTGCGCTGGCTGGGCTGATGGGTTTTGCGGCGACCTCGCCTTTGCTAAAAAGTTTGGGCGCGGGCAGCCTGGCTGGCCTCGCCATCAACGGCGCGGCGGGCATGGCGGGCGGCGCGCTCACGGGGATGGCGTATGCGGCATTTGTGTCTCGGCGGGCCGACACCTTGCTGGCCGTGCGCTGCGCCCTGGCCACGCTCATAGGCATTGCGGCGGGCGGGGCAACCCTGCCGCCGCTGGTGGCGCTGCTGATGGGTCTGGGGATGGGCATCGCCATGCCGGTGGTGGATTTTGCGATCAAACAAAAACTGCACCTGCCGGATGACGAATTTGCGATTGCGGGAATTTTCCTGCCCGCCCTGCTTGGCATGATCTTGCCTGGGTTGTTTGCGCAGGGCAACATTGGCGCAGGCTGGAACGGCGTTGGCGCCGAGCAATATCTTGGCGTAAAAGGTCTGGGCATCGTGGGCATTTTGGGCGCGGGGTCTGCGCCAGACATGGGCCAGTTGAGCGCGCAATTCATCGCGGTGGCGGTGGTGTGCGCAATTGGCGGCGCGTTGGGGTTTGCCTTCGCGCGGGTGTTTGCGCCCGCGCCCAACCCATCAGACGCAGCAGAGAAAGTGACCGGCGCGAAATCCATCACCCCGCCCACCCTGGATGCGGAAGCAGAAGGAACGCCGTATACGCCGCCAGAAGAACAACTGGCCTTGCTCCTGGAGTTGCCTGCGATCATGCCGGTGGCGCCTGCCAGCGCGCCAGACCAGCCGCATGGCGAAACGCCACAACCCGAGCCGTCGCCTTCCACGCCAAACCAACTCCGCACAGAGGGCGGCATTTTGGCGCGGCTGCGCAACATGCAGGCCCAGCGCGACCGCCCTGCCGCGCCAAAACAAGCGCGCAAAGTGGCCTACCCCACCCGCGTGGGCGGGCGAAGACTTTTCACGCGGCCCGTGGCCGAAGAACAAGAGCCTAAAAGTCTGTGAGAGCTTTGGAGTCTTGCTGCTTTGCCGTCATTGCCAAAGACGCGGTGAGCCAAAACAGCGTGACCGAGTTGTGAAAGTCTATGTTAAAAAAGTAGTGATCTAGCACACCGCTGAGCAACGCCCCCAAAATTGCGCCAAAGGCCCCCAGCCAAATTGCGGCGCGCGGCTCTTGGGCGCGAATGCGCGGCCAGGCGCGAAACCCATCCACCAGAAAAGCCAGCATGACCAGCACAAACGCGGTCAGCCCGGCCAAGCCCATTTGCTGGGCGATGAGCAAATACATGGATGACACGCCGATATACAAATCCACATCGGGCGTATCGGTAAAGCCCACGCCAAACACGGGGTAGCGCTCAATCAGGCGGAAGGCGTCTTTGTATTCGCCAAAACGCATTTGGGTGGCAAGGTCTTTGCCCGCAAATCCCTCGGCAAAATGCTGAACCAGGTTGCGCGTTTGCGGCAAAATCAAAATCAAAGCCAGCGCAATCAGCATCACCGGGATGAGGCGGCGATACTTAAGCGCGGCCATAAACAGCGCGGCAAACGCCAGCCCCAGCATGGCCGACCGCGAGACGGTGAGAACCAGCGTGAGGCCAATCAGCCCAAGACAGCCAAACACAACCAAACGCGGTAAAACCGGCTTTGGCGAGAACGCCTGCGCCAGCGCAATCGCGCCGGTGATCATGAGGTAGCCGCCAAACGCGTTGGGGTCAATCCACAAACCAATGGCGCGTTTAAGACCAGCGGGGTCGTCGTTGACAAAACGCAGCACGCCATCGCCATACGGGTAGGCAAAAACACGCAGCGAGGAGAGCAGCCGAATGGCGAGATCGTTGTTGATGAGGTAGAAGAAAATGCCAATCAGGGCGGCCATCGCCCCAAACACAATGATGCCCTGCACGGCGCGGCGCATCATGCCGCGCCACGAAAGAATATCTACAAACACAAACACCATGAGCAGCGTGCCCACCAGCTCTGCAAAACGGCGAATGACCAGCGTGGTGAGCGCCCCGTTTGGAATGCCGACGATGAACGTGGCAATGGCAACGCCAATCAAGGCAAGCATGGGCCAGGTGATGGCGCTCGCGGGGGATGGCGCTTGCGCACGCGCGCCACGCCCAAACAAAAGCCACGCGCCAAAGGTCAAAATTAAACCGCCATCCAGCAGGGTGGGCTTAAAGCCAATGCTCACCGGCGAGGCGATGCGCGGCAAAAGCGCGATGACCGCGATGATGATGAGCAGCCCGCGCCGCGCGTCTTTGAGCGCCCAAAGCGAAGCCAGCCCAATCGCCATCGCCCCCAGCAGGTAAAGCGGGTTTACCGCGCTGGCCGCCAGCCCAACCATGCCACCCAACGCCACGCACAAAACGGCCACCGCCAGCCATTGGTTGCGGGTCAGCCATCCAAAAATTCGCTCTTTGGCGGATGGGTTTTGGGCGGGCGAAAGCGTTGACTTCATTTTTCATTATCACCGCAGAGACGCGGTGAATTTCATTTTGTAAATCTAAACGAGGCAATCATATCTTTGAACGTCGCATCGTATTGTGCCGGGTCGCTTTGTTTAAGCGTGTAGGCCACGACCAAAAAATAAGTTAAGCCGCGCCTGGTGATGTACATCGTCCCGCGCAAACCGTGGTCGGTGTTGGAAATTTCGGAGCGCAAGGCTTCCTCTCCGCCCAGAGTGGTTGTTATCGGCTCGGTGGGCGAGTTTTGGCCAATGCCTTGTTTCACGCTGTTCCAAATTTCTTGCAGGCTGATGGCATCCTGCTGAGGCGCGGTCGTTATTACCAACGCGGCCCCTTGCGCGCGCTGGGTGGCAATCAGCTCGGCCGTGCCAAATTCGACGATGAGGTTTTGCTCGCTGGCCTGCCAATCTGCTGGATACGCGATGGAAAAGCCGTTTACCGCGCTGGAGTGCGTTTTCCATCCAGCCGGGACAACCGGCGTGGCGATGGGCCGCAAAGTGGGCGTTGGCTTTAGCGCCTCAACCAACGCATCGGCCTGCGCCTGCCCGCACGATGCAAGAAGAAGAGCGCCAAGGGCGAGAGCAATAATTTTTATTGGTTTCAAGATAGTTTTGATAACGTGTAAATTTGTAACGTGTAATTTGTAAGCGCGGGCCTGGCACAAACTTACAAATTACATATTACACGTTACACTTTAAGCCTCATCGTATTGTAAACTTAGCCCAGAGGTATACGCATGAAACCAAGATTTATCATCGGCATCGCCGTTATCCTGATTGCAGTGACGGCCATCATGGGTTTTACAATCGCGGGGAACAGCAGCCTTGAGGTGAAAGTGAGCGAGTTGCTGGCCAAAAAAGCCAGCGGGCAAGACCTCTCGCAAAAGGCGTTCAAGCTAACCGGGTTTGTGGTGGGCGACAGCATCGCCTACGACCCAAAATCGCTGCATTTGGAGTTTGACATCGTGACCTCGCGCGAGGAACTGGTGAGCAGTGTTAAAACCGCACCGCGAATGCGCATTGTGTACACCGGCGCAAAACCAGACACGCTGGATAACGAGGCGCAGGCCATTGTGACCGGCAAGCTGAGCAATGACGGCAAGTTTTACGCGGGCAACAGCCCAGATGCCCTGCTCTTGCAATGCCCCACCAAATACGAATCACAAAAGACCGCCAGCAATTAAGAAAGTGCAAAGTGCAAAGTTTGGGCAAGCCAAAATATGCGGCTCATCCGTATTTAATTTTTTTTATAAAACTCTAAGCACTTGCATCACTTTGAACTTTGAACTTTGAACTAGAAAAATGATCACCGACCTCGGCCAAATTTCCGTCATCTTCGCCCTCATCGCGTGCGTGTATGCCATTTTTGCCTCTTGGCTGGGCGCAACGAGAAATGATGCCCGGCTTGTGCAAAGCGGGCGAGCCGCCGCCGCCATGACCTTCCCGCTGGTGCTGGTGGGCGCCATTGGGCTTTGGGCGGCCCTGCTTGGGCACGATTTTGGCGTGAAATATGTGGTGGGGGTTTCTTCGTACTCCACGCCGTTGATCTTCAACATCACCTCGCTTTGGGGAAGCCAAAACGGCTCCATCTTGTTTTGGAACTTGCTCATGTCTGGGTTTGTGTGCGCGGCGATGGTGAAAGAATGGAAAGACGACAAGCCCCTGCTCCCCTGGGTCACGCTGGTCATGTCCGTCATCCTCGGTTTTTTTATTTTTGTCAATCTCATCGCCGCCAACCCATTCACGCGGCTGGACTTTCCCCCATCCGATGGCAACGGGCTAAACCCGCTTTTGCGCCATCCCGGAATGATTATTCACCCGCCCATGCTCTACGCCGGATACACGGGGTTCATCATCCCGTTTGCGTATTGCGTGGCCTCGCTCATCACGCGGCGCAGCGATGCCCTTTGGTTGCGCGCCTCGCGCCGAAGCGCGCTGATCGGCTGGGCCTTCCTCACCGCTGGTTTGGTGTTGGGCGGGCGCTGGGCGCACGATGTGTTGGGCTGGGGCGGCTACTGGGGCTGGGATCCATCCGAGAACATGCCATTTGTCACCTGGCTGGTGGGCACGGCCTTTTTGCACTCGGCCATGATTCAAGAAAAGCGCGGCATGTTCAAAAACTGGTCGGTCATGCTCATGATGATCACGTTTGGCAGCATGTTTTTTGGCACCTCGTTCATTCGCAGCGGGCTGCTCACCAGCGTGCACGCCTTTGCCCAAAGCAACCTCGCGCCGCTGTTCTTTGGCTTCATGCTGTTCATGCTCATCGTCACCGCCGCGCTTTGGATTACGCGGCTGGACGCGCTGAAAAGTGACAACAAACTGGACGCGGGTTTCTCGCGCGAGGGCATCTTCCTTTTGCAAAATGTGCTGTTTGTCAGCGCGGCGTTCACCACATTTGTGGGCACCATCTTCCCCGTTTTGTCCGAGGCCATCAGCGGGGTGAAGATCACAGTTGGGCCGCCGTTTTACAACCAGGCGGTTGGGCCGCAATTGCTCTTGCTGGTTTTTCTGATGGGTGTCGCGCCGCTTTTGGCGTGGCGCAAAGCCAACGGGCAATCCGTGCTTCGGCAATCCATCATTGGCATTGTGGCGGCCATTTTGGTGGCCGTTTTGTTGATGGCTTTTGGGGGCGTGCGCGAGCCGGTGGCGTTGCTGGGGTTTGCGCTGTGCGGGTATACCCTCGCGCAACAACTCACAGAATACGTGCGCGGCGTTCGCGCTCGCGTTAAAAATTTGGGCGAGGGTTATCTGGCCGCGCTGGGCCGCCTCTTCCAAAAAAACCAGCGCAAATACGGCGGATACCTCATCCACATTGGCGTGATTTTGCTGGCGATTGGCGCCATCGGCAAAGGCTTTTTTGGCACAGATGTCATTCGTTCGGCGGGGCTGAACGAGTCATTCAATTACAGCGGTTACACCTTCACGTATCGCGGGATTCAAGAAGTGCCGTGCGATTTTGACGATTGCCAAACCGTGCAAGGCAAAGTTCTGGTTCAGCGGGCAGATGGGTCTGTGATGGGCGGGCTTTACCCGCACAAAGATGTCTTCCCCAAGACCGGGCAAAGCTCCACGATTGCCGACACAACCGGCACGTTTAACGAAGAGGTGTATGTGATTTTGGCGGGCTGGGAGAACAACGGCGAGACCGCCTCGTTCCAAATTTACATCAACCCGCTGATTAACTGGGTGTGGGTTGGCGGCATTGTGATGATCATTGGATTCTTCGCCGCGTTCTGGCCGCACGAGGAGACCGCGCCAAAGCTCGCCCGCGCGTCCTCGCCCGCGCCCGCAGGAGCCAACGCGTGATGAAGTTTTTCTTTTCACCGCAGAGACACAGAGGCGCAGAGAAATTCAAGGAAGCACGCCCCTTCACTCAATTTGTTGAAAAGTGTTTAATTCTTTAAAACAAAATGACCGCTAACCCTGATTTGGGAAGATTTTTGTTCGCTCTACTTTTGTGGGGAATTGGATTCTTTCTTCAATATTTCGGGCAAAGAGGTTGGATTGCGCCTCAGTGGTTAAAGTATTTTCTTGGAGTTTGGAAAAAAGATCAAAGAGTGAGTTTTGTCGGGGCGATTTGGCAACTTTGGGGACTTGAGGCATTTATCTTTTTACGTCCAGTGTTTTTCGACGTGATCCCTGAAGGTTTTGGGAGTTTCATATTTTTGGGCGCCTCTTTCTTTGCTAATATATTCATACTAAAAAGGCTGTTAAGAAGATAAAGATAATCGCAAAGTTGGCAGTAACACGATGAAGAACTTGGAAAGATTTCTTGCTTGTTTCTCTCTCAAGACGACAGGCTCATGCCCACGTATTTCAGAAAATACTCTGCGCCTCTGCGCCTCTGCGGTGATCTCTTTTCTGCTCGCCTTCGTCATCGCCTTGCCCGTTTTGGCACAGGCGCCCATTGATGACAACACGCTGGACGTGGCGAAAAAGCTGAACTGCCCCACTTGCGGCGGGCGCAACCTTGCAGATTGCCCCACTGACACCTGCAACCAGTGGAAGCAGGAGATCGCCTCGCAGTTGGCGGCGGGAAAATCGCAGGCGCAGGTCATCTCATATTTTCAAGACCGGTTTGGCGTAACGGTGATGCAAGAGCCGCCCAAGAGCGGGCAAACACTTTTGTTGTGGCTTGTGCCCGCGTTGGCATTTGTGGCGTTTGCCATCCTTGGGGTGATGGCGCTCCGGCGGGCTTCGGCGCGAGCGCAGGTCGCGCCATCCGGTGGGCCATCACCCACCCCGCCCCCCAGCGACGACCCTTACGCGCAACAAATTGAGGATGAAGCAAAATGAAGAAATAAGAAACGAGAAATAAGAAAATGCGGCGCAGCAAAATTTCTTATTTCTCATTTCTTATTTCTTGAATTTCAACAATGCAAAATAAAAAACCTTTACTCGCAATCATCCTCGGCGTGGTGGCGGTGGCGCTGGTGGCCGGGCTGTTCATCGCGGGGATGGATGCCGCATCGCGCCCAGGCAAACGCCCAGAGGTGGGCAGCAAAGCCCCCGATTTCTCCATCCCCCTGTACGAGGGCTACCGCAACGGCCTGCCCGAAAAAATAAAACTGTCTGACCTGCAAGGCAAGGTGGTGGTGATGAATTTTTGGGCGAGCTGGTGCGTGGAATGCCGCAAAGAATCGGATGCGCTGGAAGCCCTGCACCGCGCCTACAAAGACAAGGGTTTGGTGATGCTGGGCGTGGATTATCTGGATACGGAGAAACCCGCCCGCGAGTATTTGAAACAATACAACACAACATACGCGGTGGGCGAGGATTTGCAGCAAAATATCGCGCGGGCATATCGCATCACCGGCGTGCCAGAGACATTTTTTATAGACAAAAAAGGCGTCGTGCGCGAGGTCGCTATTTTGCCGTTGAGCGAGGCGCAATTAAACGCCACGGTTGCGAAACTTTTAGCCGAATAAAACAGACGGAAGACGGAGGACGGGAGACGGATTTTGGTCGTCTTCGGTCTTCCAACTTCCGTCCAGAAAAATCATGGGACTTGGAACTTTAATCATGGCCGTCGCGTTGGCGATTGTGGCCGGGGTGATCATCGCGTTGCCGCTGTTTGAGCGCAAAACGCCCGCGCTGGCTGCCCCCACCCGCCTTGAGCAATTGGAGGCCGAGCGCACCGCCAGCGTGCGGGCCATCCGCGAATTGGATGAGGACTTTCGCACGGGCAAAATTGGCGAGGCCGATTACGCCGCTTTGCGCCCGGCGCTGGTTCAGCGCGGGGCAAACGCGTTGCGAGAATTGGACGGGTTAACTCCAGCGCTCGGGGTGGTTGAAACATCAGCTAGCGCTCGGGGCGCTCAAAAGAATAATGATATTGACACGCAGATTGAGGCGCAAGTTCTGGCGCTGCGCAAGCGCACAGCCGCCTGCCCCAAATGCGGCAAACCCATCGCCAAAGATGACACTTTTTGTGCGAGTTGCGGGGCAAAGTTAAAGTCTGGGAGCTAAGGGCTGGGAATTTTCATCGTCAATCGTCTATGGTCTATCGTCATTTATTCCAACGCATCTCTAACGCTTCACCTAAACACCTCTAATACTTTAGTTCTATCTTCTGATCATCAAACAAAACATATTTTGGAGGAACATGATGAACAGAATGATTATTCGCACCAACCCATTTGGGTTTACCTATCCCGATTTTGTCTCGATGCGCCAACTGGTGAATGACACGATTGGCCAGACCGACCTGCCCGCGCTGAACGTGACCGAGGACGACAACGCCTATACCGTTCAGGCCGCCCTACCCGGCTGGAAGCCCGAAGAGGTCAACATCACACTTGAGGATGGCGTGGTCACCCTGGCTGGCGAAGCCAAGGAAGAGACGGCCAACGAGGACAAGCCCGCCAAGACGCACATCCACGAGATTCAGCAGCGCTCCTTCGCCCGCCGGCTGCATTTACCCATGGACGTTGAAGCCGACAAGGTGGACGCGCACTTTGAGAACGGCATGTTGATGCTCACCCTGCCCAAGGCCGAGGTTGTGAAGCCCAAGCAGATCAAGATCAACGTGAAGTAAACCCAAAGACCTCACTAGTCCGGGAGACCTCACAGGTCTGCGAGACCTGTGAGGTCTTCTCAACTCCCCAACCAACCCCTCATCTATAATCATCGCGTGCGATTAAACGCGATCAAAATACGGAAAAACCTGCCCGTCATCGTCACCGCGCTGATATTTGCGCTGGCGTTTTTGATGACCGTTTTGCCTTACACAATTTACAAGCCGTATTTCCCATTCACCGGCGACTTTCAGCACCCGCAAAACGTTGCCAGCATTCTCAATCACGGCGCGCCCTACCCCGTCACACCGGAATACATCAAAGAACAATACCCAGACACCTTTGGCTATCTGGGCGCGGTGATCGCCGCGCTGGCCGGGCTGGATGCGCCCACCGCCCTCGTGTTCGTCTCGCTGGGCAGCATGTTGGCCGCGCTGGCCGCCATCTATTTTGTGGCCCGCCAGCTATATGGCACACGCGCCGCCATTTTTGCGTTGTTCGCGTATGGCCTGCTCAGCTACCAGCCGCGCCAAACGCTTTACGATGGCACATTCATTGAGCTGGTGAGCGGGCTGGTGCTGGCCCCGCTGTTTTTGCTGGCGCTGGCAAAAACGCTCACAACCCGCGGGTGGCGCTGGCCGGTTATGGCCGGGGTGATGGCCGCCGCGCTGGTGCGGTATCACTTCATCGGCTCGGTGCAAGCCGGGGTCACCGGCGCGTTGTTCCTCGCGGGCATCCTCATCTTCCGCCGCGACCTCATCACCAAAAAAGGGCTGATGGCGCTGGGGCTGATGTTGGCGGTGGCGGTGGCGCTCAGCTTTCCATATTCGTTTTATTACATCCGGGTGGGGCTGCGCATTGTGCTGGGGCGGCTGGGGCTGATGGCCGTCGCCGCCGAGCAGGAGGCGGCCTTCCCCGCGCTGGCTTTCCCCGGCGATTTTTACACCAAGCTCGGCGTCGTTTTGTATCACGTTGGGCTGATGGCGCTGGGCGGGTTTGTTTTGCAGCGCGTGGCGGCGCGCAAACTGCGGGTTGCAGATATTTTGGTCATGGCCTGGCTGGCCGTGATGATTATTGGCTCGGTCACCAGCGTGTTCATCGTGCCAGAGCGTTTTCTGCGCAACATGGCGCTCCCGCTGGCGCTCATCGTTGGGGCATTTCTCGGCGCCATCCCCAACCAGCGCTGGCTGATGGCCGCCGCGCTGAGCGTGATCCTCATCCCTTCCATGATCTTTCTCGGTCGCCGCGTGTCCGATCACAGCGCAAACCTGATGGCCGCCCTGCCGGTTGACCTGCCCTCGCTCAACGCGCTGGGGCAAATTCGCGCCGCCGAGCCAGACCGGCTTGTGCTGAGCGATGAATCTGGCCCGTGGGCGGCTTACTTTGCAGATCGCAACTCGTTTTACATTCACGGCGGGCCAGAAAGTTTTACCTGGACCGGCGAACCCATCCGCACCGATAGCCTGAAGTTGTGGACAGCCTACCGCACCCCATGCGATGAAAACAGCCAGTTTGTTTTTGAGCAATACAACATTGGGTATGTGTATTTGGGGCGCAAACCCAGCCACTGGTCACCACCCGGTTACGAGTTTCAAGATGGCGCGCGCTATTTGGCTTGCCCGCGCTTTGACCTGAAATACAGCGAAGTCATCACCCAGCCAGTTTCGTATCAATCTACCGAGGTTTTCACCGACCACGCCTACATCTTCCGGTTGATGAAGCCCGCCGAGCTGGAAACGCAAAAACCCGCCTGGGTTCCGGCAGAAGGGCTTACACTGGAGAATGCGCTGGATATCACCCCGCCCGCGCCAACCGATGACACCTCCAACGCGGTGTATTACCGCCGCTGGTACGAACTCTCCAAACTCGCGCTGGGCGAGACGCTGGGGTACCGCTCGGATACGCCCGCCGACTTCATCGCCCCGCCCGCCAAACGCCCGCTGGCGCGTTTGTGGGCCGATGTGGCCGACGCAAAACAAGCCAAAGCCATCGCCATGCGCGGCGATTCGCGCTACCCCGAATACGATTTTAAATTGTGGCAGGCGTTTGGCAAACCCGCCGTGTGGCCGCCCGCTTCTTTGCCAGACTCGGCTCTCGGCGGGGTTGTGCTGCCCACGCCGCCTGGCGATGCCGCGTATGCCATCACCAAAGATTGGTATGTGGCAAACGCCATCACCTACGAAACGGTGTATGTGGGCAATGGCAATATTGACCACGAAAAACTAAAAATTTGGGCGCAAGGCCACCCAGATGGGGCGCTGGCAGAAGAAATCAATCAAATGCGCAAAGCCTTTGCCGCCGGTGTTTTTGGCGACCCAGACAACGAAAGAGCCGCCTTCCGCGTGTGGCTGCAACAAAATCCGCAACTGCTCAAACCGCTCGCAGACGAGGAGTAGGTCGCCCGTCTTTATAATGAGCGGAAGAAATTTCATGCGCACCAGATTCGCGGGGCCGCCCGCGCAACATCCGGGTGGACGCGCCCGCGCGCTCACACTTACGCAGATCTCGGTTGGTCTGGCCTTTGCGCTGTCCATTCTCATCACCATTTTGCCGTATTTGGTCAATAACCCGGCGGTTCCGTTTGGCTCGGATATGCAGCACCCGCAAGCCATGCTCAACCTGCTGGAAACGGGCAAGCCGCTCCAGCTTTACCCAGATTATCTGAATCAGCAATATCCAAACACATACAGCTATTTGCTGGCGGTGGTTGTCAAGCTGATGAAGCTGGACCCGCTGGCAAGCATAACCCTCGTGACCAGCTTGTGCATGGCGGCGTCGCTGGCGGCCATTTATTATTTTGTCCGGTCGTTATATGGGCAAACGGCGGCGGCTTTTTCTTTGCTGGCATACGGCATTCTCAGTTTTCAACCGCGCCAAACTTTTTTGGATGGCACCCGGATTGAGCTTGTCAGCGGCCTCGTCCTTGTGCCGCTGTGCTTGCTGGCTTTGCAAAAAACGCTCACCGTTTCCGGTTATCGCTGGAGCGCGCTGGGCGGCATTTTATTTGGCGCGCTCATCCGCTACCACTTCATTGGCACGGTGCAGGCGGGGATTGTGGCCGTCATTTTCTTTGTGCTGGTTGCGTTTGCCCGCCGCGACCTCATCACCCGCGCAGCGCTGGCCCGGCTGCTTATTTTGGCTGGCGTCGCGCTGCTCATCAGCCTGCCTTACTCCTTTTTTTATTTGCAGGTTGCGCTAAAAATTGTGTTGGGGCGGCTGGGGCTGACGCCGGTGGCCGCAGAACAAGAGGCGGTCTTTCCGCCCATTGCCGGTTTTGACGAAATTCTTTTGCGCATGGGCATGCCATTCTTTCTGGCCGGGTTTGCCTCGTTCAGCGCGGTGATGGGACAAAAGCTGATTGGGCGAAAGGTTAAAACGGCAGACCTGCTTTTGCTGGCATGGGTGATCATGTTGTGCATTGGCTCGTTCACCCCCGCGCTTTTGGTGCCAGAGCGGTTTTTGCGCAATTTGGCGCTCCCGCTATCCATCGGAATTGGCGTGTTTCTAGCCTCGCTGGGCAAAAGACAATTTCTTGCGCCCATGCTGATGGCGCTGCTCATGGTGATCAGCCTGCCCTCCATCATTGACAGCATGATCTTCCACGGAACCCAAACGCTCTACGCCACAACCTATGACCTGCCATCGCTGGGGGCGTTGAAGGAAATTTCGCACCGCGATTCGCGCACCACCCTGACCGATGATTCTGGCGTGTGGATGCCCTACTTTGTGGGCGAACATTCCCGCTACATCGCGGGCGGGCCAGAAGGATTTTTGTGGTTTGGCGAGCCGCTTCGCTCTGAGATGCGCGAACTCTGGCAGGCGCATTTGGACCCATGCTCGCCAGCCAGCGCTGCCACATTCAGCAAGTTTGATATTGGCTATATTTACGTGGGCGCCCGCCCCAGACACTGGACCTTGCCCGGCTACATCTACGTGGATGGAAACGCGTATTTGGCCTGCCCCAATTTCAAAACCGATTATTCCGAAGATACGCCAAACGGCAAGATTTTTATCTTTGAGCGTTTGGCCGCGCCATCGCCCGCGCCCGCGTGGGTTCCGCCCGGTGGGCTTAGCCCGCAAAATGCCCTGCAACTCACGCCGCCCATCCCGGCGCCGGGTTCCGCCGAAGAAACCTACTTTCGGATGTGGCACCGCGATGCGGTTTTGGCCTCTGCAAAAGTGATTGGCCTGAGCAATGCCGAGATCATGTCGCGCACACTGGCCGCGCCGGGCGCGTCATCGGAACATCTTCTCCAGGAAGTCATGGCTTTGCGCCGCGCCGCGCGGGTTGGCGTGGAAGGAAACCCCGCCGCGCCGTATGAGCAGTTCAAGCTGTATCTGATATTCGGCCAACCCGATGTGTGGCCGCCCACCAGTTTGCCATACGCCCTGGCAGTGGACAAACCCATCGAACTTCCCCGCACAGATGAGTTCACCCCCGCCATTCAGTGGTGGTACGCGGCCAACCGCGCCAAATACAACACGGTGTATTACGGCGTGGAAGATGCTGACCCGGCCATCCATCTGGGTTGGGCCAAAGCGCACAACGACGTGGATTTATACAACGAGATAACAGCCTTGTGGAGCGCGGCACAAGATGGCGTTGTTGGCTCAACAAGCGCACCGCGCCAGGCCTACGATGCATGGCTGGCAAAGAAACTTGCAAAGTGAAGCGCAACGTGCAAAAAATAAAGTGGAAAACGCTCCTCCGCCTCGGCATAAGCGCGGGCATCATCGCCCTGCTGCTCAGCCAAATTGACCTGCGGGCGGTGCTTGACGTGATCAGCCGCATCAACCCACTGGCGGTTGCGCTGGCGCTGGCCTCTGGTGTGGCCGCGTCTGTGTGCGCGGGGATGGCATGGGCGGCGCTCCTTGGCGCGCAGGGCATCCATCTGCCCGTTTGGCAAACCCTGCGCATGCACTTTGTGGGTTTGTTTTTTGCCGCGTTCACGCCCGGCGGCTTGGGGGGCGATGTGGCCCGCACCGTGCGGGTGCGCCAACACACCGGCAAAACAGTGGAGGGCGGCGCCACCGTCATTGCCTCGCGGGTCATTAGCTTGCTCACGCTGGCGGGCATGGCCGCGCTGGCGGCCATTTTGCGGGCAGATGGCGCCCTGCGCCGCCCGGCGCTCATTGCGCTGGGCGCGCTTGTGGTTGGCACGGCTGCCTTTTGGCTGATGGAGCAGCCCGTGATGAAAATTCTGTCATCTGGCCCAGCAACCACCCCGGCCCCATTTGCGCGGTTCACGCGCATCATGCGCGAGGTTTTTGGGTCGCTTTACCAGTTTAAAAAAACGCCGGGGGCGCTGGCCCGTTCCGGGGCGTGGATGCTGGCTTACCAAGTTTTTGGCGTGCTGCCCATCTACCTGCTGGCGCGGGGCATGAGCCTGCCCATGCAATTGCTGGATGCGCTCTCGCTGGGCGCGATGGCGCGTTTTACCGCGTTTTTGCCCATCAGCATCAGCGGCGTGGGCGTGCAAGAGGGCGCGTTTGTGTTTTTGTTCGCGCCGCTGGGCATCGCCGCCAGTCAGGCTCTGGCGCTTTCGCTGCTAGATCACGTTGTGCTCACCCTTGTACCGCTGGTGGGCGGGGCATTGTATGCGCTGGATGAGTAAAGAGTGGAAAGTGCAAAGTGCAAAGTATGCGATGACTTTGTTCTGCGGCTCATCCGTTTTTTAGCGCTTAGCACTTTGCACTCCAGAATATGATAGCCTTGGCCCCGCAAGAAAGATGAAGATTTTGATCACCGGCGGAGCTGGGTTCATCGGCTCGCATAGCGCAGATGCTTTGATTGCCGCAGGGCACACCGCGCGAATTTACGACAACCTGAGCACGGGCGAACGCGCCAACGTCAGCCGCGATGCGGAGCTGATTGTGGGCGACATCCGCGATTTTGAGGCAACCTGCGCGGCAGCGCGGGGGATGGACGCGGTGCTGCATTTGGCCGCGCTTACCGGCGCGCCGCAATCGCTGGCAATTCCCTACGAGAGTTATAGCGTGAACGCGCAAGGCGCGGTGAACGTGTTTGAAGCCGCGCGGCGGGCGGGCATAAAACGGGTGGTGTTCGCCTCCACCGCCGCGTTGTATGGCGACCTGCCGGGGCGCAAGACCGAGCGGTCGGCCATCCGCCCGCTGGTGCCCTACTCTGCCAGCAAGCTCATGGCCGAACAAGCGGCCATCAACCATGCCCGCAATTACGAGATGGAAATTGTGCGGATGCGTTACTTTAATGTGTATGGCCCGCGCCAAAAACCCAATTCTGGCTACGCCGGCGTGACCACGCTGTTCGCGGCGGCCATCCAGCAAAACAAGAGTTGCACCGTATTTGGCAACGGCGATGACATGACCCGCGACTATGTTTACGTGGGCGATTTGGCGCAGGCCAACGCCCGCGCTTTGGTCTACGCTTTGCCCGCCGAGAGCGCCATCCACCCCGATGCGCCGCGCTGCCCGGTGTATAACATTGGCTCCGGCCGGTCGGCCTCGGTGAATGATGTGCTGGCCGCGTTTGAGCGCGCGCTGGGCCGCCCGGTTGCGCGAACGTATCAGCCCGCCCGCCCAGGCGAGGTGCCGCATTCTGCCACCGATATTTCTCGCGCGGTGCGTGAGCTGGGCTGGCGGCCATTGGTGAGCCTGCAAGATGGGCTGAAGCGGCTGCTGGAGGCCGGGGCGCTGGGGGCCAAAGACTCGTGAATACCGAACACAAGGCGGGCAGCGTGGATTGGCGCGGGTCGGTGCTGGGGCAGCGGCGGCGGCTGATCCTCTCGGCGGTCTCGCTGCTGGCGATGCTGGCGCTGGTGGTTTACGCGCTGCAAAAAATTTCGATTCAAGACATTGAGGCGTCCATCGCGCAGGCGCACCCGCTTTGGCTGATGGCCGGCGTGGCGCTCCTTATGCTGGGCCAGGCGTTGCGGTTTGCGCGCTGGTGGCGCATTTTGAATTGGGAGGCGCGGCCAGACACGCCGGAAACGTGGTTCTCTTTGATGGGCGGCCAGGTGCTGAACTGGCTGCTGCCCGTGCGGCTGGGCGAGTTGTGGCGGGTTTGGGAAGAGAACAACAAAAAGCGCAACTCGCTGCTTTGGATCGCGGGGAGCATCATCGTGGAGAAAAGCGGGGATTCTTTGGCTTTGGCGGTGATGGCGCTGGCGCTGGTGTTTGTGCCGCTGCCCACCCAACTGCCCTCCAGCCCGGCGCGGGTGTTGTTCACCGCCTTTGCCGGTTTTTTGATGGCAGGCGGGCTGGTGGCGTTTCGCTCTTCGGCATGGCAGGGCAAGGTGTTGCAACGCTTCCCGCAATTTGGCGGGCTGCTGTCTGCCATGCGCCCCACCGAGAGCCACGCCGATCAGTTGCGCAACCCGCTCAACTGGGCCGAGGCCATCATCATTAGTTTGGTAATTTGGGCCATTGCCGTGCTAACCAACGTGGCGATTGCGCGGGCGTTTGGGCTGGCGCTGGGCGCGGGGGCGCATCTTGTGTTGATGCTGGCGATTATGAGCGTGCTGGCAATTGCGGCCACGCCCGCCAGCGCCGGGCTGCCGGTGATTGTGACCGCCACGCTGGCGGTGTTTGGCGTTCCCAGCGCAGATGCCATCGCTTTTGGCAGCGTGTTGTATGTGCTGACTTACGGGGTGAATTTGGTTTTGCTGGGGTTGAGCTGGGTTGTTAAAAAGTGGCGAAGCAGGTAAAAGACGGAGGACGGAGGACGGAAGACCGTTGAAGGCTGTCCGTCTTCCGTCCTCCGTCTTCCGTCTCAAATCAGCTCATTTTCTGCGCCATGTTAAATGGGTTGAAGTCGGTGGCGCGGTCGTAGGTATCCAGCCCCTCGGCGCGTTTGAGGGCGTTGACCACCGCGTATGTAATTGGGGTGAAGAGTATCTCGACCCCGCATTTGAATATGTAATTCGCCACAATCAAACTGATCAGGATATCCATCGGCAAGACACCTAAAAAGGCGACAATGGCAAAGACCAGCGTGTCCACGCCTTCGCCAAGCAAGGTGGAGCCAATGGTGCGCATCCACAAAAAGCGGCCATTGGTGCGCACTTTCATTTTGGCCAGCACAAAGTCGTTGAGGAATGACCCCGACCAAAAAGCCATCAAACTGCCCAGCACAATGCGCCAGGTGAGGCCAAGTGTTTTTTGAAAAGCCTGCTGGCCGAAGTCTGCGGTGGCGGCATCGCCGGCGGCATTGGTCGCCAGCCAATTGCTCTCGCCGGGCATTGCGCCCACCAGCATGAGCGTGACGCTGACCAGCAACAACGCGCCAAAGCCAATCCAAATGATGCGGCGCGAGACGGAGTAGCCATAGACCTCTGTGAGCACATCGTCAAAAATATAGCTGAGCGGGAAGATCAATGTGCCCGCGTCAAAAATGAGCGGGAAGTTGATGGGGCCAAAGGTGATGGCGCCCAGGTCGGCGATTTTGGCGGATGAGGCAATGTTGCTCACGATGAGCACAGCCACGAACAGGCCAAGGACGATATCGAGATATTTATGGTTTTTCATTTTTCTTCTTTTTGAGAACAGCAAAAAGCGGGTCGCGCTCTTGAGATGCAAGAGGCAATAAAAATCCCTCACCCGCGTGAGCAGATGAGGGTTTAGTGGACCTGAGGGGATTTGAACCCCTGACCTCCTCAGTGCGATTGAGGCGCGCTCCCAACTGCGCTACAGGCCCAGTCATAAAGTAGAAAGTGCAAAGTCCCCAGTCCTGAGTAGTCCACTCAGCACTCAGGACTTTGCACTTTCTATTTTTAGAGCGGGAGACGGGACTTGAACCCGCGACCTATTCCTTGGCAAGGAATCGCTCTACCAGTCTGAGCTACTCCCGCATAATGGAGGCATTATAACATGCGCTCCCGCTCTTTCTCGCTTTTTCAGCGATGCCGACGGTCAGGCTTGAACTGACGACCCCGCGATTTTCAGTCGCGTGCTCTACCAGCTGAGCTACATCGGCGCGGCACATATTCTACCAGATATAAATTGGGCACTAGAAAATTGCGAATGAAACATTGCGCGAAAAGATGCAATTGAGGACAACTGGGTATTTAGGTTATGCGTTACTTTTTTTCTTGCGCCGAAATACGCCGCAAGTTGGAGAATGTCCTGCTAAAATTGTTGAAAATGCCTACCACGCCACATATTGAAAAACACTTCACCGCAGGCGAGATGATCCGCGATATTGTCATTGGGATGTCGGATGGGCTGACAGTGCCATTTGCGCTGGCAGCCGGTCTTTCGGGGGCGACCACCTCCACCGCCATTGTTGTCACCGCCGGGCTGGCCGAGGTGGCTGCGGGTTCCATCGCCATGGGTTTGGGCGGGTATTTGGCCGCCAAGAGCGACGCCGACCACTATGCCGCCGAGCGACAACGCGAGGTGGACGAGACGGTGAATAAAGCCGCGTTTGAGGATGAGGAAGTTTCGCAAGTGTTCCGCGAATATGGCCTGACCGAGGCGGAGATCGCGCCTGTGCTAAGCGCGTTTCACAAAAATCCGGAAAACTGGGTGGAGTTTATGATGCGTTTTGAGTTGGGGCTGGAGCGGCCTGACCCAAAGCGGGCGTTCACCAGCGCGTTGACCATCGCCATTTCGTATATCGTAGGCGGGTTGATTCCGCTCAGCCCCTATTTTGTGTTTCCATCGGCGCAGCTCGCCCTGCCCGTCTCGGTGTTGATGACGCTTATTGCGCTCTTGATATTTGGCTACTTCAAGGGCAAATTTACCGGGGCAAAGCCAATTGACAGCGCGATAAAGACCATGCTGGTGGGCGGCATCGCCGCTGGCGTGGCGTTTGCGATTGCCAAATTCATCGGGTAAATAAAAATCATGTTAATTGAAGTCTGGTCGGATTTTGCGTGCCCCTATTGTTATCTGGGTTCCATCAGTTTGAATGAATTGAAGAAAACCCGGAATGTTCGGGTGGAGTGGCGGGCGTATGAGTTGCGCCCGAATGGGACGCCCTCACCCACCCCGGAGTACCGGGCGCGGATTGAGGCGGGGTTGCCGGGTTTGAAGAAAATGGCGCGTGAACGGTATGGGATTGAGTTAAATCCGGGGCCGCTGTTTATCAACACGCGAAAGGTGCATGCGGGGCATAAGTTTGCCGAGGCGGCAGGCGCGGGTGCGGCGTATCACGCGCGGGTGATGCGCGCGTATTGGCAAGAAGCGCAAAACATTGAAGATGAAGACGTGCTGACACAGTTGGCCGTTGAGGCGGGGCTGGACGCTGCGGGGTTTGGGGCGGCCATCGGCCAAAAGGCTTTGGGCCAAAACAGTTTTGTGGAGGCAGCCCTGGCCGATGAAACCCAAGCGATGGAGTATGGCCTGGAGGGTGTTCCGGCGATGGTGGTTGAGAAAAAATATTTGATTGTGGGCGCTCAACCATTGGATGTTTTGCAAAACGAAGTAGACGAAATTGAATCAACGATACATTGATATGACAAGCGCAAACGGGCAAGAAAAGAAAGGATTTTGTATTTGGTTTACCGGGTTGAGCGGCAGTGGCAAAACCACCACCGCAATAGAGTTAAAACGGCTGCTAGAGGCACATGGGCGCGTGGTCACATTGTTGGATGGCGACGTAATTCGCACAAATCTATCCCAAGGTCTAGGTTTCAGCCGAGAGGATCGTGATATAAATATACATCGTATCGGGTTTGTGGCGAATGAGGTTGTGCGACATGGCGGCGCGGTGATTTGCGCAGCAATCAGCCCGTATCGAAAAACTCGCGAACGGGTGCGAGAAATGGTTGGCGACGGGTTTGTGGAGGTGTTTGTCAATACGCCGTTGGCCGTGTGCGAAGAGCGTGATGTAAAAGGCTTGTATGCTCAGGCGCGGCGAGGCGAACTAAAAGCTTTTACGGGGATTGATGATCCGTATGAGCCACCGGAAAATGCAGAGATTGAAATAGACACGGTCAGATTGAATGCAACGTCAAACGCACATAAGATTGTTGAATGGTTAAGAGATGGCAATTTTCTGAAGATGGAAAGCAAAATAACCCCAAGGGGGTATTGCGAGTGAAAGTTTTTTAGTGAAAGATATGTAAATCGCCGTCTGTATCGGTTTCTGTATACAATTCTGTATTGCGCGGAAAAAATGTAAGATTATGATATTCAGAAGCAAGCTGAGAAACCATTGATATCTTTCAGGGACAATTCAAATACGTGTAGAATCTGGCACGAGGCAGCCATGAGATGGCCTCTGGTTTTGTATTAGACCAAATATGGAGAGTAAGATCAAGATGAACAACACAAAACAAAATCATTCCCGCTTTGGGATTGTCCTATCCGGCGCGCTTCTGGCTGCCGCCGTGTTTGCCGTTCCCGGCATATTTAAAGGACAGCAAGAGGCCGAGGTGGTGGAGAATTACTATCCCGCCATCCCCATGCAGGCCGCCCCCAGCGCGCCAGAGGTCAGCAGCAGCACGGGGAGCACAACGCTGTATATTCAGAACAAGGAAGCCATAGCAGGGTCTGTTTATGTGACGTTTTATCAGGACAGCGGGGCGTCTATTGATCTGACTTCGTGTCTTGCTGGGACTGCGGGAGTGACGAATACCATCCCTGCAAGCGGAAATTTGATGTTGAATTACGCCACGTGCGGTAGTCTGGCATCTGGCAGCCGGGGAAGCAGCGTGGTGTCTAGTGATGTGGATGTGGCGGTGGTTAATGATTCTTCCTTCACCCCTAATCGTGTAACTGGTGGAACAATCGGATTTTCCGCCGGGTCAAACGACATTACAGTTCCAACATTGGCCAGCAACCTTGCCAATCAATCCAATGCTACTTTGTACGTTCAGAACACCGAATCTACAACAAGAACGGCGACTTTGGAGTTTTTTAAAGAGGGTGTCGTGGGTGCTATTTTCAGTATAACTACAACATTACCTCCTTTTTCCAGCAAGGCTTTTGATCTTGGATCAGATCCAATGTTTGCAATTGGCGCTTTTAGTAATTATCGAGGTTCAGCACATATTTATGGGGCTGGAGGCGTTGGTTTATTTGCAGCAACAGTAGATCTTAGAAACAACACTGCGGGGTTAGGAAGCACGAATGTTCTAAGTCAGCAAATGTATTCTTATAATAGCTTTAATGCTGGAAGCCTTGTGTATTATTTGCCTATACTTCGACGTAATGTTGCGAATTACTTTTCCAGTATTCAAATTGCGAACTTTAATGCATCACCCGCGACAGTCAATATTGAATTTATAGGTGGGCCAGCCAGTCCAGGGGTCAATGGGATCGTAACACTGACTATACCTGCAAATAACTCCGTCTACTACAATCAGGCTTCAACCTCTGCGGGTTTATATACGTCGCCTCCTCAAAGTATGATTGGTGCAAACTGGAACGGCTCTGGGGTTCTAACTAGCACGCTACCGATTCAAGTAACTGTAAAGGATGCAAGTCCAAATGGCATTGGGAACAGAGTTACCAATGCCACATACAAAGCTTTTACCACCAACGATTCTTCCAATGAGGTATTCTTGCCTCTTTTAAGAAACCAAAACAACACGTCACTTTTCGGCACCAATGTGAGAATTCAAAATCTAGGCATAACAACAGCTACCATTAGAATTGACTATACGCCAACATCTGGGTCTCCAACAATTTCAGGCGCCCAACTTTATGATGAGGTTTCAATTGGACCGGGGAAACTTGGGGGATTTGGACAATTTGCAGGATATAACATTTCCTCAACGGTAACTTTACCGGCAGGGTTTATTGGAAGTGGCTATCTAAGAGTAGTATCAGGACCTGGAAGCACCACAATTGACCCTACTGGGAAAATTGTAGTTATTGTCAACGATATTTCGAGAACTACGGTTACCGCAGATGCATCCGACCAAGGATCGTATGAAGGAATAAAGAGATAGATAAATATTAAAGCTTAGATGGCAAAAGGCCGCCTTGGTATATAACTAAAGGCGGCCTTTTTAATTTATTAAAATAAGGTGCTTACATTTTAAACGAAGATATAAATCCTTCGAATCAAAATCATTAACCCAACAAAATTGGTCTAGATAGCGAGATAATTTCTACTTTTATGAAAAAGCTAATTTTTGGTATCAGTGGCGTCGGAAAATCAACCTATATAGAAAAAATATTAGCGGAAAACATGCTAGACCAAGCTACTGTTTTAATGGGGTACATGTTTAAAAATATTGACTTAGCGAGTCTAGAATTGCCCGTCTCGTACGTGGTGCACTACAATCTACGAAGATGTTTTAAGCGAGTTAGACCACTGTTTGAAATTGAACCCTTAATCGACTCTACATATAAGTTTTTATTAAATAACGCAACAGAGTCTGAAATTCATGTATTGGTAAGTCCACCAAGAGTAATAAAACATCGATTACTCACGCGAAAATTCTTAGAACCCCATGCCTTAGTAGGTAATAACATGGGTAAGATACTGGAATTATTTGAAGAAACCTGCTTAGTCAATTTAGTGGATCTTTATCTAGCTGCGATAAAGCCATTTGAGGAAAACGGATACTCAATCAAATATATTTCTAGCGGATCCAACTTCGAGTTTTTCTTTATTGATAAGTATCAAGCACTTCAAATATTAGCGGACGAAGTTGCTGTTAGTTACTCACAAGCAGAAAAAGAAAGCATTTCTTTCGCTCTTCGCGAAAATTATCAGAGCTTTGATGAAGGAGTATCCTCAAACGGAAAATTTGACCGGATGAAGTCTTTTGAGTTAATTTCTAAATATCTTATAGGGGCTGAGTCATTATTGGATATAGGTTGTGCTGAAGGCTTTTTTTGCTTTAAAGCCGAAGAATTGGGAGTTAAAAGTATTTTAGGCACGGAAATAAGAACAAACAGATTTGTAACTGCAAATATTTACAAAGAGATTCGTGGCAGTAAAGTCTATTTTAAAAACATTGATGTTTTTTCACAACCGTTAATTTCAAAATTCCAAGTCGTTTTGTTGCTAAATGTTCTCCATCATTTAGCAAACCCTTTTGAAGCGCTAAAAATTGTTACCGATTTATGTACTGAGACTTTGATATTAGAATTTCCTTCCTTAGGGGATACTAAATTTAGCTCCAGTTCATTACCAAATCCCAGTTGTGATTTAGATACATTGCCATTAATTGGCATAAGTGCAAAATCCAAAAACGATCAGACTTTTCTCTTTTCACCTGAAGCTTTAAAGATATTTCTAACCGAGCATCTATCAGCCTACAAATCCATAGAAATAATTCCCTCGCCATTTCAGCACTCAAGTTACATTGCCGTTTGCTCAAAGATATAAATGGGAAATTATGGTGCATTAACACTTTTTAGAGAATTTTTGATATCCCATAACAGTAATCCTTTGGGCATATAAAATTGTCTGTCTGTCAATGCTTCATTTTTTTGCCACATTGAGAGATAGTAGTTCTGGTTCAAACTTATTCCTAAAAATTCACCCGTCTCCCATATGGCCTTATATATTGGGGCATATTGAGGGCCATATGATCGCCTATCATCAATTGATGAAATTAGGTCATGCCGCATTTCCACCACTATCTCTTTGATATCCGATCCCGAATATTCCAAAACTTGTATGTCGCCAAAATAATCTATTTTCTGGGATGAGGTAATTGGAACGCCTTGTGAAGTAACAAAAAACACACGGATGAGTTGTCTTTTATTTAACTGACCTAAAGTAGAGGCTGTTATTTCATAGCTCGAATAATTGTTGATATTTATCCAAGCCAAATATGGTGAAAGATGAAATGACTCTGTCCATGACATACCTAATAGAACATTCTCATCATTTAAACTGGGCGATAAGAAGTTGCCAGTTTGTTGCCACTGTAAAATTTGTTTGTTTTGATATTCTGTCATTAAACCAGGCATCCAAGAAGCACAAATCACCCCCATTATGAAAAGGGAAGTCAGTTGGCTTTTGGAATTATTCTTCCTGCGATTCGAAAAAAAACCAACAATTCCAAATGACACCAAAATAATAAGTACTGGCAAAATAAAGACCAAAAACCGTCCAAACGCCCACGGAAAATGAGATAAACCTTGTATGGACATGCCAACCATCGGTAAGAACACGAAAACAACAAATCGCAAAGCATTTCCTTGTGTTTTTCCAAGAATTATTACCAATGATGTTATTAACATTAAAATAGATGGAATTGCCAACAACTTTTCTCCAAAATACTCCTCAAGCACATATGGAATATAAGACCAATCAGTTAAACCAGAAACCTTCCACCTCTCGCCTTCTTTGATCATTGCCTGAAGAATCGGCGTATAACAAATAAAAATTACTACAGCCCCTAAAATCAAAAACGCGATACCCAATAAATATGTGCGTCTAATATTTAAGGGTAACTTTGCAATCAAAATTTGATAAGTCAATACTAGAAAACCAAAAATATATGGATAAATCCCTATTGGTTGAGAAAGAACCATGAATACAGCAAAAACTGATAAAAAAAACGCCTTTGATCTGTTTGGAGCCTCGCAGTAATTACTTAAAACAACAAAATAGCTTACGACTAAAAAAGTCAGTAACGAATAAGAACGAAGGATAGAACTAAATGAAATTAAAACGGGGTTAACAGCAATGAGAAAGGCAGAGATTACGGCTACATCATTTGAAAAATATCGCCGAGAAAGAATCCAAACTAGCGGAATTGTCAAGACACCGGGAATGAGCGACAAGCCCACTAACCCACACGAAATATTACCCGTTGATTCTGTGATTACCTTAAGAATCGCAATGTAATAATTCATTGTTAACCATGTAGCAAAGTGTGTTAGCAAGTATTGATAACTAAATTTGAGGTAAAACAACGTCCCTATTTCATCTCCAACATAAGATCGACCCACAAAATATAAAACCCGCAAGACCATTCCAAAGATGGTGATTGCCGCTATTAGTTGCCAAGTTTGTTTAAATGCTGGCAACTTAAATAAAGTTATTTTCTGATCTTTTCTCATAAAACAGATTGAAACTAATTAGGAGAGGAAGAGAGGGCGAAGATTGATCAAAGCAAAAGCGATGAAATAAGACGATCGGTCATGGGCAGGATATTGGAGGTTTTTGCTCGTTTGCGTCCTTGATAGGCGACGCCATCTCCTCCCTTTTTGGCCATAGCATGGCTGCCATCAAGGTTCAAATTTGAGGTGTCAAGTCGATCTCGAATCATGTCAATACTGTGCTCCCAAAGCCGTTTCAGGCTGCCATCACGACTCCATTTCCGAAAGTGATAATAAACTGCCGACCAGCTAATTTCTTTTTTAGGATTATTCGGGTCAGGGCCAATCGGCAGTTTGGCCCACTGACATCCTGTATGCAACCGATACAAAATACAGTTGAATATCTTGTGCAACGAAATTGAATTTACAAATCCGCGCTTGGCTATGCGCAAATTTGGCAACACATTTGTCTGAAATTGATTTTCGGTTAAACTTACTGGGATGGTGCTCATAAGTGTTAGCTTTAGTGGGTTTTCCCCCTATCTTGCACACACTTTCTCTTTTGTCAAACCTTTCTCCCTAAAGTTTTAACCAGTTCATATATACAGTCAATCGTCTCAAAAAATCCATTTCGAGATTCTCGCCAGTTTGCCACGTGTCAGACGGGAAACCTTTCAGTTTTGTCAAAAGGGCAACCAGCATTTAAACCGAGGAATGTTTGGCAATAAAGAATTTGGCCTCCTCTTCCATAAAACCCAAGTACAGAGGTGCCCTGAAAATTGGGGCATAATCCTTATTTCGTAGTAATTTATATTCCGCAGCCATTTTTTTCCATGGATGTGTAGAAAAAGTCGCATTTGAAGCGATTCCACCATGAAACTGATGAAATGTTGCTTCTCCTAATAAAAGAATGGGTTGCAAGTCATTTTCGTTATGCAATCTTTCAAAAAAATCTAGGTTCGCCAAACCTCCTCCGCCCATCAAAAAATTTTCATCATATCCCCCCATCTCTAGGTATTTGTTTTTGCGTAGAGACAAGCAATTGCTCTCATTAATTGGGGAGTAATAACCGCCTAAACAGGAACCTCCTAAACTAGCCACATTGAACAATAGATACCCACGACTAGTCCAATTTACATGGCTCAACATTTCATCCTCAACTGCTTGGTTGTATCCATCTAACATCGACTGACTTTGTAGTTTAGGACCAAGATGCAGCGACAAAGTATACACAAATGAATTATGATTTATTGATAGTGCCTTCTTGGCAAGGCTTAAAATTTTGGGTGATAGCATCCTCGCCCCATCTATACAAATCATCACTATGTCACCGCTAGATTCTCGGACTGCTTGATTTATGGCCCAACATGGCGACGTTGGGTTGTTATCATATCTTTTATAAAGGAAATTGCGACCAAATGAATGTACCCAATCTGGATTTAGTGGCTCTGTCGAGCCATTATCAACAACAATCACTTCGTATTCAGAGGTATCTACATCTAATTGATATGGTTGTGCAAGAGTTCTTAGCGTGCGACTTGCTTCACGTCGCATATTATGAAAAATCGCTATCACAGATAAATTAATTTTTCCCATAATTTATTTGTTCTTGATAAAGATCACGCAAATACGTCCACATTGTAATAATATGGTTTGGAATTGTGTATTCACTATCAAAAAAATTGTTGTCATTGTGTCTCAATTTGGAATCAAAGAAATCATTGTTATTAGGTATATATGGCAAACCGAAACTATGCGAAATATCAACAACTCGCTGTTGATACTCAATTTCTGTTACATCAAATGAAATCAGAGGAAATGGTGAGGTTTCGTAGATTGAAAGTAGTTTCGAATTATAAGTATTCCATAACTCAACAGCAACCTCAAGTGGCATTCTACTTCTTTTTGCCAATGATGAAGCAACTGCATGGGGATGCCTAAATGTGCCGACAAATTGAGGATTCTTGATACCGTCCTTCCAAAAGGGAAGCGTGATTAATGTGCGAGGATCTTTAAATCCCCATGCTCGATTTGCTCGCTGAAGATCGCGAATCACTTCATCACGTACACGTATGTGGTCATTCAGCCATTTTATTTCGGTTGGTGGGTTATCCCAACTGCCACCGCTAAATTTCATAACATCATCATTTAAATTAATAATCTTCTCATTCTCCCGGTTCCCCTTAACGTTGTATGGATTCCATGTATGAACATCACCTAAATACAAACCATTGTGTTGTAGACTACCAGCTAGGCAGCTAGTTCCGCTTCTATGCATGCCCAGCACCATTATTGGCGAGTTTTCATTATTGACCATGCGTTCACCTGAAGAAAAATCTCTAAAAAATAATATTATAGCTACTGGATCCCTTTCCAAGCTCTATCGCCTTTATTCCACTCCCCAAGATCGTCTCAAACAAATGGCTTTGTGGCGCTTTGGGCACAACTATGGGCATGAGTTTTGGGCATTGCGGAATATCTCATTCCAAGTAGAGAAAGGCGAGTCTATCGGCATCATTGGTCGTAACGGCAGTGGCAAAAGCACGTTGTTGCAAATTCTGGCTGGCACCCTTGCAGCCACCTCCGGGGTTGCAAAAGTTAATGGCAAGGTTGCCGCGTTGCTGGAGCTTGGCAGCGGCTTTAACCCGGAATTTACCGGCCGTGAAAACGTCTATCTCAATGGCTCTGTGTTGGGTTTATCCAGAGACGAGATCGAAGCACGATTCACTGAAATTACCGACTTTGCCGAAATCGGCGAATTTATTGATCAGCCCGTAAAAATATATTCCAGCGGCATGTTTGTGCGGCTTGCATTCGCTGTGCAAACTGTTTTGCCAAAAGATGTTTTGATCGTAGATGAAGCCCTGGCGGTGGGGGATGAAGCCTTTCAGAGAAAGTGCTATTCTGCCATTGAGCGCTTTAGAGAGGACGGCGGAACAGTTCTATTGGTTTCGCACAGCGCGCAAACCATCATTCGCCATTGCTCAAGGTGCCTTCTTCTTTCACATGGCGAATTGCTGGCAGATGGGCCGGCCAAGCCAGTGACGGACCTATATCAGAAGCTGATGTATTCACCTGCCGCGGAGTTTAAACAGACCATGTTGCGCATTGGGGAACTGGGGCTTGAAAAAGGGTTATCTACCCCAAACGCCGCGCCCGAAAATACGGATGAGATGAAAGACACGCATGCCGAAGAACAAGCGCCCGGAAACGCAGTGACAGAATTCTTTGACCCCAATTTACCAAACCCGCCCGAAATTGTTTATGGCACAGAGACGGCGGTTATACGCGACCCAGCAATGTTCACACAAGATGGCAAACGCGTGAATACACTCGTCTGCGGCCGATCATACGAGTGGCGATATTACGTTGATTTTATTGAAGATGCCCACGACGTCTCATTCGGGTTCATGCTGAAAACGGTGGACGGCTTAATGATCACGGGTTCAGGCGGAAAGGCTCTAAACAAAACGATCCCGCATATTCATGCAGGCCAGACTGCTTACGTGAAATTCAAGCTGAATTTCGCAATAGCACCTGGCACCTATTTTCTAAACTCCGGTGTCTCATCGCTCATAAATGGAGAAACTATATTTCTGCACCGCAGAGTTGATGTGGCAATGATCCGGGTTCTTTCTCCCGACACAAACATTTATTCTGGTTTTGCTTTTGTTCAACCCAGGTTGCAAGTTGAAATAAAAGAAACTCCCTCCTTATAATTACTCCCCAGCGTCATGCCAATTTGTATTACTGGAATGCATCGTTCTGGCACTTCAATGATTGCCAGGATGTTAAATATCTGCGGCGTATATCTGGGTAAGCCAGATGAGCTAATGCCACCCGCTGCCGACAACCCAGACGGCTTTTGGGAGCATTTGGGTTTTCGGCAACTTAACGATGATATTCTCGCCCTCAATGGCGCGGCATGGGATTTTCCGCCCAACCCGGGTTTGCCAATAAATTCAGACCCCGACATTAATTCCCGCGCAACAAAGCTGGTTAAAAACTTTTCTTCCTGGCAAATATGGGGTTGGAAAGATCCCCGCGTATCCCTTACGCTGCCCCTATGGAACAACTTGGCGCCCACAACGCGATATGTGATTTGTCTCCGTCACCCGCTGGCTGTTTCCAAATCTTTGTCTCAGCGCGGCAGCAGCTCATTGTTGTTCGGGTTACAACTTTGGGAAAAATATTTCACTGCCATTTTGATGAACACGGACGCGAGGCAAAGAGTTGTTGTTGATTATGATGCCCTTATTGAAGATCCCGTCCGACAATTAAGCAGAATGCTGCAAAAACTTGGAGTCGAAACGTCCGAATCAAAGTTTGATCAGGCAATAAACTCTGTAAAGCCCCTGAGTCGTCATCACCTTTCTGATGCTTCATATACGCTAAGCCCATATATTCACCAGATTTACACCGCTCTGCTGGATGAAAGCAAAGACGCGTATCTTTCAGAAACAAGCCTGAAATTCCCGCAAAATCTTCATTCAGGAGATGTAATCGAGCATCTTCAGACTTCATTGGCGGCCCAGGTCGCCAGCGCAGCGTTAAGCGAAGAAAAGTATCTGGCTTCAGAAAAAGCGCGGGTTCAGCTTGATCGTGACTTTCAAGACAAGATCCTTCATTTATCCGAATTGGAGCGGAGCCTGGAAGACATGACCTCGCAGCGCGATCAGGGAATCAAGCAACTGCGGATTTATGAAAACCAGATTCAAATCCTTGTTGCAGAAAAAAAAGATTTGCAGGCGCTGCAACAAGCCGATGAATCCAATCTGGCGCTTTACAAAGAGAACCTGATCGCCACCGCTCAATCGCTGAGAGACGCAAATTTAAAACGGGAAGACCTGCAAACCAGCGCCGCGCTGGCTGCGCAAAAACTTGAACACGCGCTGGAAGAAGCATTAAAAGAAAAAGACAAGCTTGCCTTGCTGGTTGATGGTCTTCAAAAAGAGCTTGATCAGCGAGCTGTTGAAAATAAAGAATTAAGGGAAAGGCTTGAAACACAGATCGCCGATCTTAAAGAAAACATTGAGCAGCGAGCTATCGAAAATCAGGAGCTAAGAGAAAGGCTTGCAGAAGCCATCGGAGCCACTTCTTCCCGCTCCGAATTCATCGAGGCTCTAAAAGCACAAATGCTGGATATTGCGCATGATGGCGAAATAAAACAAGCCGAATTACGCACCGAACTAGGGGCGCGTCAAGCCACGCTTAATGCCCTAAACCAAACAGCCATTATGCGGCTGGGCAGAAAATACTGGGCCTGGCGTGCCCGTGTAGATGGCAAAGGCGCGCTCGCGGGCACGCGCGAACACTATCTCGTAAGAGCCATGGATGGCAAGCCGGCTCAGACGGCCCGCCCTGCCCCGCCCGACCAGAGCAAATCTCCAGACCAGCCGCTCAGCCTAACGCCCGCCCAGCGCAACGGGCTGGCCCATATTTTGCGTCTGCGCCAAATCAACGCTTCGGTGGATGAGGCCGTTAGCGCCTTAAGCGCCTCGCTCAGCATGGACAGGCGAACGGCATTCGCAGCCGCCCTCGACAAAATAGACAACCGCGCCCAAAACAAGCCGATGGTGCGCCAGGCCATTGATCTGCCGCCTGTCCCATCCAGCAAACAGAACAGCAGACAACGGATTTTGTTTATCACCGGCGAATTTCCCAATTACATTCACGGCGGCGGTGGGCGCTTTGCAGATTTTATTTATGCGCTTGGCAAACAGCATGACATTTATCTTTTCACCTGGTATCACGCCAGCGAAGATGCAGACATGCTGGCGCAATTGCGCCCGGTGTGCAAGAACATCACCACCTTGTCATCGCGCGAGTTTGAGACCGTCTCGCCAGATGCTGTTTTCAATTTGATTGATCGCCAGCCGGTGGATGTGGCACATTATGCCTGGCCGCGCGCGCTGAGACTGTATGACCAGCGGCTGGCCAAAAAGCACATGTTTACCCATGTTGAATCTGTGGCGCTGCGATCCATGATTGAACTTGAACAGATGAGTGTTGGCGCGCCCGCATGGGCTGCAGCGCTGGCGCGGTTTGCCAGCGATACAGCCACCGAAATTCATGACACAGCGCCGATGGACGCGCGTATTGTTGTCACGCCCAGCGACGGAGAATTTTTGGCGGCGCTGGATGGCGGCGACAACTATTTTGTGATCCCAACCACCATCAATTTTGACGAGTTCGAACTGCCAGAGGTTCAGCCGCATCCCCGCAGCATGACCTTTACTGGAAACTTCAAACACTACCCAAATGAGGATGGGGCGCATTGGTTCTTCCGCCATGTGTTTCCGCGCGTGCAGTTTGCCGTGCCAGATGCGCGGGTTTACATCGTCGGCGCATCACCCTCAGAATCGGTTTTGGCCTATAACGACGAGAAAAACATTTTTGTCACCGGCACGGTGGCTGATGTGAGACCGTACATCCAAAACTCCTCGTTCTGCATTGCGCCCCTTGTAAATGGAGCTGGCATTCGCGGCAAAGTCAACCAGTATGCCGCGCTAAGACGCGTGTGCGTTGGCACATCCATCGCCGCAAAAGACCTGCCCTACCAGCAAGGCAAAGAGGTTTTTATCGCAGATGATCCTGCCGAGTTCGCCAATCGCATCATTGAGCTGCTTTCATCGCCTTCGCTGGCCAGAACGATGGGACAAAACGCGCAAGATGTGGCAAAATCAAGCTATGACCTTTCTGTTGCCGTCGAAGGCTTGAACCGTTTGCACGAATTTGTCTGAAGGTATTTTGAAATGCTCCCCATCGTATCCGTCATCATTCTTTGCCACAACAAATCAGAGTACACACATCGGTGTTTATGCGCTCTTGAAAAAGCAGGCAGCGCCGACACAGAAATTCTCATCTGGGACAACGCCTCCAGCGATGACACGGCCGAGGTTGTCAAGTCCCATCAGGCTGCCCTGCCCGCCTTAACCTATTTTCGCAGCGAAGAAAATATTGGGTTTGGCGCGGGCAACAACCGCGCAGCAGAAAAGGCCGTCGGCGAATTTTTATTCTTCCTAAACAACGACACAGAACCTCAGCCAGGCTGGATGGAGCCGTTGTTGGATGCTTTTAGAAGAGATCCAAAAACCGGCGCGGTGGGCAGCAAACTGGTATATCCCGATGGGCGTCTGCAAGAGGCAGGGGGCTTGATATTCAGCGATGCCTCTGGGCACAACATTGGCAAAGGCAGCGACCCTCTTGAACCGCTGTTCAATATTCCCCGCGAAGTAGATTATTGCAGCGGGGCGGCGCTCATGATTCGCGCCTCGCTGTTTCGGCAACTGGGCGGGTTTGACAAATTATTTGACCCGGCCTATTACGAGGATACGGACTTGTGCTTCTCGGTGCGCAAGGCTGGCTACGCGGTCATGGTAGAGCCGCGCTCAACGGTCATCCATCACGAAGGCGGAACCGCTGGGACAGACACGGGCAAAGGATTTAAACGATTTCAAAACATCAACCGGGGAAAATTTGCGCGCAAATGGGCCAGAGAACTTGCAAAACAGCCCACACCTGTTGACAAGCCATCGGATGGTTGGCGGCTAGCAGATCGGCGTACACGCTCAATGGCACCCAACTCCCTCTTTCATTTGTCTGCAGGCAGCCACGCCTTATCGCTACCTTCAGGAGGATTGACTTTCGGACAAGGGTGTTATGCAGACGAGGGTGGTTGGCGCTGGCTAGGCCCACACGCGCGGTTTTTTATCTGGTCAGAAATGTTTGGTTCAGCTCCGCTTTCGCTCTTTTTTGATCTGGCAGCAGACGAGTTAAAAAACTACAATTGCGATTCGTTCAAAGTTGAGATTTACATTAACGACAAAGTCGAGAAAATAATTGAGTTCGCCACCAATACAACTATAAACCACATAGAAATAACTTTAATGCCAGAAGAGGCTGATGCTTACGTTCGCATTCGTAGCGGAGCTATGTTTGTCCCTGGACAACTTAATAACAGCTCAGACATGCGCGAACTATCTGTGTGTCTGCGCAATCTAAAACTGAACGCCTTGCCTGCATTATGAACCTCGACAATATTGCGTCGCCCATCAGAATTCTCATCGCCGGTTCTGCTCAAAGCGGAAACACGTGGCTCTTGTATCTTCTCGCAGAAGCATATCGAATCGAAATTATCAACATACCTCTGGATTTTGATTTTAACTCTGGCGAAGCAGTTCCTGGCTCATGGGTGGCTCAGGAACACTTTCATTGCAAACGAAGCCTGATCAAATGGGCAAAAGAAAACTCAGTTCATGTTGTGACACCAATCAGGCATCCTGGCGACACGCTTATTTCAACGCAAAAGCATATCAAATCCATTGTCGGCTTAGGCAAGG
>Ga0073900_10000292_pt1 | contig 36814 bp, 55 predicted proteins | sample KloWWTmetKNB5Kit_FD_66666 | JGI IMG/M metagenome (GOLD analysis project Ga0073900, IMG submission 66666) | Active sludge microbial communities from Klosterneuburg, Austria, studying microevolution and ecology of nitrifiers - Klosterneuburg... | ecosystem: Engineered > WWTP > Aerobic digester >...
GCCAGTTGATTCTTCTTCGCATTTAGCTGATCGTCGTAAAGCTTGTCTTGCAATCCGCGCAAAACATTCTGATTTCCGTCCTTGCTTGGCTTTCTGGCTTCGCGAATAAGGTTCTTCTGTTCCTCGATGGAGATTTGATTCTTTAGCGTTCGAATCTTCTCGTCCTCTTTCTGTTGCGCCGAAAGAGTCGTCGTCTTTCCGTTCTCCTTGTAGACCTGAACAAAGTCGGGGCTGGCGGATAGCTTCTTGTCAACCTCGGATAGTTTTCCGAAGAAGTCATCGTATCCCTCGGCCCTGCCCTGCATCTGGTCAAGACCGGAGAAGATTGCATTTGCAAGTTGCTCGTTTAACTTCTCGATCATTCCAATGGCTTTTGCTCTTTCAGCGCCCCACTCGGCAACGGCTTTGTTGAATCTGACTTTCTCACCAGTGATAAAAACGTCGCTCGCTCTGCGAATATCTATTGTTCCGCCGCCGCCAGAAAGCCCCATTGTGTAATCCTGAAACGCGCCACTGGACAAGTCCATCGCGTTTGGATTCCAGAACCCGTTCTTTCCAACCTCTCCAATTGGCTGAGGAAGAACTCCCCTATCCAAGAGTTTCTTTCTCCAGTCCTCGCCAATAAAACGCTTGGCGATAGGGCCAGACTTATCGTAGTATTCCTGAAACAGATCGGCTATATCCTTGTTTTTATATTGCTCCTGTCCGCCAGACCCAAATCCACCCGACTCCAAAAAAGCAAGGAGTGGATTGTCTCTGGAATAAAGCTTCATAGCCGCCGATCCGCTCGCCATAAACGACGAACCGGGTGATTTCATTTGTTGCACAAGATCGTCATACGCGCGCTTGGCTCTGTCAAATCCAGAGTCACCGCCAGAAGCCCTGTTTCCTAGAGCAATATCGTCGGCAAGTCTTGTGACAATGGGAATAATAATTGGGGCAATTCCCTTGCCGAGTTGTATCTTCAAATCTTCCCAAGCCGCCTCCATCTTCTTGATTTCCGATTGGGTTGTTTTTGTGGCGTCCTCAAATGCGCCCTTTGTCACCCCGGAACTGTTGGCGATCTGCTTGGTGATGTCGTCCATCTTCGCGAACTCGCCATTAGCGAGCGCCAGAACGCCAGACAAACCACGAATGTTTCCGAAGATCGCGTCAAGAGACTGTAGATTTCCGCCAGTCTTTTTATACAGGTCTTGCAGAGTCTCCTGAAATCCTTCTGTCTGCAACTTCGCCTGAACCGTTATTACACCCTTTCCTTCACCATAGAAAAGGTCGAGTTCTTTTGCGGCTTCCTTTGACGGAGAAATCAGGTTGCTAATCGCCTGACGGACAGATGTAATTGCCTGCGGCGCGGAGAAACCTTGCAGAGTAATTGAGGCAACAGACGAAAGAACCTCATCCAGACCGATACCGGCTTCGCGGGCAATTGGCAGAACTTGACCAAGAGAACGGGCGAACTGCTCAGGCTCGGCCTTGCCTTCCCGAATCGCGGTGATAAGTTTGTCGGTGACGGTGAATGCTCCGGACGCTTTAATCCCATAGGCATTCATCATGGACGTAACAATGTCGGCAACGCCAGCAACGTCGCCAAGACCGGCAGCGCTGGCCTTAACCGTCGCGTTTAGAATCGTGAACGCATCATTTCCCTTGAAACCGGAAGAAGAAATGTAGTAAAGGGATTTCGCCAAATCTTCTTGGGTCAATCCGGTTGATGTTGACAGACCTCTCACCTGTTGTTCAAGGTCTTTGATTTCCGACTTGCTTGTTTGTGTAAGAGTTTGAACCCGCATGAATTGTTGCTCAACGGGCATATATGCTTTAAGGGTATCTTCGACGGCTTGTTTCCCCATCTGGATACCGGCGAGTCCCAGACCGATAGCTGGCGCTGAACCCGCCAAACTGGTTGGCGCAAGAGCTTGAATTGTCGAGCCAATCAATCCGAGTTGCTGGCCTCCGGGAAGTCCAAGCGCCGACACGATGTTTCCGGCCTGATAAAAAGCCGCCGCCTGCTGGTAAGTTTTGAGAATCCTTCCAGATGCGCTCTGCTGTTGCTGTGCCGGTGAAAGAATACCTTGCGGTGTCCCGCGTGGCTGTCCCGCCTCTGGCGGCATATTAAATCCGGGCGGGGGCATTCCGGGCGGCTGTCTTGGCGGGCGCGGCGCTCCGGGGCCACCAGAAGCTCCGCCGGGCGCTTGCGGCGGATTCGCCATTAACTTTGCGGCTTCTGCGGCCTGTTGTTTTATACGCTGTTGTCCAGCAAGAATTACCTGTTTAATCGCAGGATTCTGCGTGATTGTTCCAAGCGCCTGTAATGCTTGAATATATTGAGGGCCGCTAAGCGCGTCAAGAGCCTCCTTTCCTTGCGGCGTAAGGCTTTTAGCGACCTGCTGACCGTTCGCCAATATTCTTGCGGCTTGGGCTTGTTCCGACGCGATTTTTTGCGCGGCTTGGCGTTGAGAAGCCAAATCCTGAGCGATTGCCCACGCGGTTGTTTTTGACTCTGCCGCCGCTCGCCTTTGTTGTAAAAGGGCATCCTGAACACCGACTTGCGGCTGTCCCGCTGGGGCTGAACCGGCGGCTCGCGCCATCCGGCGCAAAAGTTCCGGAAACTGCGCCGGTTCAACGGTTGACAAAAGCGAAGCCTGGTCAATCGGAGAAAGTCCGTCGAATAGTTTTGCGCCTTGCGTTCCTTGCAATAGCGCATCTCTTTGCGCCTGTAAATTCTGTTTTGCGTTATCGGATATAAATCTAAGTTGCGCCCTCTGGTTGGCAGTACCCTCCGGGTTTCCAACGAAACCGGACGAGAGTGTGGTTATCTGCCGAACAAATTCTGCCGGGTCGCCGTTTGCCGCCGCCCGGAGTTGAGCCTGCTGCTCTGGCGGAAGTTTGCTATAAAACTCCGTCCCGATTCTTATCTGGTCAGCCGCATTTTTTGCGAGTTGCGCCTGCGTTCTTTGAACGGCAGAGTTAACGGCCTGCGCTCCGACGGAAAGAGGCTCGGCTAGTTGTTCCCGTCCAAGTCCCTGAATATATTGCTGAACTTGTGCCGGAGATTTCCCGGCGAGAACGGCCTGACGCTCTGCCAGCGGCGCGGCCCTGAACGCCGCCGCGCCCGCGATAGCCTCTTGGTTGATTAACTTTGAGGCATCGGTTATCTTCTGATTTACTGCTCTGGCAATCGCCTCCGGGGAAGCATTTCCCCCAAAGAGAGCGTTCATCGCGATATTCGACATTTGCTGGCTGGCATTTGTCGGCTGGACAATTTCTGCTGTCCGAAGCCCCTGTATTGCCTGTTGCAATACAGATTGCATATCGTTTCGAAGTTTCCCTGGGTCTGTGCTTCTTATTAGAGCGCCAAGATCATTTACAAATTTCTGGGCGGAACCTCTGTCGAGCGATAGGTTATTTGAGCCAAGATTTATCTTGACCTGACCGGCGATACCGGTGATCTGCGACTTGACTTGCTCAAGGCTCGCGCTATCGAGTTGCGCCCCTATGTCGATATATACATCAGCCATTTCTCGCCCCTATTTATGCCGAATGAAATGCGTTAATCATTTCTTGGTACACTTCGGTCTTGTGTTCCTGAACGGCCCCAGAAGCGATTCTCATCGGCTGGATGCTACGTGTTCCCTGATGGACAATCTTGGTGGAAACAGTTCCGTCCTCTACCCACTGGCGCTTTTTGGCGGAGGTTCCAAACCAGTTCGAATTATTGCTGGATTCCCCCGTCGTCTTTGAAACATACGGAGAATTCCACCACATCATCCCAGACTTATTTTTAGCGTAAACATCGTGGTCGAGCGGGTCGCGGCCTTCTTCGAGAATCTTGAATCGGTCAACCTCGTCAAACTTTACCGGGTCGTCGATCTCGATAAGGGCATGAAGGGTTTTCCACCCGCCCGCCACGCCGATATCCGCCCGGACGATGGAAATATCTGGCTGTCTATCCCAACTGGAAATCCGGCGCTGGATAAGTTCGACAACCCTCTGCGCCCCGGCCATCGCCGCCGCGCCGCCTTTGCGCTGAAACGCCGCTCCAATCTTCGCATTGAAACTCCCGACGTTTATCCGGACTCTGGTTGCCATTCCGGAATTATATTACCTGCCGAGCTTGTTTAGGAAATCCTCGGCGTCCTTGTCAATTACCATCGGGGTGAATCTCGGCTGGATTTTATCTTTGTTATTTGCGATAAGTTCCATCGAATCTTCGATAATTGCGGCGGCAATGCGCTCTACGCGGTCATCCTCGGAGTAGGCTGTCCACTCCGACACCATGTATCCGAACCGACTGGCCCAATACGCCGGGGAATAAAACTCCCCCTGATCGAATCTTGGGTTCTTTTGTTCGTCGCGTATCCGGTCTGCTACGTCAATGACGGACTCGCCATTATGCAGAACCCGCTTCACTTTTAATGGCCTCATCGACTTTTTGCGTGTCGATGGCCCCGTAATTTTTGTATGTCTCAGAAAGCCAGTTCCGGATTTCTTCCAGAGGCTTCCCGTCTACGCCAGCCAAACCTATAACAACGGCCAGAATCCTGATTCCGTAGTCGATGACGGAGTCACCCGTAAATTCTTTATACTCTCCGCCGTATCGGTCATACAGGTCAATGACCTTAGCGTATTCGTCCGCCAGTTGCTTCTCGGTAAAATCTTCGTCCGCGAACGTGAGCAGGTTGTTTATATTTGCCGCCCAACCCAGAAGCGCCGCGTTATTATTCGTCTGTAGCTTTCGTTCGTAGCCCTGGTAGGCGGTCTTGTAGTCGCCCTCGACACCGATGGCCTGATCGTGCGACATGCCAGCAGGCGGTTCGGGAGCTTCGGTATTTGCCACCGCCAGAAACAAGGGGTGTCGCATACTTTCTCTATTCAGTTCCAACAACGTCAGTCGCGCTCGCTTTCCGAGTTGAATAATATTTATTTTCATATTGTTATTTCAGCCATCCCCAAATTTTACCAATGGCTATATGCCTTATGGTTGTAAACGATACTCCGTGTTTCGACCCAACCGATCTGTGTGTCCCACCGTTGGCAAGTTCAATCCTGATATTTCTAACATCAATCTCTGTAAGCTTGGATGCTCCCGACGCTTCCCCCCTCGCTCTCTTTACTCCAAGAACATTGATGGCGTGAACCACATTTTGCGATCTTGAAACATACTCAAGATTCTCCGCTCTATTGTCATGCTTATTTCCGTTGATGTGATTAACTTCGTATCCGGAAAGTTTATCTTTTATCTTAAATGCCTCAGCAACAAGGCTATGAACCGTTCTTGTGGTGCGTTTCCCGTTGATTCTTAGGTGAACCATCAAGTACCCGTTCGCGTATGGAGTTAAGCGCATCGGCCTTTCCTCTCCAAACCATCTGCTTCGAACTAATCCTTCGTCAGATACGTCGTACTTGGAATCTCCTATTTGCCTCCACTCCATTTCCAAATTATAGCATATTTGGAAATGCACAAGAGGCCGCCGGAACTTTCCAGCAGCCTCTTGTGGACTAGCTAACAACGTTGTTAGCTAGAACAGGTAGCCGCCCTCGCGGGCCTTAACCAGATTCGTGTGCAGGGCCAGATACACGGAATCATCCGTGTCCGTGTGGCACATCGCCCACGAAGTCACGCCAGCGCCAGCGGTCAGGCCGATGACTTCCGGAGTGGCGGTCGCCAGACCGTCCACGGAGCGGTAAACCAGACTGGAATCGTCAACAATCAGAACGTTATTCCCGCGCTCGTCGAGCGGAATAACCTCATCAATGTTGGTAATACCGGTCGGGTTAATCGCAACCGTGCCGACGCCAGAAGGAGTCCACCGGAAGATATCCCCGTTTACGTTCACGAGAGCATCTTCGCCAGCCGCAACCAACTTGAGGGTCGTCGGCTGAGCTTCGACGGTGTATCCGGCCAGCGTCCAAGTAACGCCGGAATCTTCCGAGACAAGATACATCGTGTGAACATCGGCGGCGGGGTTATCCCCGTCGCGGCCAATCGCGTAAAGTTTCCCGTTGACCGTCTCCATTCGCAGGAAGTTCACAACCTTTGAAACAGTCGTAGTCGCGGTAACGTTGTTGGCGATGCGCGTCCAGTTTCCGCCGTTGTTGGATGACTTGAAAACCTGACCATCTTCGCCGCCCCAAACAAGCAGACCGTCCGGAGCAACAACAGGCTTGTTTCCAACACCAAGAGCGACATACTTATCCGACATGGTATATCCGCCGTTCACCGTCGCAACGGTCGGGGTATAGCTTGTCAGGGTGGCATTCGGAGTAAGAACTGTCGTGATAACAGTTCCGCCAGCCGCCGACGGAAACTCCTGCAAAAGAATCCGGCCATTGACAGAAGTCAAAGAATAGGCGCTATTCGTGCCAACGGTGATTTCGGCCATCGGCGTCCAAGTAATCCCACCGTCGTACGAAACATCCGGGTGAGCCGCGCCGATTCGAAGGCCAACCATCCACTTGCACCCGGTATGATCGTCGCCACAATCCCCGCTCGCGCAGGAACCCATATCGCCAATCGCCAGCGCAATAAACCCGGCGGCCAATCCGGATTTAACCGTCGAATAGTTATTCTGCATGAACGGAACAACCGCGCCGACGGTGAATTGCCCCTGATCTTCGGTAAGCTGGGGCGACTTCGCATTCATCCCCACGATGGTATCGTTGCCGAACGTCCACCGGCCCGTGGCCCGCAGGTCATACAGCCAGAAACCACGGGTGAAGAAATTCGGGTCTTTGATTCTCGCCTGATCGACGCAGTCGCGCTGAACAATCAGCAGGTTGATTCCGCAGTTGCGCTCCCGCGAAATCTTCCAGATGTTATACAGGATTTGCTGCATAACAAGATCGCCGCGAGCCGCCACCTGAATAGGCGTCGGGTCTTGAATCTGGTCAATGTCATAGCGGATAACATCGCCAGTAATCGTGCGGCAGTATTCGTAGGCGGTCTGGAAAGATTCACTCCCGACCGACTTCACTTCGAAACAGCCGCCGCCCCACAACAGGGCCGAACCAACATCGCGCTGAAAGGCGACAACAACGTAAGGGGCATTGTTCGTAACACCCGGCTTCGACTTTTGATTTGCCATTTTTCACCTAAGAAACGGTGCCTGGAATCGCCGCCTGAACTATCGGAAGGTCGATATTCAACACCCTTTGACTTACGCCACTGGAAAAGTTATACGTCAGCGTTCCAGTAACAATCCCGCTTTCTGTCGGATTGTAAATCGAGTATTCATCTCCGCGTCTTGCTAGGGTCGCGTCATCTGGCCTCGATTTAACCCAACTGTTAGGATTCTGAACGAACCACTCGGCATCTCCGGCCCGGACTAATGTTTCCTGATCGTGTCGGAAGTAATAGACCATCCCGGACAGTCCGCCGTGCGTGGCGAATATTTTACCCGCTTGCGAAGGCGAATAAAACCAAACTGTCACCTGTCCCGACTTGGGCATAAGAAGGCTCCGCTCCGAGTCACCCGGAGTCTTGACTTCCTTGACGCCCTTTCCACAATTGCACATGATTAAAAGTGTCCCGCCCCGCCAAGCCCGGAAATCTTGTCAGCCACAACACGCCAAGCCGACAAAGCACCGGGGGCAAAAATCCCGAACGGATTGGTGAACAGATACGGCGACTTTGCCCGCATGTCTATCTCACCCGTAATTATCCCAACGTCTAGTCTGATTCTTTCCTGAGACTCCGGCGAGCAAAACTCGCATCCGAGAAGCGCCTTGCGCGTGTTCGCCAGAGAGATAATCGCGTTCCAGAGTTGCGAGTTATATTCTACCGGCGGAATCACGACATCAAACTCGTAGATTTTCTTTGAGCCGGTGCATCCACAACACGCAACATCGAAACTGGCCCTAACCATTCTGTCGGATTCTTTGACGATACAACCCTCTACCGTCGAGTATCCGCCGCACTCGGCGCACGTTGTCGTAACAACGTCGCAACCGTTCGAGTAACTCCCCATCCTGGGGGGCGCTGGCTTTAGGATAACAACGCTTACATTTATCTCGTCCAGTTCGACGCATCCAGTTCCGTCGCAGGCACATTCGGTAATCGCGTAAGAATCCGTATCAAGCGTGATTGAAAACCCGACTTCCTCCTGAACCGGCTGATTTAATTCACGCCACTTCGGTTGAAGTTTCTTTGGACACAAGCCAGCGCAAGTCTCGTTAAAGATTACCTGAACGACGCTATCGCAATCCGGGTCAAATTCTTCGTCTGTTATCCCGATTGATATTGTGGCAATTTCGCCCACTACGCCAACACTTGCTGTTTTTACAAGAGTCACGAGCTTTCCGGGAACCATCGAGCCTTTCTTCCAGAGATAAGGCGCGTCGCTCGAAAGAGTTTCCTGCCGATAGTAAAGAGACAGCCCGTGTTTTCGCAAAGCAGAATCAATGGTTGATTCAGCCCATGCAATATCGGCAACCATCTTGTTTATCTGGGCGCAGGTCAGGTCACCGCAGGAAGTATCGCCCGTGACTGGAAGCCCGACAATGTGATTCGGGTTCATTCCCATTTCGAGCGCGAAGTCCTGAATGGTAACAACCATGTTATTCCTTGTCATCCGGCATGGATGGCGTCATGGAAACTTCCAGCCAAATCCAAGCCAGCATGACCGAACACGGAAACACCCACAGGTTCCACACAATCAAAGCGCCGATTGCGGAAAGCCATACCGACAGACAGAAAGGACACGAAAGAAGTTCGTGAAGCTCTCGGCCAAGCCTACCGAGATTAAGAAGCCTGTCAATCAATTCCCGCCATAGCGCAAGAATCCGGAACGGGCCTCTTTCTCTCGTTGTTAGTCTGGCGATAAAGGAAACCGCCAGACTAACAACCATAGACTTAGCAATCACTATCAGGAATGATTGCAAGTCACTATTCATGTTAAGCGCAGTTCAAAGCCGCGCCGGTCGCGGTATCCAGCGCCGGGAGAACGCCAACCGCCTGAATCACGCAGGAATCCACGTTAATGTCCGTGTAGTGCGTCTGCATGTAGGGGCGACGGTCGAACAGGCTCCAATTCCACCGCGCATACCGGTCACCGCAAAGGTCGGTCGTCTGCAACATCACGACAGAACCACCGTAGAGCGTGGGGTTATCGTTATCCAGCAGTAGACCGTCCTTCCGCATGTAGTTGACGTAAGGCGTGTAGTCGTTCATCAGCAAACGAATCCCGCCTTCCGGGTCAGTCGCGTTGCCAAGATACAGGAAGAACATTTCCGAGTCGAGAACCCGGCGGCTTCGGATGATATCAATCGTCACGCCGTTGGGCGTAACAATATATCCCTGACCGAAACGCCCGCCATTCAAGTAGCTCGGATACAGAAACTTCCACTCGCGAAGCTGCTCAGGATTCATTGCCTGAATAGAAATCGCGTTGCCGCAGACATCCTGACAAACGTGGCACTTCACCACGCACTCGGCGGTATTCTCGGAAAGAATCATCACGAAATCTTCCGGGTTCACGCTCATCGTGCGGCCCGTTCCCTGCACGCGCATGTCGCGGGTAATTTCGCGGAGATACTTCATCCGGTTTTCGAGAACCAAACCAATCGTCGCGCAGGGAGTATCCGACGCGACAACAACTGGGGCCATCCAATCGCACTCGGTATCAAGCTCGGTGTGGTCAGCGGGGAAGTCCGCAAACCACTCGCGCAGACCCTTTGCGAAAGAAGTCGTCCCGTTATCAACACCGGCAAAAATTTCGCGATACATGCTTTCGCGCATATCCGACAACATCATAAACTGCTGGTAATCAGCCTCGTTGGTGATTGCCTGCCCGTCCATGTCGTAGATAACATCGCGGACGCACTTAAGCGCGAAATCATTCGGCGTCAGGCGCTCGCGGTAAGCCGAATAATGCTTGTCGAAATCAAAGCAGTAGCGCAGAACGCACTTCTTCAGCTTGTTTCGCGCCGGGAAAACCGGAATCGCGCACCAGTCAGCCGAGCCGCGCACGGCGCTCCCGTCATTCACCCGGAAGTCGATGTAGGTGATATTCTTTTCCGCGTCCAGATTCGTCATCGGGCGCAGAAGATTTATCATCAAATCTTCGTCCGTGTTCCAGACGCCAAGTCTGGCGGCGGGATCATCATTGTCGCAAATCTTGAAATAGTTCGTATCGAACTGGGGAGTTCGACGAACCGTTTTCATAATCTGCCCGCCGCGCTGGGCGTAGTTGTATTCCCGCGCTTCATAGGCCCGATAAGCCTTCGCGGTTTTCATCGCAATCTGCTTGGCGAAATCAGGACTCGCCTTATCCCAAGAACCGTAGCCCAGGTAATCTGGCTTGAAAAGATTCATTTTCTTTCTCCTAGTGGTTACTCACGGGGATAGATAACTGCCCCCGAAGGCGAGACTTTGTACTTGGCGGATTTGCCTGGAGCGGCAATACTACGAGCGGTCTTTTCCAGAACTTCCTTCTGCTTGTCGTTCAGAGCTTCTGGCTCAGGAGGTGGAGCAGAAACCGAACCAGAAAGAATCTCGCGCACTTCGCCAATCGACTTGCTGACGCGGGCGAAATTCGCCTCGCTTGTTTTGGCGACTTCGGTGAGGGCCGAAAAGTCCGAAAGAAGCTTGGTGATTGTTTCACCCTGCGTCTTGATGACAGCTTCCTGCGAATCAACCTTCGCGCTAAGGTCGGTGATCGTCTTGGACATATCTTCGAGCAGCTTGCCCGCGATGCCCTCGACGGCGATAACATCGTTGTTACCCTCGGTCTTGGTCACGACACCGGAAGCTTTAGCTTCGTCAGCCAACTTCTGAATGTCATCAACCACGACAGCGCCGCCTTCCATCCCAAGAGCGGCGATGGCCCTGAGAACGAGTTCGGGCGGAAAAACTGATCCTGCCATATATCTCCTTGATGTTCAAAAAAAAGCCGACACTTTTTAAGTGGCGGCTTAACCGAACACGATTTTTACGACCCTAGCGACAAAAAGTATATCACAATACATTTCGCCAAGTTTGCCTTAATTTGCGGCCTTTGCTGTCTCGTTGTCGTCCTCTTTGTCCTCTGGTTCGCTGGCGATTTCCCCGGCAAGTTTCACAACCACAAATTCCGTGATCGCGTTTGCTTCGGCTCCGGGCTTTGCGACGGTGAACCTGAAGGTATCTATCTGGACAAACTCTCGTAGAGGACCGCGCATGATGGCTTTCGCGATTCCCATTGGAATCTTGATTCGGAAAGCCTTTGTCACGATATAACTTTCGTGACTCATGGTGAACTTCTTTCCGACCATTTTCTCCGCCAGAGAATCCCACTCCGGATTGATATACCCGGCGTCGATCTCGGCGCGGCTTCCGTCAAGCAAGGCTCGCATGATGCAGAAACCGATAGTCAGAGAATGATCGTGCATTACGTCAAGATCACCGTAATGCGGGATAGCTCCCTTTTGAATGGCGAGAGTCTTTCGCTGGATATCGTCCGCAATCGCCTCTAGATGAATTACATCATCTTCTTTGTCTGTCCAAGCGTTTACGGCGCTTCCGACCCATCCATAGTTGTATCCCATAAAACAAGCCTTGTGAGCGCGAGTTTCCCCGCGCTCACAATGATGTTATCACTAGGCCAGCAGACCGAGCGCCTGAAGCTTCGTCTCAAGGGAGGCGAGCCGCGCCTGCAAGTTTGCCACGACAGACAGGACGGTATTCCCCTCGTCCTTCGTGACGAAACCAAACCCGGTGTTCTGAACCAAGTCCTGCAAAGCATAGTCCGGAGTTCCGGGGGCTGTGTGCGTGACAGAGGTCAACTGGGCTGTAAGAGCGGTGGGCTTAACGACCGGTGTGGCCGCAAAGAAACCAATCTTGTCCGCGCTTGCGTCCGTCTCGATCAGCAAGTTTGCCGCCGCGCCCTTGACGTTCAAATCGCCAGCCGCGCTTCCGCCCATGATTAGCTTGCCGGTGAGGGTTGTATCCCCGGTGACGGAAAGAGCCGCCTGCGCCACAACAGCGCCAGCGACGGTAAGAATCCCACCAACGTCGGCGGCGTCCGCTACGGTAAGATCATCCGTCACGGCGAAATCTGGCGCGGACGAAGCGGTGATAAGATCGCCGCGAGAAATACCAATGGTCATTTTATTTACTCCTGAAACAAGGAGCGCGGGCGGGAATTCCCGCCCGCGCTTCACCACGAAAGGCTGTTGACTTGGCAAAAGTATAGCACGTATTATTCCATAAATTCATACTTGGCTTTCTTTACTCTCCTATTAAAGAACCAGCTTGGCGGCGGACAATCTCTTTGAATCCCCGCATCTTCTATTCCGACATAGGAGTACCCCCTAGAAGAAAGCGTTACATCATCCAGCGTGGCGAACAGAGCCGCGAATACCGGCGCTATTGCGCTGGACGACAGGGAAACATCGTCCAGCGTTACGTCCAGTTCGGCAAACGATTCAATAACCGTAGATGCCGTGGAGACTAGACTTACATCGTCTAACGTGACGGATAGATTCGCCTGCGCTAAAATCTCGCCGGTGGCGACTACATATGCGTCCTCTAGTTGTGTATTTAGCCGACCGGTAACAACGGAAATCGCCGTGGACGAGAGCGTTGCGTCGCCAAGAGTGACTGCCAGCGACGCTACTTCCGGTGCGATTGCCGTAGAAACTAGCGTTGCGTCGCCAAGAGTAACCGCCAGCGACCCGATAACAACATTGTTAGCCGTGGACGAAAGCGTTACGTCGTCGAGAGTGCTTGATAGAACGGCGACTTCTGGCGCGACAGCCGTAGAGACTAGACTTACATTGTCAAGCGTCTCTGTGAGTGTAGCCGTAGCCCTTATAACTCTAAGGGCGCTGATCGGGAATTCGGATATCGCGCCAAAGCCGAGCATGGTCTACCTCGCTAAATCACCATGCACCGAAACAGTTCTGTCCGGGTATTTTGCAAGATATACACCCACTCAAGAACTTCCCCGTCCGTGTAACTAACTCCGAACATCTTGTTTCCCAAGATCGCCGCGCCATCTGTGTAAAGAAGGGTTGACCACGGAATCATCTCGTTATCGCTTGGGCTGTAGCGAAAGAATCTACCGGTAGATTCTTTCTTGATGTAGATGTAGCCGCCCAAGTATGCGAACTGCGTCCCGGTCGTGAACGTTTCCTGCTTTCCGCCGTAGTCCACGCCCGACACCCACGTATTCGCGGCGATATCATAGTAGTCAAGAATTGAACCCGCCCCGCCACGAAACGAGTAGAGCCGACGCCCGTTGATGATGGCGCTCTCGTTTGTCCAGTCGGCGTGTGTTTGACTCTCGATCATCGACAAAGAGGCGGCCAGCCCCGGAGCCGACGCCCTCGCCGCGCCGGGCGCGAGCGTTGCCCACGAATTCGTTGACAACGTGTAGCGATACATCGTAACAACGTTGTTACCCATTAGGTAAGCGTGATCTTGATTTGTTTCGATGGCATACACACTCGTCGCGTCCGGGTTGATCGTCCACGCCGCGCTAGTCGTCAGAACTGTTCCGGTGTTAGACGCAATTGTTCGAACCTGTCCCGCGCCCGTTCCAGCGGTGATGCGGACTTGGTAATTCGTCCACTGGTTTGTCGTCCACGACTTAGCGCCATTGGTCAGGGTCGAAGCCCCGCCCGCCGTGGCCGTGCCCGTAACGATCTGCACGCCCTTGAGAATGACCATGCGCCCGTCCGTCGCCCATGTTGCGGGGGCGCTGGTCACGCTTCTGGCTGTCCACGAGTTAGTCGCAAAATCGTAGTATTGAAATGACGTTGCGCTCATCGTGCCAGCGTTCCAGACGTAGAACCTGCCAGACATGATGACGTAGACGCTGGTGTTATCCAGCGCCACTCCGAGCGCCGCGAACGTAAACACGGCGTTTGCGCCGGTGGTGTTGCGGGTGATGACCGCCTCCTGCCCCGCGCCCGTCCCGCTGGTAATCCTGATCGTGTATCCCGCAAGACTGCGCGGGATGGTCAGGTTGGTCGTCATGCTGGTGGTCGAGCCTGCCGTGGCCGTTCCGGTCGGGCCGAACGGTGTCCAGTCGCCACATGCCCCTGCTGTCATTGTGCCGCCAAGCGTCACGGTAGCAATCTGTTCCCAAGCATCCTGATCGACGTAGTATAGGTACTGCGCCGTGGCCGACGCGATAAGCATGGCGATCCGCCGCACCGGGTCGCCCTGAATTATGTGCATCGCAGCCGCCGTTGCAACCGGCGATGGAGTCATAAATTCCCACGTTTTTCTGTCCAGCGGGGAGACAAGCTTCTTGTCGATTGCCATGTTTTAGCTCACTGAAATGTTTGCACGAATAGCAGAAGCCACGTTCTGATTCATGGTAGCCATTACTTGATTCGAGAGCGCGTATCCACCGGAGCTAACCTGATTGGTTACGCTAGACACGGTATTCACCGTTCCAACCGTTGTTACTGTCGGCAAAGTTCCGGAGTTGATGTTTACCCTTAGTTCCGAAGCGGTGGTCTGCACCATAGACAGGAACATAAGCCTGTTCGCAAGGTTAACAAGCTGCGCCATATAAGACGATAAAAGATCGAGCGGGACGGTGATTGTTTCGTCCGCAACGAATCCGTGCGCCGCAACCGTCATAAAGACGCTTTTTACCCCGGAAGAAAATGAAACGAGCGCGTTTGCGTTACTCGAAACCAGAACGATTGACCTTTCAAGAGTAGATGCCCCGCTTAGCGTCCCTATCCCAACTTCCCATTCCGCCCCAAGCTCGATACAGTAGTAAAAAGGATTCCCAACTCCGCCAACGCTAGAAAACGAGACGTATCCGCTGTCAGGCCCAAGCAGGGTCGCGTCGCCTATGCCAACAACCGATGTGGTTTCTTTTACCCTGTCCGCGTATAGCATCTATGGATTTCCTGCGGTTAGATCGAATGCTGTAACGCTAAACTGTTGGGTAATTGCGAGAACGTTATTATCGACGGTCATATTTCCGCCGCCGCCGGTAATACTTACCGTTCCCTGCATCCCGCAGATGGTTCCGCCAGAATCATAAATACGGAAATGTTCGGCGGTTCCAGGAGCATCGGCGCTTAAGTCCTGCCACGCCCCACTCTTTGATTTTACGCCTGCCGCCGCCGCTGTCATCCAGTCGGCGGGAAGCGTGAGCGTAGCCAGAACAGAGCCAGAATCTACAGCCGCGCAGTTTGCGGGAGCCGGGCCGGTTCTTATTCTCAGAATCGCAGTTGCGCCTATCTCCGCTTCAATCGCGTCGAGCATCGCGTTTCTTACTGCAACAGAAAATTGAATTGACATTTCTATCTCCCTACTTTGGTCATTCTACCCGACGGAATTCTAATTGCATCCTTGAACGAGCCAGAACGAAACCTGCCTTTCCGGTATCTGCTTTTCGTGACGTAAGGCGACGCGACAACACCGTAGATGTTTGCGCCATATATCTTGGCCTTGTAGATTCCCGCATTAGCCATTAGATTGAGAAGTCGTAGATGATTGCGCTCTTGTTTCCGCTACCATCTACAGTGACGGTAGCCAGATCAGCCGTGTCAGCGAAGTTTCTGACACGCTCTGTTCCAGTTCCAGCGCCGGTAAGTTTCTGCAAGACACTTGCCGCAGCGAGTTCAAGCGCGTGTCTCGGAGTAAGACCAATGTCTATTCCGTTCGTCCGGTCTAGAAGCCCGTCGGCAATCTCGTTAACGGCAGTTGCATCCAGCGCCGCAGATGTAACAACATTGTTAGCGAGCGAGTTGACAGCAACCGGATTCGTCACGCCCGCCACCACGTTTCCATTCTGAATTACGCCTAACGCGACAGCCCCGGAAACACTGATTTCAGTGAGTCTGGCGTTTAGAAGGCCCGGAGTTGGACTGATAGAGGCCGCGTTACCGCCCACTTTTGTTACATCCGCAACTACGTTCTCCCCGAACGAACCCGCCGCAACATGACCAGCCCGCGCCTCGTCCCAATTCGCGTCCGCGTTCTCCGCCGCAGTTGGCAAGGCCGCAATCTGGGCGTCAAGATCGTTTGTCGCCATGCCGAGTGCCGCCCTCACTCCCGCCGCGTCGAGCGTCGAGAATCCGGTGGCCGTCGCCCATGCCGCGTCGCCCCGGTTGCGAATCGCCTCAAGGCTATCCGTCGCCGTGTCAAAGGTCGCGCCCTTCATCAGCGCCGTGTCGTTCTTGACTGCCGCGATGTCCACCGAGACGGATGCCCCGTTCGGGCTGCCGAGGGTCGAGATGATGTCCGCTATGTTGGACGGCGTGAACCCGACCACGCTGCCAACGCTCCCGGTTACATTCCCGCCCACGTTCCCAACCACCGAGCCAACGCTCCCGTTGACATTCCCTTCGACGTTCCCGCTCATTGACCCAGTGATGTTGGCCGTGAGCGCCCCGGTGATCGAAGTCGCCGCGTTCGCGCCTGCGATGAACACACCGCCTGCTGCGCCCGCTGTCGCGCTGGGCAGGTAGTCGGTCTTGACCTTCACCGCCGCCGTGTCCGCCTTCACCGCCGCCACATCCGCGCTCACACTCGCGCCCGCAGGCGCGCCGAGCCGAGCATAAGCATCGCCGGTATCCGTGAAGATTTGCAGGTTGACCGGGACGGCGTTGGTTGCCGTGAACAGGATGCCCACGCTGGCCCCGTTCGTCTCGGCCTGAGAGGGGACGTATTTGTACTGCCCGCTCCCGAGTTCCGTGACCGTCCCGCCGCCCGCCGCCTGCGTCCCGTCGAGGGCTACCTTCGTCGTGACCGTTGCGCCTGTGAGGGCCGCGCCAGTCGTGGCGTTGACAAGACAAAAGGTGACGACCTGAGACGCGGTATTCTTGAGTAGGCTCATCACCCACCTCCGATGATCTGATTAGAGCGAGAGGCCCAAGCCGCCTTGAACCCCTGCACGTAGAACCTTGCCGCCCGACTCGGCGCAAGCGCCCCGGCCAGCGGGTCGGTGTAGAGTTGCGCCACTTCGCGGGCATCGAGCACACGCCCGTAAAATCGAGCGTGAGCCATACCCCCAGAGAAGTAGCGCCCATATCCGGGCAAAGACCCGATGTAATACGTTCCAACGCTGGTAATCGGCGCGGCCCCCGCGCCCGCGCCGATGAGTTGCCCGTTGACATAGATTTTTTGGGCAACCGCGTCGCATGTTCCGACAACGTGAATCCACTTCCCGGCCGTTTGGTCGATTGTCGTGGTGTTGGTCGCATAGCCGCTGTCAATCGAGAGGTGCTGTTTGTTCGCGGCACTCCCGCCGTGCCCGAAGAACACCCGCGCATAGGGCGGAGCGCCGTATGCCGCCATGATCGTTGACTCATACGGCGAAATTGCGCTCCATGCGTCCGGGCGAATCCACGCAACCATCGACCAGCCCGTCAGTGTCGCGGCAACCGTGAATGGCGCATAGTCGTCTGTTCCGTCAAGCAACACCCCGCCGCCCAGGGGCGAGCCAGTGCGCCATCCCGCAGAAACATTGAGCGCCGTTGATACCTTCCCGGTGACAACATCCCTCAGCCCCGCCCCGGACTGCTCATTCATGGGAAACCAGCTGAGTAGGCCATCCGACAGCCGATGTGAGCGGTCAAGCGTGAGGCCGGGCAGGTTCTGTGCTGGCATGGCTAGGCAATCCCGTCGATGGTCGAATACCGCGCCTCGACCGCACACGCCTGAGTGAACAGAGACGCATCGACCACGCAACGGATACGGCTTGCGCCCTCGGGGATCGCAACCGGGGCGTAAATCTCTGCCGCGTCGTAGATCGTGCAACCTGTCGCCGCGTTGACAAGCGCGTCCTCAATCGTGACGGAAGTATTCGAGACGATTGACTTGATACGCCCCCATTCCGAGTTCCCAATCGTGCCGTTGTCAATGAAGATCACGTCGCCCGCCGTAAATCCAGCCGTTGCCGCGACGGTGATAACCGCCGTTCCTGCCGCGACAGTTCCTGATACTGCCTCGTCGTTCGCCGCCGCGAACGCAGTTGTGAACACTGCGAACGGATACCAGGAGTTGTCCGCGCTGGCAGAGTGCGACGCCTCCAGCCGAATGTTGCAGCCCGCGCCTGCTGCCGTTGCCGAACGCCGCCCAAAGCGCACGTAGACCAGCCCGCCCATCTTGGTTGACACGTCCAGCGCCGTGCCGAGAGACACGGACGATGCCGCCGTGGATGCCAGCGTGTAGAGCGTGCCGAGGGTCTTACTGAACGTTGCCATTAGACGATCCTCCCGAACTGAGCCAGCCGCGCCTGAAGCGCCGCCAGAACTTCCGCGCTACGTTGCGCGTGCATCGCGTTGATCCCCGCGCCGGTCTGCCCCTTCTCTTCGCGGACGACTTCATACACCGCGCCGCTTGTGAGTTGCGCTTTCTCTGCCGCCGAGATCGTGCCGTTTGTTCCGTCGCCGTCCGGAAGCACCGATACCGCTTGCCCGGCGATGCGGCTGTTGACCACCGCCGTCCGCCACGCCACGCCCGCCGCGTTGTTTGTCGCCGGGATTGCAACGTGATAGACCACCCGGAAGCGCCCCGGCGCGGTCTGTTCGAGAACGTGAACGTTTGCCATGTTTCTATTCTCCTACGGGATCGTCCCACTCGTCAGGACAAACTCGCCCAGCGGCCACGCCGCCATAATTTATGATTTCGTCCGATATGTTGTCTGACCAGGTGAGTGCGCTCTTTTTGTTATCGCCCGATACAGCACCGCCTTTTACCAGTGAAACAACCTTGTCGCGTGTCCCAAAAAAATCATCTCGGCGTTCCACAACTACCTGAATCCCGTCGATTGTCGCCCCAGACGGAATTGCGAACCCGAAATTTGTGCATTTCAGATAGTGGGTCGGGACGTAATCCTCGTCATAACTTGGGTTGGCGATGGCGTACGTGTTGTTGCTAGACGCGACGTTCCCTGGATTAACCCATGCGGTTGTCCCCACCGCCGCATCATCGGCCATCGTCCCCGGCGCGTTCGGCCCTGCTGTTGCCATTGTTATCTGCCTCCAAATAGCTTGTCCACCAAGACAGCCGCCTGAATAATTATCTGCAAGCGCCCGGATAGTTTGTCTATCTGGGCCGTATACCAATCGCGCATTCCTTCGGCTGTCTGTCTTTCTCCGGTGATCTGAACATCGCGTAGTCCACGAAGGCATCTATAAATGTCTTTTAACTCGCGGAGCGTCTTGTCCCTTTCGCCGTCCATTGTTATTGCTGATACTGTGACATGATTTTGCGAACCCATGCGATTTCCTGCGGAGACAGGCCGTAGGCCGGGACACGCATCCGTGAGATTTCCCGCGTCACCGGAGCCTGAGCCGCCGCGCCAATCTCGTTAATCGCGTAATCGATGTTGTATCCGTTCCAGTCGGAAGTATTTCCGGACTGAAAGATTACTGCGGCTCTGAGAAGATTTCCGTAGCCGTTTCCCTGACTCGCGTCCAAGAAACGCCGACTCCATGCGCCAACATCCGTTGCGCTGACTCCGTGGGCCGGGAACCCGCCGACACCGCCTTCGTCAAGGCCAGTCTCGTCCGAATAGACTCCCGCCAGATCGGGAGACGGATCAAACCCGCACTTTTCGAATAAGAACCGCCAGCGCATTTCATACCAGATATCCATCTGGTGATTAACCGTGGGCGAATAAAGATGGTAATTTATCGCCATTCCCGACTTGTATAGCGGCGCGTAGGAAGCTCGCATGGCGTCGCAGATATCCTGGCGCGTGTAATCCGGAGTTCCCACGGAGAACCCGCCACCGGCATATCTTCGGCCTGCCGCCTTCATCATCGCCCACATATCCTTGTCCCACGCGGCGCGACTTGAGATTTCACCCGGACTCCCGTAGCAAATTACGTCACATTCATTCAATGGTGTTAAATACACCACGTACGGGCTTTGAGCGCCTTCAAACAAGTTCATGCTGGGCGACGGAAGCGAACTCACGTATCTGCGGGCCATTACGGTGATGTTCCGATTCTCCGCCAGTTCTGCCGCAAGCTGGAAGTTGTTAATAATACTTATTGCCGTGCATCCGGCGGCAATCGCGCGACGCGCGTAGTCCCCGTTTCCGGTAATCACGTTTACGCCGAACCTTGTCCTGCCGGTAATCGGCGGCGGGGGCGGCGGCGGATTAACCCCTAAAAAATTCTGGAACTGAACTATCACCCCCGGATAGTTGTTCGCAAAAAAGTCAAGAAATGACTGGCGCTTGCTTTCCTCGATTCCCCAAAGAACAGCCGTTCGCGAGTCCAGATTACCGATACCGGCATCGTCATAGCTTCCGCCGACCGTCTGCTTGTTCGTATAAGCCGAGTCGAGAATCTGTTGCCACTGTTCTTTCGTCGCGCCCTGCGGGGCGACGTTAAATACTCGCTGGTACTGGATTCTTGGATCGCCCCTGGTCATGGTGTCCTCCGTAACAATGATGTTATCCGATACGTCAAGGTCTACTGGGCCAAGTATACCGGGGATACTTCCCGATTCCGAATACTGCCATACCAAATATTCAGTCCAGCCCATCGGGATTGTTGGCTTATTTACATAGTAATTCGCAATCCACAAGCGGTACTTAACAGGGCCTTTTGTTCTTGAAACGCTATAGGCCCATGCGTTATTCCAGAAGTTAGGCCCGGTATAAACAATCGGGTCATGTCCGGAATCTTTTAGCGCGTCGCACAGCGCAAGACCGGAATCAACCTCTACCGTGTGAGGAAACTGCGAGAACCGCCTGCTTTCTATGTCTATGCAGACCGGCAAGGAGTATTTCCCGTCCTGCGCCAGACCTTGCAGAATTTTTGTGAGTTGCGCCTCGGTTGAATGGGCCGATGTGAAATACCAGTAAAACCCATACGGAATCCCAGCCCGCCCGCACTCAATGGCATTTCCAAACGCCATAGAGTCAAAATAGACGCCATCGTCCGCGCCGCCCAGCTTGATATAGGCAAACTCGACGCCGGATGCCTTGACTTTCTTCCAGTCAATCGCACCCTGCCAGTGGCTTACATCACAACCTTTATACATCCTGCACCCACTTCCAAGTCTCTCTACGCCATATGTAGCCAACGATTGATGCGCTAACTCCGAATTTCTTTCCGACCTCTCTCTGAATCAAACCAGAATTCTTAAGCGCCAAAATCTGCTTCACCTGTTCTTCGTCCACTTTCTCTTGTCCAGTTCTATGCTTACCAAGAACTTCCCGCCTATGTATCTGGTTTTGGCTTCCCGTCATCCACTCAAGATTGTCGATGTGGCTATTCTGTTTGTCGCCGTCCTTGTGATTTACTTCGTGTTCTGGCGACGGTTTCGGCGGGAGAAAGGCATCTGCGACAAGGTTGTAGACTCTGGGCTCTTTCCGAATCCCCGGCTTGCGTAGCGTCAGAGATGGGTATCCGTGATGGTCATCGCGAGTCTTAAGAATCTTCCAGCCATGTTTCATGCTGGCTACTTTTCCGGTGTTTGACACAGCATATTCCACGTTCGGGATTGGCTTCCATGTTTCGTTTGTCATTAGTTATGTCACTGCACCACATAGAGAACGCTAAGGTTAACGTTAAAGACGCTAAACTCTTCGTCAATTATAAAGTTGTCCTCTCCCGGAGCAACCCTGAATCTTGCGTAAATCGTTTCGGAGTCGTTCGGCCCAAGAGAATATTCGTCAACATACGAGACGAAATACTGCGAGTGGAATCCATCAAGCGCGGGGTCTTGGGCAAAATAATCATTGTGCTGTCCGATATCCCACACATAATTTTCACCGCCAAGTATTCCATAATGAAGGTCGTACATCCCCGAAACCTGCGTATCGCCGTAATAGATTCCAAGACCAACGGCAAAGTCCGGGGCGGCGGTTATTGGTTGCGTCTCTCTAATTTCTGGGACATACGTTCCGTAGCAATGGGCAAGAATCAACATAGAAACGGTCTTGTTGTTGGTTGACCACTCGGATACTCCGTGGTATCTGGAAACCTGAGCCACGCCGTTGTTTTCTCTGGGAGTTACCGAGCTACCAATGACACCGGTAAACACGCCGATTCCAGATGATCGTTTCATGTGCGACAATCTTTGGGAGCCGGACAGGGACGAAAAGAACATTCCATGTTCATTCGCAAGCCTTACAAGCTCAACCGCGCTAATGTCGTTTCCGGGCGGCAGACAGTAAGCCATGATTAGGGCTTCTCCTTTGCGACCAAAAGAATTTTTGCCTGATAAGAAACCTTGTACGCAGTCGTGCTGCCGGGTGGCGACAAAAACTCCATGTCCATAAACACAAGAATTTCACCGTCTCTCAGCACATTAACCGGAAGCTGAAAGGAATCGCAAAACGTATATGGCATATGGACATTTCCATCTGCCGTTGCAAACGCCCCGACGTTTTTTTGTCCGGCATAGCCGGTTCTCGATATGCTTCTTGTGGTCGGCGTTATGGTTGTTTTCGCCTGAAACGTGAACGCCGGGGGCGGGCTTGCAAAAGACGGGTTGTAGGGGGGATAATAATCATTCATTATCCCGAATTGATACACGCAAAAAACGTTGTAATCCCAGAGCGGATCAAGCCCAACCAAAGTATCAGACGCGAATTCGGTTCCAAACCCTATTTTGTCGTCGTACAACTCAATATAGCTGTATTGCGCGACCATTGAATACAGGGATGGAACCACAGGCGTCACGGCAACATCATCAAAATAGAAGCCTTTTTCGTGGATGGCGTCCATGATGTCGGAGATATCTATTCCGCCATACTTTTCGTTTCCGCCTATTGAAACACTGTCCGGATGATATATTCCACCTTTCATTATCGAGCCACCCTTAGAATGTTTAAGTCCACTAGCCCAGACAGCGGGTCAAGAGTCGCGTAGAACGGAGAAGATGATTCAGCGATTCCCCAGACCTTTACGGCTTCCCCGGCGGGTATTTCGTATGTGTACTGGCAGGAAACAAACGAGTGCGTAGCGATTGGGTCTGCCCCGTCTATGTTGCTTTGCCCGGTTGTTCCACTCGCAAAGGCGAGTATATCTTCACCGTCTATCAGCGGCCCGCTTCCCGAATATGTATCACTAAAAACAATGCTGCATCCAATCCCGCCTGGGTCTGCCGTTGTGTTTCCCGGCGATCTAAGTCTGTAAACGGTTGCATCAACAGTAATTACAAGAAAAGACGGAACAGGCCATGATTCTACTTGTATATATACTCCCGCATACTCGTCGTAAGATGACGGATCAAACCCAACGAGTTCTATCGACGCGCTGTTATTTTGATACAGCTTGGAAATATACTCTGGCGGCTCGCACCCAAGAGACAGCCCGTACTTGTTTATCATGCCGATGATTTCAGCGATGGTAACGCCAGACGTTGCCTCTCCTTTTACGATTGCGTTCCCGACAATTATTCCGGCCATTTTAACTCGCCTTGAACACAATTGCAGAGACCAGAACCCTCACGGTTCCTGTCATGTGCTTAACAAGCAGTCGAATCTTTGCCTCTGTTCCGGCTGAGTGCGAAATATGATTCGAGTATGCGGACGAAGTGGCCCACGTTAGCGTAATGCTCTCTTCCCATAGCTCGGTGTAGCCCGGTTCCATCAACTGCTCGCCGTATTTCGGGAGATACTTCATTTGATACGCGGCCCCGCCTCTGCTCCACAGGATAGTCGCGTAGTAAAGAATTACCATGTCCTGAGCGAATACCGGAATTGTTATCTCGCCCACCTCGATTGGGTCGCGCTCTGGCGACCCATAACTAGCCCCGCCATTTACGTTTACTTGTTCTTCGCGATAAAGAAACAACGGCTTTATTGTCGTATGATCGTAGAGAAGCGGGCCTGGGTCTGGAAGAGGTCTTAAGCATCCGTCCTCAATCCCAATATAATTGTCAAAATCGGTGATTGCGACCGCCGGAGTCTCGGAAAGCATCACGCCCAGAGCGCACGGAGAGCCATCGAAATACATATCCGCATCGTCGGTCAACTTTATTTCCGTCGCCCCGGAGAGAGCATCCAGCGCGTCGCAAACGGTCGCTTCCTCGTTCACGTAATAGTCGGAGATTTTTACGAGTGCCATCTTATACCTTGAATGCGACAGCGGACACCCTTACATATCCAGTTCCGCTTGTGCTGTTGTGCCATATCCCAAGTTTCAATCCGGCGGTGTTTGCGGTAACAAACACACGCCTAGCGACACTTCTAGCCGAATAAAAATTCGTTGTATATGTCATCTGTAGCGTGCGCGTTTGCGCGACATAACCTACTCCGCTTGGGCCTTTCGGATACCACGTAAAATCCGCGCTATCGTTTCTAGCGAGCGTCCATGAGGCAAGAATATAAACATCTGTCGTAAACTCTGGAAGCGGGATATTAAATTCCGGATGATTGTCCGGCGTTCCTCCGCCGTTTAGAGCGCCTTCCCATCTGACATATCCCGTCCACGGGGCAAGAAGATTTGAGTCATATGTCGCTGGTTTTACCGGCTTTGCGGCGCGTTTTACGCACAGGTCTGACTGGTCGATAACGGCATACTCGTAGTTCTCGCTCACGACTGGCGCTAGCGCGGCCACTTTTGCCCCAACGTCGCACGCGCTCCACGCCTTCCAGTCGGCCTCGTCCGTTGGAAAGACTATCTCCTTGTCTTTCATGCCGGAAAGAATATCGCAAACATTTTGCGTGGGCGGAATTGTAAATATTGACATTGTTATGCCTTAAACGCAACTGCGGTTATTGTCGAAAATCCCCAAACAAAGTGATGGCTCCATCCAGCGCCGCCACCGCCATTAAGATAAATACCGAGTTTCAGGCCAGCCTGCCCCGCCTTGACGAATACCATTCTTGAGAATGTTCGCGTCGCGTCGCCGGAGTTGTGTTTAACAACCGGAATAATTTCATAGTTCTCGTATGAAGTCCCCTGCGACGCCCCCAATCGAATTGGGCCGCCGGGAGTCCACTCTACCTTGTCGGCATCAATCCCGATGGTGTATATCGCCATGAGATTAACGTCATAAGCGAACGTGGGCAAATTGAGGGTTTGATTGGCGTGCAGTCCGTTTGACGCTTGAAATTGCCCCTGCCAAGCTTTCTCCCCAAACCACGGATTAAGAAGCTCCGAGTTGTAAACTGGTGGCGGTGGCTTTGGATATCTTTCGATGCAGTCTGTACCGGGATTCAGAACAAGGTAGTCGTATGCGTCCCCCACCATTTCGGGCGCTTCCGCGATCTTTGCCCCAAGTTCACAAACAGACCAGTCGCGAAAATCATCTTCGCTGGTAGCCAGAACGATATCTTTATCAGCCATTTGGCCGATAATCTTGCAGACTCCCGATTCGGTAGGTACGGTAACGATAGACATTACTTGAGTAACTCCGTTGCAATGTTATATACCTCGCGCGAGAAGGCGAGTTCCGGGTGCGCCAGCGGCGTGTATTCTTTAGCCGTGTCAACGATGCGCTTAACTCCGGCTTGAATATCCCGCTCTGCGGCAAGTTTCTCAATGCGCCAACGCTCGCTTCCTATTGGGTGATTATTCTTTGCGAGTTTCCTGCTCATCGCGTGTGCAAAGATCGTGTCCGTCAGAATAGCAAGTCTATCTTCGTTCAGGCCGATCTCGTCGAATACCGGATTTACGCCAGACATGATTCCGGTAACAATGTTGTTACCGGTTTTAGTGATGCCCTCGGACGAACTTGCGATTCCGGAGTCACTCTCAAGAATATTCTTCGGGAAGCCAAGCTCAACGGCGTAAGCTCGCATTTCGTCGTTCGAGAGCCACGGGGATTGTGTAATCGCCTGAGACAGCTTCGTAGCGTTATCCAGACGGATACTGTCTTGGGCGCTTGTTCCGCCAATCCAGTTAAATTGCAATGGCATTCTTTTGAAGAATACGTTGTTAAGCATTCCCTTGATGGCCGAGCATACGTCCTGCACGCCGGGTTCCTGCGCGTCGATCTGAACAGCCTTTTTAGCGTTTCCGAATTTCCCGGAGCCATTGTCTCCGGATGGAGACAGACGCCATGACTTTATTCCGTATCCAGCCGCGACCATTTCCTCGGACACTTCGATAAGCTGAACGATATCCATACCGTCCGGAAATGGCCTGAAACTTACCCATTGAGCATTACCCTCTTTCTCACCGATGTTATAGGTGTAAAGAATATTTCCAACGTCCTGCGTTGCGGGTTTAGGTTGCTTGCGGGCTTCCTTGCGTTTATCAAGCTCGTTTGCAAGAGACTGATAGGCAAGGTTATTCATAATCAACAGGCCGGACTGGTCTGTTCCGGAAGCTACCCGTTGCAAATATTCCTCTAGGGTTGCCGACAGCCAGATTCTTTGTCTAGCTTTCTCCGCCTTTGACATTCCAACAAGGAATGCGCCATATCCTCTGGCGGACTGGACGGACTGATAATAATATTCCTTTGGGAGACGATAAACAAGTCCACCATCAGACCACCAGATTCCGTCAAATAGAACTCTCTCGCGTTTCGACAGACTTACGCTTGGGGCGCTTTTTGCCCAGCTTCCCATGCTGAAGGCGATATCCGAATCCCAGAAAATCTCGTCCGCAACAGAGTAGTAAGGTCTTGGGTTGTTTCCGGATATCGAGCCAAGCTGATATGGCATCCCGTTACCGTCGTAAGCCAGTTGGGTGAAGTGTCCAGTCGGTGAAACGAGATAATCTTCGACGAACTCTCGAACAAACTGATGCCAACCGGTAGCGCGGCTGAATGATTGGAGTAATTCATTCTTTGAAACCTTCGCCATCCTGCGCCAGTATTCCGAATCGTCCATCGGAATAACATTCCACTCCATCGACGAGATCGTGTCTGAAATAGAATCAATGACAATATTTGAGGCGGCTGAGTTGCGATGAATCTGGCGAATTATTTCCGTGCGACAAAAAGTATCCTCAGAGATTTCGGCATACTTCTGGCAAAGATCGTTCGCCCAGTGGGACGTAATGATATCGAGATTCTGGCGGGAGTCGGGGTTTCCGGTGAGAGCGTTTCCGCTCCCCACTATCCCGGTTGTCCCGGTAACTGGCGGGGCTTTCGCAATTCTTTTCCGAGACATAGGGCAAGTATACGACTAAAAGAGCGGTAAATACCCAACGCCGACAGCGATTCCGGCCTCCGCCATTTCCCGAATCATGAAGGCGGATTCAATCTGGCTGTCTCCGGATTGCAATCTGTCATTGGCAATCAGGTAGCGCAGGGCGTCGCACGTATCATTGTTTGTGTCCATTGGCTCCCCGTCATCCAGCATTGTGTATTGTCTGGCTTGGCTGATAAGCAGACTGGCGCTGGCGTCTATTTCAATCTCGCCATTCTCCATCCGGGTATTCACAATTTCGTTTCCATCATTTACCATGACGTTCGGGCGGAAGCTTGGCGCTCCGAGCATGTCGAGTTCATAGTGAATATCTTTGGCCCGTGGGTCTGGAAAGAACATGAATTGGTATCCGGGCGGAATACCGGCAAAGGCGGCTTTGACTATCGTCGGAGACGAGACAGAACCGGTGTAAGCTTTTTCAGCGAAGATTCTATAAACATTCTTTTTTATCGGCTCGCCGTCTAACATCGTTGTTACGGTGTATTTCTGACAGAACAGGATCACGGATTTAGCCAGTCCCCATCCACGGTCGATAGCCACAAGAATTTTTCCGCCAAGCGACGGGTTGAAGCCGTATTCGCCTATCCTGACGTTGCTGAAATTAGAGAAGATAAGCCCGGAGAGAGGCGGCTCAAGCACTACGTCAACTTCGCGCTTATACCACTCGCTCCCCATTTCCGAGCGCATGATATTTAGCTGGCGCTGTCCAAGCCGCTTGTATTCGTCGAACGGCAAGATGCTCCTGCCGGACGATCTATCTTCTTCGCGAATCGCCCAGCCGATATCCTCTGGATACGTCGGCTCGTGGATAACAACGTATTCCGGATACTTCTCCGCGCGCTCTTTCGCGTCGGCCTTGATGATTTTTATCCACCACTGGCTGTCATTCCACTCTTTCCAAGTTTTAGGCGCGGTTCCGGTAAAACAAGCCAAGCCCTGCGTCGTCGCGAGTGTGGGAAGAAACGGGGCAATGTTTCCGTGAGGAATCAATTGAACTTCGTCGATATGGGCCGCATGAAACGTCATACCGCGTCCGGCGTCCGCCGTGGTGAAAGAAATTCTGTCCCACGTAGAGCCTGACGGGAATCGGATACTCCCATCTTCTTCCGGCGCAAAGCGCCATCCTTTCGAACCGAACTGCTTAATAAAGTCGGAGCAGTAGGTGACAATTTCCCGCCAGCCGCCACGGGTTGTCCTTTCGGAGTAAGCGCCGAAGGCCAGATAAACTTTGTTGGCAAAAGCGGACGGGATAAAAGAATTCACGACGCCGAATGTTTTACCCTTGCGGCGACCGCAGATAGCCAGGATGCGCGACTCCCCTTGTCGGGTTGCGAGATAGGTTGTAGCGGGTGTAAAAATCCGGCGCTGAAAGGCAGAAAGATTGGGCGGGGAGATTTTAATCGTCTGCGTCATCCCCGGCAGTATACGCCGGGTGTCTCCCGCGCCGGATAAGCGGACACCTGTCCGTTTGTATATATCTTCTATATAAGTATCTTCCTACTACTCTGGGTCAACCCGATGCGGCTCAACCCGATGCGGCTCAACCGGCATTGGCTGTTTCCTACCAAGAAACGTGTTACATGGCGACTTCTTCCTCTAAACTCACGCATCTCTAACGGATGTATGCAACACTCGTTGCTAACAGGAGACACGATGGCAAAGTCCACAAAATTTAGATCAGAAAATCAAGTCCTCACATTTATTATGGCGTTCCACATGACGCACGGAGAATATCCGTCGCAAAGAACCATTTCCAGCCAACTTCCAATGGCGCTGGTGACGGTGAATAAAAAGCTGGCGGTTCTTGTTTCAAACGGGCAGGTCAAGCTCGGCGCTGGCAAGAGAATCATTGGGGCTGGCGCTTCCGCTACGGGAGATAAATGACACAAATGAATCTGGCTGACGAAGCCAAAGAAAAGGCAATCAAGCAGGTGATGAACGGCGCTAGTCTGGATGATCGGAAGATTGTTTCGGAGGCGCTGGACAGGGTAATTGCACGCAGAAAGAATTTCACATCCGAGACGGTTATCGCAGAGATGGGTTTCTCGTACGAGATTATCCGAGAACCGCGTCTCTTGGGAGGGATGATTCTTACGGCAAAGCGTAACGGAAGAATTCGGGCCACGCGGCCAGTCAAGGGGATTCGCGCAAAGCGACACGGCGCATGGGTGATGGAGTGGGAGGTAATCTAATGGATAAGAATCAAATCGCAGTTACGGCGATTGCGCTTATGCGCGATTCGGTTCACGCGGAAGTCGAGCTTCTTGGGTCTGATTTCAAGAATCTTCTCGAACCGGTGATGGAGCTATTTAATTCCGAGAACGTTGTGTTCGACCCGGAAAGCAGGGAAGTTCTCCGGGCCACCTTTGAGGGCTTGGCCCGGAAGATGATCGATTTTGTTGACGCCATTTCCGAAACAGAAAAGATGGCGGATTCTGCGCTGGATGGACTTGGATACGGCTCTGTCCAAATTCAGGCGCTTGTCTCAGACAAAAGTGAGGGAAAAATTGTTTCAGTACCTATTGGAAAGGCTGGAAAGGGCAAAAAGAACGTTGACGCGGGAAACAAGAAATACCGAAAGTTCGACGCATGACTACAGTCTGATTACAGACTTGGCGATTCTTGTCGGGGTCATCGCATTCTCTACGGTGGCCCTGATGATTATCACTGGCAAGTAAATGCTAAACAATAAAACTCAACGCTGGATTGAACGCGAAATTCGCAAGTTTCGCCATTGGGGTCATCACGGTGGCCCCAATCGGAAACTAAACACAAGACTGGGGAAGGTTCTAAGGAAGTTTCTCAGAAGGGAAAAGACGACGTTTCTATGGTGACTTCAATCAAAACAAACCGGACGGTGATCTGCGCCTACTGCGGGAAAGAGGCCGATTTTGTCACCGGATTTACAATCTATCACTCCCGACACGATTTGCACCACAAGCATTTCTGGTATTGCAAACCGTGCGGGGCTTACGTGGGTTGCCACGGAGAATCCGATAAGCCGCTCGGCAGACTGGCGAAGGCCGATCTTCGGGCGGCAAAGATTCTCGCTCACGCTTCTTTTGACCGGCTCTGGCGCGGCGACAGGAAGATATTTTCCAGCCGGAGCGCGGCGTATGCTTGGCTCGGCATGAAGCTCGGCAAGAATAAAGACGAGTGCCACATCGGAGAGTTTGATGTGGCGACTTGTAACAACGTTGTTAGCATGTGCGATGAAAAGTGGTCTGGATATGCCTAAGCTTCTTCTCGGTCAACTCGTTATTTTCACAAAACAACTTAAGCGGGAAAAGGAAGATGAAGGCGCAACGTATTCTCGGACTTGGATAGAAACCAACGTCCCGCACTATCAGAGCCGCTCTGGTTTTGTGATGGGGCTAAGAACCGTGTGCGATACGAAGTATGTGCATGATGGAGAATACGGCGGAGACAGCTACATGGAGCATTTCAACTATCGCAAAGTCGCCGTTGTTTCTTACTCGCTCTCACGCAAACCGGCGCTTGTTCCGCTGGATGCAATTACGGTGATAAGTGCCTAAGAACATTCGTAACTGGCCGGTAATGAAATCCAAATGCGCGACTTGTCCGTTCGGTGACAAGGGCGACTTGCAGATAAGAACCCGCGTTGAGAAGCGGGTTCTTGGAGAAGCCAGCCAGATATGCCATCACCCAAAACTGTCCGGCAAAAAAGAGACGCACTTGTGCCGGGGAGCGCGGGATTTTCAGGAGCAGATATTCTTTCGCATGGGGTTTCTTTCAGCGCCGACAGACGCGGCGTGGGAGACAAAGGTAAAGGAGCTTGGAATATAAATGGAAGAAGAAGAAGGATACCCGACTGACGAGGCGCTTGAGAAAGTCTCTGCGTGGGACGCGCACGACCCGATGGGCCTGTGGAATCATATCGAGGGATATTTCAACCGGCACGGGAGCGCGTGGATTGAGGGCGAAGATTACAAGCTGGCAACCGGCGGGTGGAGCGGGTGCGAGAGCGTCATTTCTGCGCTCGAAAAGAACTGGGTGTTTAACGCATTGTATTGGCAATCTTCGCATCGTGGCGGCCTGCACGTTTACAAATTCAGGAAAACAGAATGAAAAAAGCAGAGGCGATGACGCTCAAGGCAAAAGACCGCGTGATGATTTCCGGTATCGGGACAAATAACGCGGCCACGGTTGTGTATGTCGGCGTAGAGGGAAAATACGTGATGGTTAAGTATGATTCGCCAATCAAGTCGGGCGGGGCGAGAGACTTACGTGTTTCTCCGTCGCGCATCGAGAGGATGAAATGAACTACGAGCTTTCATGGGATTTTGTGAACGAGGTAGACACGGCGACGAAGCAACTCCGGATGCGGATTACTCTCCGTTCAAATCATCCGGACTTTCCGATCATCAAAAAGTTCCCGTTTGTCGAAACCGAGGAACAGTTTCAGCGCCAGATCAAATTCGTCGAAGCCAGAATCAAGGCTTATCAGATCGGATTGCGGGTTTATCCGTGGGCGAAAAATGTTTACGGATGGAAGGGAAAGAAAGGGACGCCGTTCAAGCGCGGAAGCGGCGGAAGGATTATCAAGCAAAGGTCATATCCAGACGCCGAGTGAGGATATTAGCCGCCTGTGAGTTTTCTGGAACTGTCCGAGACGCTTTTAGGCGTCTCGGACATGACGCTTGGAGTTGCGACTTTCTTCCGTCAGAAAGACCCGGCCCGCATATTCAAGGCGATGTTTTAGGGATTCTCGGAGATTCTTGGGACTTAATGATCGCGTGTCCGCCCTGCACCTATTTATCTGCCTCTGGAATTCACTGGACTCGGCGCGGATTGCGTGACCCGAAACTTACCGAGACTGCTCTTGAATTCGTCCAGAAACTTCTGGACGCGCCGATTCCAAGAATCTGTCTTGAGAATCCGGTAGGAATCATCAGCACACGGATTCGCAGGCCAGACCAGATGATTCAGCCGTGGTGGTTCGGGGACGACGCCAGCAAAAGAACGTGCCTCTGGCTCAAGAATCTTCCCGGACTTGTTCCGACGAATATGTTGCCCGGTGACAACAAGACTCGTCGCGCGAATCAGACGCCGACAGGACAGAATAAATTAGGGCCGAGTAAAGACCGGTGGCTTGAAAGATCGAGAACTTATCCCGGCGTGGCTGAAGCTATGGCCCTCCAGTGGTCTGCTGTTTGACCGCTTTTGCGGTAAAGTGGGGGGATGAAAAAGCGCACCCTGATAAAGCCCGGAGACAAGTTCAACAGACTTGTCGCAGTTGAGTTTAGCCACATGGGGAAGCACCACCGCAGATATTTTAGATTTCTCTGTGATTGCGGGAAAGAAATAACTGTTTCGGCGGAAGCAGTAACGAGCGGGAACACTAAAAGCTGTGGATGTATGCGTAGGGACGCGGTAATAAAAAGATATGGGTTGTTACCCGGTCGCGCAGTTATGAGACAGATCATCGCGCAGAACAAATCTAGGTGCAACCGAAAGGGCCGCAAATGGGAAATTACGGAAGATCAGTTTTACGAAACATCACAACAGAGTTGTTTTTATTGCGGAATCCCGCCGAGCATGATAAGAGTGAGTTCGCACAATACCGGAGAATTCACATACAACGGCATTGATCGAATTGACTCAGACGGAGGATATACACCCGACAATATTGTGGCGTGTTGCAAAAAATGCAACATAGCAAAGAGCGACATGACTACTGACGATTTCTTGGCATGGATTAGAAGAATCTCTCTTTATCAAAAAATGTAGCGATGGCGGCGCAATGGCAACTTATCAACTACTCAGCCGCCGCGCAACTCTCTTTCACTTGGTAGGAGTAGAACAGACGATATGGATGACGACGATAAAAAGGCTATTGCCTATTTGATTTTGGCTGTCGCAGTTTTTGTGCTTACTATCGTTCTTGCGAATAACTACAAGAACGAGGCAAGGCAATGTGTCGAGAAAGGCGGGCAATGGGTTATTGTCAGCCAGGAAATCGGCGGGGTTTGCGCGGAGGCGAAATAATGGATGACGAAAAGGACAAGATCATCGAAAGGCTCTCGAAAGAGCTTTCTTGGGCGCGGGAAGTTCTCCGGCGCTATGAATATCGGATGCAGGAAATGGCGAATAAGATTCGCGTGAGCGAGGTCATGGCGATTGCGCGGGCCGAGGGGCGCGAGCCTACTTTTCAGGAGCTTATCTCTTTCCGGCACATTGCGACGGAAAGATACGAGGAATAACAATGGATGTATTCATGGGTGTGTTTCTGGGCGCGCTTCTGATCGGGATGATTATCGGCGCGATTAAGGACAGGCGTGGCAAGTAAATTGGGTGACATTTGTCTAGGCCAGTGGGTTGAGTTTGAATACGTTCTTGAGCGGGAAAGTATTTACGGAAAGAAGCTCGGCAAGTGGAAGAAAGTCTGGACTCGCAAGAAGAAAGAAGTTACGCAGGGAATCGTCGTAGGAATCCGGCACTTGACGAACGGCGAGAATCTGGCGCTTGGCACGGTTGTTATTTACACCCATCAGGAATTCATCACGGCTTACTTAATAGCCGTTGACATGACCCACAAGCACAAGCTCGTCTTGATTAAGGACGCGAAGGAGTTGGTATGAACGAGTTTATCGGGATACTGATTTTTGCGGCAGTAGTCGGGGCGCTTTTGGGGGCGCTGATTCCAAGAGGGAAGCCGTGATGGAAATCATCATTGCCGTGCTGGTATGCGCCGTGATCGTTTTCGTCCGCGAATACAGGATTGAACGCCGGTGGCGCATGGAAGCGCAGGCCGAAGTTAACGAACTGCGGGGCCTGTATCGTGAAAAGTGCATTGCGCTTGAGCAGGCGCAGGAAGAAAAGGAGTTTTATGGATAACAATGATGTTACGTGGGTGTGGGAGAACAAGGCTAAGTATGAAAGCCTGTTCGGTGAAAGCGCCGACAAGGTTTATTCCGCCGAGATTTACCGGGGCGCGGCGGGAACGTTCATTTGGGACGTATACAAAAACATCAAGGGATACTCGACATTTGTTCAGGGCGGGACTTCCAGCACGGAAGAAAACGCCAAGACAGACGTTGAGAACTACGCGAGGCTGGGATGAAAGAGTGGAAATTCCGGATTCTGGCTATCCTTGCGTTTCTTTACATCTTCTTGGGGGGTTGGGTGTTCATCCGGATTCTTTCCGAGCCGCGCACGCTCCTTGACATGATTCTGTTTATGCTGTTCATGGTTCCGGCGGTTGCGCGGGTTGACAGAATATTCTTGGGTAAGTGATGACGTTTCGAAAGGGTTCCACCCGGCACAAGATTCTTGAGGGTTTGCGGGAACTCAATGGGAACAGTATTCTTAAGTTCATGAAAATCTACGGCTCTCAAGACCCGCATGTGCATCAGACTGTCCATGAAGTTATCGCGGCGATTCCGAGGAATCGGCTGGCCGAGGCTCTCGTTGTCGTTGAAAGAAGCGTAAAGAAAATAGACCGGACGGCGATTCAAAACGCGGCGAAACTTTACATCGAGCGGGTAAATCACGAGAATCTTACTGGCCTTGAGAACCGTGATGCGGTTAAAGAGTCCACGGCCACGCTTCTCCCGACGAACAAGCGGGATATTGTTAACATAGTAGAGGCGATGGGAAAGATGTCGCACGAAATCATCCTGTCCGGAATAGACACGCTTATCGCTGGAAAGGGCGGGAATACCTACGAGAAGTGGGATGTGACGCCGGAAGAAATAGAGAAGTTTATGTCCTCCATGCGAGAGGGCGTAGACCCTGTTACCGGAATTAAGGTCAGCAAAATTGGATTCTTCAAGGGAGCGCCGAAGTACGGCGTAATAACGCCCGTGGATGATCTTGTTTTGCGGAGTGATGGAACTTCTCCGGTACTGCCGGAGACAGATTTCCATGAATTCGAGCAGGCGCGGGGGGCTCTGCTGGAAGAAGTTTACGCGCTGGCGGCGGCGACGCGAGACACCGGCTGGTTTGACGACGACACGCCGGGAATCCCGAAGGAGAAGTTTAGCAGGGCGATTGAGTTTTTATTCATGCTTCCGGAGGGTAGATTCTTGGGATATCTCCCGCACGGCGTCACGGCCAGCCCGGACGGTGTAGTCACTTTCTGGTGGAAGAATTTCAAGAAGAAAGTAACGTTTGCGATCACGGATTACGCGAACTTTTCATGGCAGTTGAAATATACCGGCAACATCCCGCAGGACACACACGACAGATTTTGTATGCTCACGCGGGAAGGCATTGAATACTTGATTATCGATCTCAAGAAGATGTATTCGTGACAAATGTTCTCTACTACGAAATGCGCCAAAGATACCTCAACTGCGTGGAACAGTTGCGTTACCTGCGTAGCGTCACGAAGGAGCCGGGTTGGGATATGGGCGAGGCTCAGTCCATTTCGGAGTACGCATTCGACAATGCGATTATTCTCGTCGGAAAGCTTAACTACGACAGGATTCCGGAGATTCAGGTTTCGACGAAAGGGAATCTAGGGTTATTCTTTTCAAGCGAAACATTTCGCGACTTGAAAACGAAAGTCTTGTCAGTCGGCGTGATATTTCGGGGAGACGAAATCCGAGTTGGGACTTTACTCAAGGACAATTCGGAATCAAGCACCGGATTCCGGTGGTGTGGACTAGACGAAATAAACAAGACAGCCGAATACATCAAGGGGATTGGTAACAATGGACAAGATCGTTTATAAGAATCAGGGCGGGCCGGATGTAGTCGCAGAGATCGAAATTCAAGAATCCGGCGCGTGCAAGTATTCTATTTACTGCAAGGTGAGCGATGTTTCCTACCGGACAGCCGGGGAAGTAAACAGTTACGAGGCGGCTGTAGCCATTACAGAGAGTTTCTCCAAGACGCTTTACGCGCTGGCGATGAGTGAGGTTAATCATGTTTGAGGATGCTTACCGGGACGGGCGACAGTGTGTGTATATTCCGAATCATGTGGCGAGGAATTCTTTTACGGAAACCCTTAAACATCCGGACGCGGAGTTCGGGTTTCTGTACGGAAATGGGCGGGGGGCAAATTTCGCGAATAATCTTTCGGTCAGGTATTTCGCGAAATTTTCATATCCGTTAAAAGAAACCGACGAGTTACCGGATTTGCGAACGAAAGCAAACGGTGAAAAGACCGACAAAGCGAATTTATTCTTCATAGATTCTCTCCCGCAGGATTACATAGACGAGTGGGTAGATACGCTAGAAGAGGCAGGACAGTAATGGAAGGCATAACAACGACGCACGACGGGAAGATGAAATCTTGGCATGTAGATTTTGGGCCGAGGCACTTGGACATAAAAGTAAAGTGTTCGGTCTATCTGGAAAGAATGTGGCGAGTGACGGTGATTCTTCCGAGTGGACAGGAGTTGAGTAAGTTCGGTGTCTCGAAGAATTGGGATGAAAGCCTATTCGAGTGCCGGGTAAGCTCGCGCGAGCTAGCTATCCAGCACTACGGAATTGTCATATAACAATGTTGTTACAGGACTTGTCAGGGCGAATCAAGTATTTAATCCAGAGCGAAGATTTAGAGACTGCGGCGGAGAAGATTGCCGGGATTCTGGAGGCAAAAAACCGGCACATTAAGAAGCTGGCCGAGATAGGCGCGGCGCAGGAGAAGGAAATCCGGGAACTCCGACAGGAGATAGAGGACAGCAAGACGGAGAGAGCGTTCCAGCTAGAACAGTTGGAATGGAACACTTTAAGTCAGGACGAGAAGATTAAAAGAATGGGAATCAAGGAGAATAATCATGGGATGGATAGGGGTTGACTTAGACTACAAAGACCCATAC
>Ga0073900_10000297_pt1 | contig 36551 bp, 39 predicted proteins | sample KloWWTmetKNB5Kit_FD_66666 | JGI IMG/M metagenome (GOLD analysis project Ga0073900, IMG submission 66666) | Active sludge microbial communities from Klosterneuburg, Austria, studying microevolution and ecology of nitrifiers - Klosterneuburg... | ecosystem: Engineered > WWTP > Aerobic digester >...
GGGGCCATCACAATGCTCATGTTGATGGGGTCTGGGGTGGGGGTGATCATGGCCGCGATGATGGCGATGATGACCACCGCATACCGCCATTGTCTTGCCAGCACGCCCGCGCTCACAATCCCCACTTTTGCCATCACAAAAATAATCAGCGGCATCTGAAACGCCACGCCCAGCCAAAACACAATCCCCAGCACAAACGGCACGTAATCATCCAGTTTGAGCTGATACTTGAACACGGTGGGATAAATGCCGGTGAGGAACGCGATGGCTGGCGGGAGCATGACAAAATACGCAAACGCCGCGCCCAGCAAAAACAAAACCGTGGCGCTGGGCACGCCAATAAAAATCCATTTCTTCTCGCTGGGTTGCAAACCGGGCATGACAAACGCCAAAAGCTGATACACAATAACCGGCATGGCAAACGAGGCGCCCAGCGTGAGCGAGACGATCAGCACATTGGTCAAGCCCTCGGTGGGGCTGGTCACCAAAACCTGCTCGCCATACGGCTTGATGATGAACTGCAAAACCGGCTCGGCAAAAATAAGCCCGGCCAGCGTGCACACCAGCAACGCCAGCACCGCCTTGAACACGCGGTCGCGCAGTTCGCCCAGGTGATCCCAAAGGCTCATTTCTTCTTCGGGTTTTTGTGGTTTATTTTTTATCCGCGCCATGGGTTGTCCTCGTCCATCTGCGTGCTAGGCGCGGTTTCGCCGCTGGCCCACGGGTTGTCCTCGGCCAGGTCGGTGGGCGTGTTGGCAGATGGCGCGCCGGGCGGCGCGATTTGCCCCACCTCGCCGCTCGCCGGAAGTTGGGCCTGCTCCGTGCCATCCAAATTAATTGAGGGGATTAAATTGCCCAAACTCGCCACATCGCGCAACTGGCTCAAATCCTCGCGCAGGTCTTTTGTGGCTTCGTGCAATTCGCTGGCAATGGGCGCAATGTCGTCCTTGAACTCATCGGTAAATGAGGCGAGGAATTTGCGAAACCCGCGCACACCCTTGCCCAGGTTGCGCATCAATTCGGGGAATCGCTCCGGGCCAAACACCAGCAGGATGATGATCGCGATCATCACCACTTCCAGCGGCCCAACGCCAAAAATTGTCCCGCCCATTAAAAAGCTCTCGCTAAAACACAAAGGCGCAAAGCCATAACCAGCGTCTTTGCGCCTTTACGAAAGACAAAATCACGAATTTTTGCTGGCCTTTTTCAACGCGGCGGCCAGCACGCCATTGATAAATTTTGGCGAGGTGTCGCCGCCAAATTCTTTTGCAATCTCCACCGCTTCGTTGATGGCAACTTTGGCTGGCGCGGTGTTCGCGCGAATTTCGTGCAGCGCAATGCGCAGCAAATTGCGGTCTATTGCCGCCACTTGTTCCAAAGGGTGCTCCGCCGTGCAGGAATTCAAAATCTCATCCAGCGCCGGGCGGTTGGTCACCACGCCGCTCACCAATTTTTGCGTGTATTCGCGGGATGGGTCATCGTGGGGCAGTTCCAGCAAGTGCCGTGTGAGCACGTCGCCGGGCATGTGTTGCGTTGTGTCCGCCTCATACAAAACCTGCAAAGCCAGCACCCGCGCAGCGCGGCGGGCCACGTTAAAGCCAGTGTCTGGCTGAGTGGTATTGCTCACGCCTTCCTCACATCTTCAAACGAAACGTTCACCGCGCTCACGTTCACCCCGCAAATTTCCTCCACTGCCTCGCACACGTTTTTTTGAATATCTTTGCCAAGCTCCATCAGCGCGGCGTCGTCGGCGGCGATAAGGTGCAGGCTGATCTGCGCGTTTTGGTCGTTCAGCATCACATCCACCCCGCGAAACGCCTCGCGCGGGACGATGCTGATCACGGTGGGCTGATCTACCAGGCTGAGCACGCCCGGTGTGGCAAGCGTTGTAATTCGCGCCACATCGCGGATGACATCCGGCGATACGCTCACGTTGGAGATTGTGTTCATAAGTAAATTGTAATGTGTAATGTGTAAAGGCGGGCAACAAGCTGCGCGGCGCTCAAATTACACGTTACATCTTACCCGTTATCCCTGCATCACGATCCCGCCATCTACCGAGAGCACAACGCCCGTGATGTAAGAGGCATCATCGCTGGCGAGGAAAGAGACGGCCTTTGCCACTTCTTCTGGTGTGCCAAAACGGCCCAGCGGGGTCATCTTGATCATGCCATCCTTCAATTCTTGCGGCAAAACATTGGTCAAATCGGTGGGGATGTAGCCCGGCGCGACCGCGTTCACCGTGATATTCCGCGCGCCCAGTTCTTTGGCCAGGCTCTTGGTCAGGCCAATCATGCCAGCCTTGGCGGCGGCGTAATTGCTTTGCCCGGCTTGCCCCGCCAGCCCCACCACCGAGGTGATGTTCACGATGCGGCCATACCGCTGGCGCATCATCACTTTTGTGGCGGCCTTGCAGGTGTTAAAGGCGCTCTTCAAATCTGTGCTAATGATGTGATCCCAATCCTCTTCCTTCATCATCATAATCAGGTTGTCGCGTGTGGTTCCGGCGTTGTTTACCAAAATATCAAGGCGGCCAAACACATCGCTGGCCTTCTTAATCAAGTCTTGCGCCTCGGCAAATTTGCTCACATCGGCTTTGTGGCTGATGGCTTTTCCGCCCGCGTTTGTGATCGCGCTCACCACTTCATTTGCGGCGGCCTCGCTGGAGTTGAAGTTCACCACCACGCTCGCGCCCCGCGCGGCCAGCTCAAGCGCAATTGCGCGCCCAATCCCCCGCGATGCGCCGGTGACGATGGCAACTTTTCCTGTTAAATTCATATTTAGTGGCTGATTGCTGATTGCTGGTGGCTGGTGAACAAGCGACCAGCGACTAGCAACCAGCAACTAAGAGATTGCTAGTGTTTGCGGGTCGGTCAGCGTGCGCTTGATGAGATTGCACAACACATCTTTTGGCCCAAGCTCAACAAACTGGGTCACCCCTTGCGCGCCCAGCCATTGCACCGTCTCCGTCCAGCGCACGGGCGAGGTGAGTTGCGCGTTCAACTCCGCGCGAATGTCGTCGGGGTGGGTGATGGGCCGCGCGGTGGTGTTGCCAATCACGGGAATTGTGGCCGTGACCAGCGGCGTGTTCTTCACCGCAGCCGCAAACTCATCCGCAATGCTGTGCATGAGCGGCGAATGCGAGGCGATGCTGACCGCCAGCGGCAACACGCGCTTGGCCCCTTTTGTTTTGGCGATGGCGCTTGCAGCGGCCACGGCTTCTTTTCCCCCGCTAATTACGATTTGGCCGGGGCAATTGTCATTTGCCACCACCACGCCAGGGTTGTGCTGGGCGCTGACCTCGGCGCACACCTCGCGCAGAGCATCGGGTTGCAAACCCAGCACGGCGGCCATCCCACCGGGGGCGCGTTCTCCGGCCAGTTTCATCAACCGACCGCGCTCGCGCACCAGTTTCACGCCGTCTTCAAACGCCAGCGCGCCCGCGGCGCACAATGCGCTGAACTCGCCCAAACTGTGCCCGGCCACAAAATCTGGCGCGGGTAATTCGCCAGACATTTGCGCCATGTAAAACGCGCCAAGGCTGTGCGCGAACAGCGCCGGTTGCGTGTTTAGGGTGTCGTTTAACTCGGCCTCTGGGCCTTCCCAGCACAACCGGGACAAGGCAAAGCCGAGCGCGGCATCTGCCCGCTCAAATGTGCCTCGCAGAATCGGGCGCACCCTCGCCGACTCCGCCCCCATCCCAACAAATTGTGATCCCTGACCGGGAAAAACGTAGGCTGTTGACACTTGAAATTACAAACTACGAATTACGAATTACGAGCTTGCCTTGACAATTCGTAATTCGTAATTCGTAATTATTTCTTGTCTTCTTTGCCTTCGTCTGGCGAGCTGACGGCAACAACCTGGCGGCCCTTGTATTTGCCGCAATTGGGGCAAACAAGGTGCGGCGGCTTCATCTCACCGCATTCCGGGCACTTTACAAGCTGCACCGGGGTGAGCGCGTCGTGGGCGCGGCGGCGATGCGTGCGGCCCCATGAAAATTTTCGCTTTGGCAATGGTCCCATTTCTTATACTCTCCTAAGTAACACACAAAACGCGCGCTTGTCAGTCGCGCGCGCTCCGTTAAACCTGAAAATTAGCGGTCTGTATTGTATCAAACTAGCAAGCGCAAAATGCAAAGTGCAAAGTAATCTCTTTTCGTTGATAAGCGGCTCTTCGCATAAACCCCGAAAAGTTTTGCATTTTGCGCTAAGGACTCACCTGGTCGCCCGTGGCGATGATTTGCACCCAGGTGTTGCCGGGCTTAAGCATCAGCGGCTTGCCGGTTGCATCGCGCAAAACGATGGTGGTGAGATCGGTGTTGCGCTCCCAGGTTCCCTCAAACAATTTGCCATCTCGGAACAGCTTGGCCTTGCCGCTGTTCCAAAGCTGAATTTGCACAGATTTTGAGCCGAGCGAATCTTCCTCAATGTCGGTGTCAATATGCGGCACTTGCAGCACCAGCACGTTCACCGCGCTCAGTTGCGCCCCGGTGGCGGCGTCAATGTGCGGCGCGCCGCCGATGGAGCGCAGCCACGTTCCGCTGGCGGCGTCCCACGCCCACGCGGCGGGGTCAATGCGATATTTTAGCGAGATGTTGGCCGCAGGCGCGCCGCCGCTCGGTGTGTTTGCATCAAACCGAAACGCGTTAAACCCAGATGGCGTGTTGCGTTTGCGGTCGTCCAATTCCTTCCACGTGTTGGGCAGGTTGGCATACAAGTTGTGCGGCATGGGCTTGTCGGTGGTGCGGAACATGGGGCAAGTGGCGCACTCGTATGGCCCAAAGTCGCTGATGATCGCCACGCCATCGCGCAGCCCGCCGCCTTTATCAAACAAATTGGTGGCCGCGCGAATGATGGGTTTGACGCCGGGGCTGGTGCCGCTGCATACCAGCGCGGTTTTGAAAATGGTGGTCAGTTCAATATCCACCAGGCGGCAACTGCGCACCGAGCCAACTTTTGTGGGCGCGTTTGCCAAATAAAGCGCGTCAAAGCGGGTGCTGCCACCCTCCATGATGTGTTCCACAACCACATCGGCCTGCGCCAGCCCGGTTTGCGGGCGCACGGTTTGCTCGTTGTTCACTTTCACAATCACAGGTTTGCGGTTGAGGACGGCCGGGTCGGCCACCTTTAGCCCGGTGTATGGGTTCACGTCGGGCGCAAATGTGTTGGGGGCCGATGGGTTTTGCGTGGGCACGACCGTCTGCGCGGGCGCAGGCGTTGGGGCGGGCACGGTGGCCGTGGCGGGCGCGGCCGTTGGCGCATAAATGGTGATGACGGGCGGTGGCGAGGTGGGTGTGGGCTGGTTATTGCCGCAGGCCGCGAGCGCCATCGCCAAAGTGATGAGAAAAAAGTATCGTTTTAGTTGCATGATTTACGGGTTTCCCCCGGGCAAGATTATAAAGGCGGGGAAGAAATTTGAAACTTGGAGTTGAGAATTTATAAGTAGCTTTGTATTTTTAGAGGCAAGTGGCCCGTGTCATTAAGCGCCAAAACCTGGCACACACCATCCGGGTAAATTTGCACCAGGCTGATTCCGGCGTTGGCGTGGTCGTAATACCGCCAGTTGCGCGGCTCGTTTTGCGTGGCCTTGCACATCCAGTAGCGGATGAGATTTCCGTGGCACACAATCAATTCGTGGATGTCGGTACGCCCGCGGTTTGGCCGAAAGAACCGCGCAAATGCGGCATCGGCGCGGGCGCCATCGGCCACAAGGTCGGCGGGGTCTACCGTGTCGAAATATGGGTGATGCCACGCCGGGACGTTTGGCACCACTTCGCGGATGAGCGGCGTGGTGCGCAGCGGCGCGTGCGGCAAAAACGCCGAGACGATCTGGGCCGTCTCGTGGGCGCGGCGCAGGTCGCTGCGAAAAATGCGCTGGATGGGATACATTGTCAATCGTTTGCCCGCGCGGGCGGCTTGTTTGCGTCCCAGCGCGGTGAGCGGGCCGCCCAGCGCGTCATCGCGTTGTTTGCGGTCTTCCTGCCCGTGCCGCAATAGATACAAAATTCGTTTTGCCATGACTAAACACCTGTGCTGAGATTATCTCTTGCGCAATTAGCCCGTAACGCGAACGTAAACGTGGACGTAAACGTGAACGTGAACGTAGACGCAAACGTAAACGTAGACGTAGACGTAGACGTAGACGTAGACGTAGACGTGAACGTAGACGTGAACGTAGACGTGAACGTAAACGTAGTCGTAGACGTAAACGTAGACGTGAACGTGGACGCGAACGTAAACGCAAACGTGAACGTAGACGCGAACGTAAATCTGAGAGAATGCGGGAATACATGAATATCTTTGACCCCCGCGTCACAACGCGCCCCGCTGCCGAATTGTTTTATCGCCGGAATGATGCGAATGATGTTCGGCTGGGGGAGGTGGTCGCGGTGGATGAGGCGGCGTATGCCAGCGCAAGCGTGGTCATTTTGGGTTGCCCGCAAGATGAGGGTGTGCGCCGGAATGGCGGGCGAATTGGCGCGGCCAAAGCGCCATCAGAGATACGCCGCTGGCTATACCGGCTCACGGTGAACCGGGTGCAAAACGTGGCGCTGTTTGACGCGGGTGATGTTGTCATTCAGCCCACGCTGGAGGAGACGCACGCGCTGCACACGCAAATTGCCCATCAAATTTTGCAGGATGGCAAACGCCTGATTGTTTTGGGTGGCGGGAATGATATTTCTTACCCCGATGTATCTGCGCTGGCCCTGGCCGCGCCGCGCAGCGCAAACCGCCCCCGCGCGGTTGCCATCAACGTGGATGCGCATTTTGATTTGCGCGCCGATGCCGTGCGGAACAGCGGCACGCCTTACCGCCAAATTTTGGATGAAGGCATTTTGCCCGCTGGGCAGTTTTACGAAATGGGCTACCAGCCGTTTGCCAATTCGCCCGCGTATGAAAAATATGCGCAAGACAAGGGCGTTAATTTGCACGATGTGAACGAGTTGCGCGTGCGCGGCGTGGAGACCTCCACCCATCACATTTTGTCTGGCGCGTCTACCGATGCGTGGATGTTCTGGGGGTTTGACATGGACGTGGTGCGCAGCGCGGATGCGCCCGGCGTGAGCGCGCCCAACCCAACCGGCCTCACCAGCGACGAGTTTTGCCAAATTGCGGCGATTGCGGGCGCGGATAAGCGCACGCGGTTGATGGAGTTCAGCGAGTGCAACCCGGATTACGATTCGGATGGCCGCACCGCCCGTCTGGCTGCCATCGCCATTTGGTACGCGCTGGCGGGCATTGCAAAAACTGCGCGGTAATTACCCAAACGCGCCTTTCACCACAAACGCCACGTTGGATGGCCGCTCGGCCAGCCGCCGCATGAAGTATGGATACCAGTGTGTGCCATACGGGATGTAGGCGCGGGTGGCGTAGCCTTCTTGTGCAAGCTGTTTGAGCAGGCTGGTCTTGATCCCATACAACATTTGAAATTCGTAGCGGCTGTTTGGGATGGCGTTTTGGCGGGCGTAGGTTTTGGCCGCCTCAATCATGGCCTCATCGTGCGTGGCGATGCCGCAAAAACAATTGGGCGCATCCAGCATGAATTTGACCAGTTTGACATACTGCGCGTCCACATCGGCTTTGTCAGGGTAAGCCGCGCTGGCAGGCTCGTTATACGCGCCTTTTACCAGCCGCAAGTTTGTCCCGCGCACAACTAAATCCTGCACATCTTTCTCGCTGCGATACAAATAACTTTGGATGACCGTGCCCAGGTTGGTGTAGCCGTCATCCCAAAGTTGAATCACAATCGCGAGCGTGCGCTCCACGTACTCGCTGCTCTCCATATCCACCCGCACAAAAATATCCCCCGCGCGGGCGGCATCCAGCACTTTGCGCAAGTTGGCCTCGGCCAGCTCTGGGCCGATGTCCAGCCCCATCGCGGTGAGCTTGAGCGAAAGATAGGCGTTGAGCTTGCGGGCGATGACACCCTGAACCGCCGCGATTTGCTCGGCGGTGTATGCCTCGGCCTCGGCGGCGGTGGTGGTGTTCTCGCCCAGGTAATCCAAAATGCCGCCTATGCCCTGCGCGTTCAGGCTGGCGATCACATCCAGCGCCTGGGAGAGTTTTTCGCCAGCCACAAACTTGCGGCTCATGGCGCGGGCGGGCGCAACTTTAATAATGCTCTCGCGCAGAAACTTGCTGCGCGAAAGCCAGAGGAGGGTGTCTCGTGCAATTGGCATGATGGTGAAGTAATGGTTGATAGTGATAGTTATGGTGAGTTAAATCGCAACCTTCTATAACCATCACTATCAACTATAACTCTTTTGGCGCCTTCACAATCCCCCGCTCGGTGATAAACCCGCCGGTGACATATTTGTGTGGGGTGACATCAAACGCGGGGTTATACACGGCCACGCCCTCTGGCACGGTGCGTTTGCCAAAGCCGTTCGTAATCTCAATCGCCTTGCGCTCCTCAATTGGGATGAGATCGCCGCTGGCGAGGCTCATGTCAATGGAGCTGATGGGCGCGGACACGTAAAACGGGATGCCGAACTCCTTAGCCAAAATCGCCACGCCCAGTGTGCCAATTTTGTTGGCAAAATCGCCGTTGGCTGCCACGCGGTCTGTGCCAACGATCACGCCCTGCACCTTGCCCTGTGCCATCACGCTGGCCGCCATGTTATCGCTAATCACGGTCACGGGGATGCCCGCGTGATGCAGCTCCCACGCCGTAAGCCGTGCGCCTTGCAAAAGCGGGCGGGTCTCATCGGCAAAAACATGAATGCGTTTGCCCGCGTTGTTTGCCACGTAAAACGCGGCCAGCGCTGTGCCCCATTGCGCGGTGGCCAGCCCGCCCGCGTTGCAATGCGTCAACCACGAGTCGCCATCTTTTATCAGCGCCGCGCCATATTCGCCCAGTTTCATGCACACGGCGTTGTCCTCGTCAATCATGTGGATGGCTTGCTGGAGGAGCAACGCCTTGAGCGTGTCCACATCTTGCGCCGCGTTATCCATCACCTGCGCTTGCAGGCGGTTGAGCGCCCAGAACAAATTGACCGCCGTTGGCCGCGAGGACGCCAGATACGCGGCGGTCTGGTCCACATCCGTCTTAAATTCCGCAAAGTTCGTGGCGGGCGAGTGGCGAACCCCCAGATACAATCCAAACCCGGCGGCGATGCCGATGGCTGGCGCCCCGCGCACACGGAGCAGACTGATCGCTTCCCACATCGCGGGCGCGTCTGAAATATCCAGGTAACGCAGTTCGGCGGGGAGCAGGGTTTGGTCAATAATTCGGGCCGCGCCGGTTTCGGCGTCGCCAATCCATTCAATTGTTTTTACGGGCAACATGGTTAAAAAACTTTTATTCACCGCACAGGCGCACAGGCGCAGAGTTTTGTTTCTTTCTCCGCGCCTCCGCGCCTCTGCGGTGCAAATCTTCTTGTTTTTGGTGATGGCTTTTGTGGCGGGCGCGCTTTTGCCGCAGATCGCAAACGCGCAAACGCCGGGGCCATCTCCAAAATATGGGTTGCCATTTGCCGCCGAACCCGGCCCAAACACCTGGCAACTGGGTCAATTTTACGGGAACACCACCGGCGCTTTTGCGCGGCGTGTGGAATGGTATGCGGCGGGGCAGGGTATTCACTTTGGCATAGATTTCTCGGCCAAGTGCGGCACGCAGGTGGTCTCCATTGGCGATGGCGTTGTGGTTGGCGTGGATAACCTCGCGCACGGGAGCGCCCCGCACAACCTCATCATCGCGCACCCCGAAGGCTACAACTCGTTGTATGGGCATTTGCTCAAGCGGCCCGATTTGAAAGTGGGCGATGTGGTCAAAAAAGGCCAGCCGGTTGCGCTCACGGGCGACCCCGACCTCACCTGCACTTCGCGCCCACACTTGCATTTGGAAATACGCAGCAAAGATATGAGCCGCGCTTACAACGGCCACACACTGATTGACGCCGACTGGGACGCGCTCATGCTGGTGGGCGCATTTGGGCGCGGCTTTCAGCGCGATTTAGATGACCCGCGCAAATGGCAAAACCTTCTTGACCAGCCGAGCATCACGTTTGGCGGGTCATTCATCAACGAGTTCAAACACAATTGGCCGCAAGATTGGAAATAATTTTTTAGCGCTCCGGTCGCTCAAAGCGGCCGGAGCGCTACGCCTGACCATGAAAAAAACTTTAGCGCTCCGGTTGCTCAAAGCAGCCGGAGCGCTACGCCCGACCATGAAAAAAACTTTAGCGCTCCGGTTGCTCAAAGCAGCCGGAGCGCTACGCCCGACCATGAAAAAACTCTTCGCTCTCGCCCTCGTCCTCGCCTTACCCGCGTGCGCGCCCAAACCCACGCCCGCGATGCCCAGCCCCCAACCCCCAACCCCTACCTCCCAATCCCCAGCCCCCAGCCCTCAATCCCCAACCTCCGCCCCCCAGCTTCCAACGCCCAGCCCCCAGCCGCCAACCCCAACGCCCGAACCAAAAATAAAATTTACGCAGCTCACGCAGGGCGGGTGTTGTGTTCAACCATCTTTCTCGCCGGATGGCGCGCGCGCTTTGTATCTCGATAAGCCATCGGCCAACGCGCAAACCGGCATTTACGCGGTTCCCATCAACCAGCCGCTGAGCCAGCCGCAATTTGTCATCGCCCATCCTGGGCCGTTTAGCGCGGATATGCGCTACGCCGAAGATTTGATCGGCGGGCGCACGGTGATTACGCGGCTGGCCGATGGCGTGGCGTGGGTCATCCCCAGCGGCGGGCGGCGCGCCAGCTTCTCGCCCGATGCGACCCGCATCACGTGGAGCGTGGGCGAGGAGACCGGCGGGTTTGACGTGCGCAAGAACGACATTTACGTGGCCGATGTGGATGGCAAAAACGCCAAACTCATCGCCACGCGTTATGGCGGCGGGGTGATGGCGTGGATGCCAGACAGCAAACAGATTTTGCTGGGCGGCAAAGAAAAACGCGCAGACAAGCTGGCAAAAATTGGGGTGATGGATTTGGCGACCGGCGCGGTGCGCCCTTTGTTTGAGGCCGAGCGTTTGCGCAACACGCTGCTCTCGCCCGATGGAAAATGGCTGGTGTATTTGCTCACCGCTTCGGAGAACGGCGCGGGTGGAACGTTTGTTATTCCGCTGGATGGGTCATCTGCCGCGCCGAGGCAGCTAGATATATTTGGCGCGTTTCAATGGCGCGATGGCTCGCATTTGCTTTACATTCCGCTCAAGGTGAACGCGCCATCCAGCGAGCTTTGGCAAATTGACGCGCAAACCGGCGCGATGACGCAACTCATCGCCGCCGCGCCAGATTCGCCGTTCAAAATTGGCGGCGGCGATTGGGATGTCTCGCCGGATGGAAACTCCATCTTGTATTTGAACGCGCGGGATAGAAATATCTGGGTGGCGAGTTTGAGATAGACCTCACAGGTTGGCGCACACAATCTTGGTATTTCAAACAATTGTGCGCCAACCTGTGAGGTCTTTGCGCGGCTCACTCCACAAAAATCTCAACGTGTTCGCCGTCTTCCTCGTCGGTCACGTCAATAATTTTGCCGGTCATGCCAGAGTTGATGGCGTTTTGAAGTTCGCTCATATCCAGCCCGGCGATTTCTGGGGCAAACCGCGCCCCCATGCGCAGCCCAACGTTTACCAAACCCATGGGGATGTTGACATTCACCTTGGATTTTCCAGAGGCGGCATCGCTCACACGGATGCGAAAGTAGCGCGCCCCTGTGCCGGGCGTGTTGGTGGCGAACCCGCGCGGCGGCGCTGAGGTTTTGCGGGTGTCGCTCAACGCGGCCAATAACTTTGCGCCGTCCTCTGGTGTAATTTTTCCCTCTTCAATCATTTTTAGGATCTTCATCCGTTCTTCTGTGCTTGCCATGACAAACTCCGTTTTTGTTTTGTGGTGTCTTGACGGAAGATGGAAGATCGATGACGGATGTTTCCCGTCTTCCGTCCTCTGTCTTCCGTCTGTCTTACGCCAACGCAGTTAGCAACTGCTCGGCCTGCTCGGCGGTAATTTTCTTGTCGGCCAACATGCGCAAAATGGTCATGCGCTCTTCGTCGCTCACGGTCTCGCCGGGTTCTGGGGCATAGGATGTGGCCGATTGGGGGGCCGAGGTGTCATCACCCAAACTGACCCCAAAGCCAAACCCGCGCCACGATTTGCGCTCGGCATGGCGGGCCATTCGCTCGGCCTGAGCTTCTGCGCGGTGGGCGGCGCGTTCTGCGTGGCGCGTCGCTTTTTGCGCCATTTTCTCGGCTTGTTGTCTCATTTTGACTTCAAGCTGCTCGCTGATTCGTTTGCCAAAATCTTTGCCAAAATTTGGGCCAAAACCCTGGGCGAATTCCTTGCCAAAATCAAAGTTAAAATCGGCCCCGCGCGCCCCGCGCGAGGCGTTCTCGCCCGCGAGATGCGCATCGCCCCCGCACGCCAGCGCAACGGCCACACTGCCATCACCCAAAACCAGCGCGCGCGACCCCGCGCCATCGGTGATGCTCACCCGCGCGTTTGCCACGGGCGGCAGTTTGCACTCAATATCGCCGCCCGCTTGCAGCGTAAACGGTTGGAGCGGGCCGGTTTTGATGCCGAGTTTGGCGTCACCGCCCGCGTTCAATCTCACCGCGCCGAGGCGCTCGCACGAGAGGTCGGCGTCGCCGCCAACGGTCTGAATGTCCAGCATCGTCACGCGCTTGATGGAGCAATCGCCGCCCACCGCGCCCAGCGCCACGCTGCCGGTGATGTCTCTCACCCGCGCGTCGCCGCCAATAGCCATCACGGCCACCGCCGCGCCGCGCGGCACCATCACCTCGCAATCGCCATTGCAGGTCAGGTTGATGGCATCCCCGGCGGGGGTCAGCTCTATCTGCGCATCACCTTCTGCGCGGATTTCGTTTTTCTCCCAGCCTTCAATCCTCGCGTCTCCGTGAATCTCAATTTTGATCGCGGGCGCGTTTCCGCATTCCAAAGTTTTTTGTGTCATGGGTCTCCTTTGAATTCTGAATTCTGAATTCTGAATTCTGAAAAGGGCTGTGTGCTAAACGACTCTTGTTTCCGAATTCTGACTTCTTAATTCCTAACTCTGCATTCGCAATTTCTTCATCGCTTCGTCAATGGTCAGTTTGCCCGCGTCCAAGTCGTCCAGAACGCGGCGGCGTTCTTCGCTGCTCAGGGTGGCGGGCGGGGGCGGTTCTTCCTTGCCCGGCTCGTATCCCATCGCCCGGATGATTTCTTGCAGGCGCAGGCGCAGGGTGGGGTAGGACAAATTGAGTTCGCCTTCCATGCGGTTGAGCTTGCCCTCGTTCTTTACGAACAGTTTTACGAATTCCATCTGTTCTTGCGAGAGGCCGCCAAAACCACCGGGGCTGAACTGGCCTTCAATGGTTGTGCCGCATGAATCGCAGCGCAGCCGGGTGACATGCAGTGCGTTACTGCACACGGGGCATTTGGTTAAGAGTTGGTTCATGATTGGCTTAGCTCCTTGGACATGACAACGTGCGTTGTCTCGTATCCTGTTTTTTGGTATAAATGAATGGCTGTCTGGTTATGCCCGAATGCGTGCAAGGTGATGGTCTTGATCCCCAGTTTCCGCACCTGCTCCTCCAGCGCGGCCAGAATCTTTTTGCCAAAGCCTTTGCCGCGAAATGGTTCATACACCAGAAAGTCGTAAATAAAGGCGGTTTTGGCCGCCGGGGCATCTTTCTCGGCGAACCAGATCATCCCAACTTTTGCGCCCGATTCCTCATCTATGGCGGTGAACAAATGCTGTTTGGGCGAGGCCACGCCGTTGGGCAAAAGTTTGCCAAACGCCTCGCGCGACTTGTCCAGCGCGTCCGAAGAATCCCAGTCGCCCGATTTGATATTTTCTTGCGCGTAGTCTTGGATGGCGCGAGCCAGATAGCGCTCAAATTCTTCTTCGCGCATGGGAATGAGATGGGTTGTGGGTGTCAAAGTTCTCCTTGTGTGTGCTAGAAATTTGGCTCGTTTCCTGAGCTGATGGACAAGCGTTGTCTTTCACCGCTGAGGCGCAGAGACGCAGAGAAAAAGAAAATTTTTGCGTCTCTGCACCTCGGCGGTGAAAAATAAAAACATGTTTTCATGAGATGTGCCAAAAAATTATGAGTGCGAAGGCGCAGGCGCGTGTTTGTGAAGCTCAATGTTCATCACCGAGGGGATGAGGTTGCAGAGCAGGGCCAGGGCGATGCAGATGATGCCACCGATGACAAACCACACCCGCACGCCGACTAAATCTGACAGCGGCCCGGCCACAATCATCCCCAGCGGAGAAGCGATCATGGCGCCGGTGCCGAGCAGCGAGAATACGCGGCCCTGCATGTTGGCGGGGATCATGCTTTGCATAATGGCCCCAATGGAGCCGTTGGTGATGGGATTCGCCACACCGGTGAAGAACATCCCGGCGAGGGCAACCGCGAACAGCGCGGCGGGCGCCATCCCCACCAGCAACACGCCCGCGCCCATGCCCATCAACCCAAGCATGGCTGTGACGATGCGCTTCTTGAACCCGCCCCACGCGCCCAGCCCCAGCCCGCCCAAAATCACGCCCACGCCCATCGCCATCTCCAGCGCGGCCAACTGCGCCGCCCCGCCATTAAAGTATTTGGTCACCAGCAGCGGTGTGAGCGCAAACGTGGGCGTGAGCAAAAGGTTGATCAGCATCGCTATTAGGATAAGAATGCTGAGGCCGCGCCAGCCCAGCACAAAGGTCAGCCCGTCTTTCATGTCTTGAAGCACCGAGGTGGCGCTGGCGGTTGGATGTTTTTCGGGCTGGGGAATGCTGAACACGAGCAGCGGCGCAATCGCAAACAGGGTGGTCAGCCAATCGGCGTGCAAAATATTTTGGATGGGGGTGAGCGCCAGCAACAACGCGCCCAGCGGCGCGGAGAGCACCGCCATCAGGCCCATGCGCGCCTGATTGATGCCTTGCAGCCGCGCAAACTGCTCTTTTGGCGCGAGCATCACGATGGATGCGCCCATCGCGCTATCTCTAAAGGAACTGCTGGCCGAGCGCAGCATGAGCGCGAGATAAATATGCCACACCTGCGCCGTGCCCGCCGCAAACAGCAGCGCCAGCGCCAGGGTGGTCAAAATGTTGAGGGCATCTGCGGCGATCAGCACCATGCGCCGGTTCCAGCGGTCTACCAGCGCCCCAATGACCGGGCCGAGGACGATTTGGGGCAGCATGCCCACCAGCGAGGCCATCGCCAGCACGGTGGCCGAGCCGGTTTGTTGGGTGAGATGCCAAATGATGGCGAACTGCGCCAGGCTGGTGCCCAGCAAAGAGATGGTTTGCCCCACCCAGATGGAGAAAAACCGAGTTTTCCAGTTGTGGCTAGAAAGCAAAATATCCTGACTGCTCATGATTGATAGTCAGGATATTAAACAAAACTTTAGAAAAGTCAATATATATTTTGATATTTTTTATATTTTCTTTGAAATTTCTTATTTTTTGGTTTGTCGGCAGTTAAACCTTCTCTTTCTTGGCGTGATACGCCTGCGTGGTGGTTATGTTGGCATGACCCAGCCACGATTGCACCTTGCGCACGTCCTCGCCGCCTTGCAGCATGTGCGATGCGCGAGAATGGCGCAGTGTGTGCGGCGTGATCTCGCCCTCAATCCCCGCGTATCGCGCATATTGGCGCGTCATCAGCCAAACGGCCTGGCGGGTGAGATTTGACCCGGCGGGGTTGAGGAACAAAAACTCGTTGGGCTGGTTGGTGGCGTTGGCTGGCCGCGACTGGTTCAGGTAATTTTGCAACGCGGCAACGGCCGATTCGGTGAGCGGCGCGCGGCGGTTGCGTGTGCCGCGCCCGGCGCATTTCACCTCGGTGTGCTCCATATCCACATCGGTCAGCTTCAGGTTGATGGCCTCCGTGACGCGCATACCGGTGGAGTAAATGATCTCCAGCAGGGCGCGGTCGCGCAACGCCCGCGCGGGCGAGGTGTTGCCGGTGGCGTTAAACAAGCGCTCCACCTCTTCCTGGCTCAACACACGCGGAGATTGCTTCTCCACTTTCGGCGATTTCAAATTTACCGATGGGTCTTGTGCCAGCATGCCTTGTTTGGTCATCCAATGAAACAAGGATTTAAGCGCGGCTACTTTGCGCGCGGTGGTGGCGTTGCTGTAATTTTGCGCAGATAGCCCGCTGATGAAGCGGGTGAGGGTTTCATCGGTGATGCTTTCCCAGTTGGCATCTTCTGGCAATGTGGCTGCCAGATATTGCGAAAACTGCCCAAGATCATTGCGATACGCCAAAATTGTGTTTTGCGAGGCGTTTCTTCCCGCCTGAATATGCTGAAGAAATTCGGATATGCCAGTTTGCCAGTTCATAAGTTTTGTTAAAGAATTATAACTGCATAACTAAAAAATCTGAAAATTATGAGGAAGTTAAAAATAAGATGAGAGGCATAAGGCGCGATAAAGGTCGTGTAAAGCCAAATTATCTTTGCAAGTGGGGATGCGCCCCATGCCTACACGTTACAATATACGCGCCATCATGCAACAAAATGGAACACCGGGTTCGACCATTCTGAATAACCGCTACCGGCTGCTGGCGGTAATCGCCGGGGGCGGCATGGCGACCGTTTACAAAGCGCAAGACACGCTGCTCAATCGCATCGTGGCGATTAAAATGCCGCGCGACCGCGCCGCCATTGGCGATGCGCGCAACGCCGAGTTTGAGCGCCAGTTCCGCGAGGAAGCCACCTCTGCGGCCAATCTCAATCATCCCAACATCGTCTCGGTATATGACGTGGGCAAAGATGTGGTGAATGGCGTGGAGCGGCAATATCTGGTGATGGAGTTTGTGGAAGGCCAGGACCTCAAACAGGCCATTCGCAATGCGTGGGCCACAAACCAGCCGTTTGGGGTGGATGAGGCCGTGAGCATTGCGCGGCAAATTTGCGAGGGTGTGGCGTTTGCCCACCGGCGCGGCCTTGTGCATTGCGACCTCAAACCGCAAAACGTGCTGCTCACCCCAGATGGCCGCGTGAAGGTGACCGATTTTGGCATCGCCCGCGCGTTCACCTCCAGCCTGCCAGAAAAAGCCGAGGTGGTTTGGGGGACGCCGCAGTATTACGCGCCCGAACAGGCGCAGGGCAACCCGCCCACGCCTGCCAGCGACGTGTATTCCATCGGCGTGATGCTGTTTGAAATGCTGACCGGGCGTTTGCCGTTTGAGGGCAAAAACGCAACCGAGCTGGCCCGCCAGCACATGATGACCCCGCCGCCCGCCGTGAGCGCCCTCAACCCAAATGTTTCGTTGCAGATGGAGAACATCGTCAACCGGGCGCTCTCCAAAGACCCCGCGGCGCGTTACCGCGATGCCGACCAGTTTGCCAAAATTTTGGCGGCTTATTTGGCGCAGGGCGAGGAAAAAACGCTGGGGAGCAGCGCGCCGGTTCAGCCGATGTCGGCCTCGCAATTTCAGCCCGCGCCCCCGGCCACGGGCGCCTCGGCGGTTCAGCCCCGCGCTCAAACCGCGCAGCCGCCAGCGGTGGCAAAGCCATCGCCCAAAGCCGCAAACACCGGCGCAAACGCCGCGACAAACGCGACCAGCGCCAGCGACGCGCAGAAAAATGCCGCCGGGCCAGACATCATGCTTTGGGTGCTGGGCGCGATTGCCATTTTGTGCGTGCTGGGTTTGGTGGCGCTTTACGCGGTGGTGTATGGCCGCATGACGCGCCAGCCCGGGACCGCATCCAACACGCCAGTTCCGGTGGCGGTTGCCACAAACACCCTTGCGCCGGGCGTGACCCCGCCCAAGGTCACATCCACCGCGCCCGCCACGCCCACGCTCACGCCCCCGCCGCTGGTGGCGTTGCCGCTAGATTTGATTGGGCGCGTGCTGGATGAGCCGTTGAGCAAAACGTTGCGCTCGGTGGGATGGACAATCGTGACGACCGACACGGCCAGCTTTGCGCCAGAGCGCCAAATTTTGGGGATGGATCCGCCGGGCGGGTCGCCGCTCTCAATCAGCGGCACGCTTACGCTCACGCTCAGCACGGGCGGGCGGTTTGACCTGAAAGTGAAGATGCCGCCGGTGCAGATGGACGCGGCAAAGTTCCCGCAAGAAGTGTATGCGCGCGGGCAGCGGGTGAGCTTTAGTGTGCGCTGGCTGGCGCTCAGCCGCCCGCAAAAAAATTACAAGGTGTTTGTGCATGTCTGGCGGCCAGATGGGCAACTCATTCAACCCGATGACCGCGAACCGCGAGATAACGGCCAGCCCGCGGCCACCTCAAGCTGGCAGGCGGGCCGCGTGGTGAATGACACGTATGATTTTGTCATCCCCGCCGATGCCCCCGCTGGGCAATACCGCATTGAAGCCGGGATGTATGACCCTTCTAACGGCAATTTGCGTTTGCGCGTCACCGACCCCGGTTTGGTCACGCTTAACCCGCAACATCCAGATGCCGTGCCGGTGCGAGTGATTGAGGTCAGGTAATTACGAATTACAAATTACGAATTTTGCGCCGGGATTGTTTACAACTTACACGTTACACGTTCACAAAATGCAATGTGTAACGCGTAAGTTTTGTCTGCCCAAGACCCTATTAATTCGTAATTTGTAATTCGTCATTTTTAATTTCTCAAGTCTCTCACTGGGACAGCCTCGCCCGGCCAGAACTCTGGCAAAGCGCGCGGGGATTCCTCGAAGGTACGCTTGTAAATTGTGGCGTAGCTGCCGTCATCGCGCATGGCTTGCAGGGTCAGGTTTATTTGGTCGCGCAGCGCGGAATCATTGGCGGGCAAGCCAATGACATACGGGATATCGTTTAGTTGGTCGCGCACCACGTTTGTGTCATTGGTCAGGCGGTCGGCGGCGAAAATAGCCAGCCTGTCCCCGGCGATGGCGATGATTTGCTTGGAGCGCAGCGCGGCCAGCGCGGCGGTCATATCTGGGAAAGACACATCGTTAAAGCTCAGCTCCCGCGCTGTTTTGAGCGGCGCGAGCGCGTCTGCGCCAACACCCACCAGCCCAACTGTTTGCCCGTTCAACCGCGTTACATCGGTGGTGATGCGCGAGGCTTGCAAAACCATGAACGTGACACCGGACTGAAAGACCGGGATGCTCAAATCCAAATTAAACTCGTTGGCTTGCGAAGGCTGCACATTCCCGATGGCGATATCCACCTGGCCCTGGCGCACCGCATCCAAAATTTGCCCCTGGGTCAGCGGCACAAACGAAACCGCCTCTGCCTTGCCCAGCCAGCGTTTGGCAAACTCTTTAATCAAGTCAATCTCAAAGCCGCCCACCACATTTTGTTTGCTCACGTAAATCAGCGGGTCGGTTTGGGTGTAGCCCACCACAATTTTTTGGTTGGCCTTTATTTTGCTCAGCGTGTCGCGCGGGGCAATGTTGACGGGTAACGCGCTGATGTCGGTTTTTAGCGCGTCGGTTGGCGGGCGGGGCGGGTTGCCATCCACGCCCATCCACTTTTTGTAAAGCGTGTTGTATGTGCCATCGCTGATGATGGCGTTGAGCGTGATGTTGACCAGGTCGGCCCAGTCGGAATCGTTTTGGGGGAGGACAATAGCCACCGGCTCGCGCTGCATCACCGCCAAAACCTGCGTGCTTGGGTCGGCAATCGCTTTGGCTTTGAGGCGGCGCAGGCGGCCCGCGATCCCATCGGTTGAGCCATTTTTGAGCGCGCTATACGCCGCATCATACGAATCCGCAATCTTGAGGGTGAAGGTGATGCCGTTGGCGTTTTGCGTGTCGCGCAGGGCAAATGTGGTTGGCGAATCAATCCAACTGATGCGATCCCCGGCCAACTCTTTGACCGTGTTAAACGCGCCTTTGCGGATGAGGATCGCCTCGCCATCTTCAAAATACGACTGGCTGAAATCTGCCAGCAGCTCGCCAGATTTGGAATGCACAATGCCGCCCAGCGCCATATCCAGCTCGCGGTTGCCCACGCTTTTGGGCGCGGACGCCGAAGTGACTTGATAAAACTCAATCGCATCGGCTTTGCCCAGCCAGCGCCGGGCCATCTCTTTGGCGAGGTCAACGTCAAAACCCACCAGTTCGCCCTGGCCGTTGATGCTGGCCAGCGGCGGCGCATCGTAGCGGATGCCCACGCGCACTTTTCCGCGCTGGCGCACCAACGCGGCGGTAGATAGATTTGCGGGTGGCGGGGTGGGGGTTGGCGCATTTACAAATGTGGCCGGGGTGGCCACGATGTTTGCAACCCGGTTCAGGTTCAGGCTGTCGGTGACAAACGCGGGCAGGGCGCATGCCATCAACAAAAATTGAACAAGCGCCAAACTGATGGCGATGCGCATCTGTGCGCGTGACGTGCGAAATTTCATCGCGCCAAATTTAACACAAGCCAAGGAATTCTGAATGCTGAATGCAGAATTCTGAAATGAAACAAAAACTCAACCTTCTTTCAGAATTCAGAATTCAGAATTCTTTTGCATCAGTTCAATGCGGTTGCCAAACGGGTCAAACACGTGGGCGCGGATGTAGCCATCCAGCGGCGGCTGAGACTCATCCACTTCGCAGTTGGCGGCGCGGCAACGCGCAACCAGCGCGGCCAAATCATCCACCAAAAAGGCAGGATGGGCTTTGCGGGCAGCGCGAAAATCCTGCTCCACGCCGAGGTGCAGGTGGAGCAAACCGCCCTCAAACCAGCATCCGCCGCGCCTGGCAAGTTCGGCAGGCTTTGCAACCTCGCGCAGGCCCAGCGCGCCCGCATAAAACGCGCGGGCGGCGGCCTCTTCGCCGGGCGGCATGGCTATTTGAACATGGTCAAGCGCGTAGATGAACATTGCGACAAAACGGAGTGATGTCAGTCGTTCAGCGTTCGCGGCTTTTGCCGAAACTGCTTGGTGTTGCTCTTTTTGCGTTTGAAATCTAACCGCGCCATTTTTTGGCCGTGCGAGGGTTGTGTGGCGCGGCGGTCTGGAAAGACCATCAACGCGGTGTGCAGCATTTTTTGAAAGCGGTAGATGGCTACCTCTTTGTTGCGTTGCTGGCTGCGTTCGTTCTGAGAGACAAGGCGCAACGTGCCCATCTGGTCAATATAGCCGCGTAGTTTTTCCATTGCTCTTCGCCGTTCATCCATGGTTAGATGAAGCGTATTAGCAATATCAAACGACAACTCTATTGCCGTCTCATTTTTGTTTACATTTTGGCCGCCTGGGCCAGAGCTACGCGTGGATGCAAATTTTAATTCGCTTAAGGGAATCCGCACGCGAGCATTGATCTGTAAGATCGTGCTTTCTGACATGGGTGATGGGCCATATCATACCCGTTTAGTTTGCAAATGCAAGGCCGCGTTGAAATCAAGAGTTACTTTACTCAGAAATCCTCATTAGGATGGAAGACGGAAGACGATTTGGCCGTCTTCCGTCTTCCGTCCCCCGTCTCTCATCTCAAATCTTTTACGCTCTCACCCCAACCACTCGCTGCGCAAAATGCCCATGCAAAAGAAATCCCAGCGTTTGCCATCGCGCAACATGGCGCTGCGCTCGCGACCTTCCATTTTGAACCCCACCTTCTCGTAGGCTTTTATGGCCCGCGCGTTATATTCAAACACGCCCAGCGAGACACGATGAAGATTCAACTCCAAAAACCCATAGCGCACCAGCGTTTTCAGCGCATCGCTGCCATACCCTTTGCCCCAGTAATCGCGCTCGCCAATGCCAATGGCCACAAACGCGTTGCCGTGCTGGGGTGGCGGTGTCCACAAGGCGCAAAAGCCGATGGGTTTATCGCTCTCCAGCTCTCGGATCAAAAACTCTGGCTTGCCGCGCTCGATGCGTTTCTCCATCCATTCCTTGGTGTTCTTGGACGTGAACAAACGCGGCGGGCCGCTATCTAACAAGCGAAAATATTCGGTATCCTCATTCCAGCGCGTCACCATTTCCGCGTCGGTCTCTGGGTTCATGGCCGCCAACCGCGTGAGCTTGCCGCGAAACAAATCAATTGTCATGCCACTCCTCCTTGAGCAAACTTACCCCAACCTGGTCGTAGCGCTGGCCCATGATGTAAAGCGATTCGCGGCGGCGAAACTCTTCCACAAAACCGAACCGCGCCAAAAACCGCAACCCATCCGCGTTCCACGATGACACAAACGTCGCCAGCCGGTGCAAATTTAACTCGTGGAAGGAATAGCGCAAAAGCAGGCGCATGGCCTCGCTGCCCAGCCCCTTGTTGCGATCCTCTGGCTTGCCAATGCCGATGGTGAAGTGCGCCGCGCCATGCGGCCACTCAACCCAGTAAATCTGCGCCATGCCAATCAGGCGCTCATCACCGGGCTGGCGAATGCCAAACACGAACACTTCGTTTTTGTCCATGTCTTTCATCCACTCCTCAATTTTCTTTTTGTAGCCGGGTGGCGGGATGGGCGCGGCGATCTCGGTGGTTGTGCGATGAAGAAAGTCCGCATCGTGCGACCATGCCGACATGACCTCCGCGTCTTTATCCGGGTTGAGCGCTGTCAGCCGAACTTTTTCTCCCTTAAACAATTGTGTGTTCATGTGCAGGCATTTTAGACGGAAGACGGATGACAGGTGACGGATGACGGGTGACGGATGAGAATTTTGCTAACAGACCGTCTTCCGTCTTCTGTCTTCTGTCTTTGAATTCATGTCCATTAAAATCCTATGCCATGTCTCACACACTCTGTGTTATTCCAGGCGATGGCGTTGGGAAAGAGGTAATCCCTGCCACCGTTGAGGTATTGCAAAAAGTTTTGCCAGATTTGCAGGTGATGGAAGCCGAGGCCGGCTGGGATTGCTTCACCCATACCGGCGATGCTTTACCCGCCGCCACCCGCGAAAAAATTGCGACCTGCGGCGCGGCCTTGTTTGGCGCAACCTCATCGCCCTCGCGCAAGGTGGAGGGGTATCGCAGCCCCATCGTGCACATGCGCCAGCTTTTTGACCTGTATGCCAACCTGCGCCCCACGCGCCTGCTCAAAATGCGCGGGTCGCAATTGGCCGCGCGGCCAAACGCGGTTGACCTGCTTTTGGTGCGCGAGAACACGCAGGGCTTGTATGCGGGCCGCGAATATCTGCGCGAAACGCCCGCAGGCCCGGAGGCCATCGCCGAAAGAGTGATTACCAAAGCCGCCAGCGAGCGCGTGGCAAAAACCGCGTTTGCGCTGGCCGAGGGCCGCCGCAAACAGCTTTGCATCGTCCACAAAGCCAATATCTTGCCGCTCACAGATGGCACTTTTCGGGATGCGGCCCGCGCGGTTGGGGCGGCGCACCCCGGCGTAAAAGTTTCGGAGATGCTGGTGGACACCGCCGCCATGTTGCTCGCCTCGCGGCCAGAACAGTTTGACATGATTGTGACGACCAATTTGTTTGGCGATATTCTCTCGGACATTGCCAGCGTGTGGGGTGGGGGCATGGGCGTTGCGCCCGCGCTCAACCTTGGCGCGCATGTGGCGGTGGCCGAGCCGGTGCATGGCTCCGCGCCAGACATCGCGGGCAAGGGCATCGCCAACCCGTGCGGGGCCATTTTGAGCGCGGCGCTGCTGGCGCGGCATTATTGGAATTTGCCGGAGGTTGCCACGAAAATTGAAAATGCCGTTTATACTGTTTTAGAAAATGGCTTGGCTACGCCCGATCTGGGCGGTCATGCCAGCACAGCCCAGGTGGCGCAAGAAATTCTTGGCGCGCTTGGATAAATTTTTTGGAGTTGCAAATATGGCAAAAAAAGATAAAAAAACCAAAGAGGCCGCCGCAGAGGTCATCTCGTCCGTGGCCCGCGTGACAGAAATCATCGCCTCATCGCCCGTGAGCTTTGACGATGCGGTAAAAACCGGCATAGACCGCGCCTGCAAAACGCTGCGCAATGTCAAAAGCGCGTGGGTGAAGGATCAAAGCGTGAAAGTGGAAGATGGAAAGATCACCAACTTCCGTGTCGTTCTTAACATCACCTTTTTGCTGGAAGACTGAATCAATTACGAATTACGAATTACGAATTTTTTGTTTAATTCGTAATTCGTAATTCGTAATTTTTAATTGCCATGCATATTTGGTTCGCTCAGCAAACCCCCAGCATAGAAGCAGCCCAATCTTTGCGCGCCAACACCATGATGGAGCATTTGGGCATTGAGATCACCGAGATTGGCGAGGATTACATGGCGGCGAAGATGCCGGTGGATCATCGCACATCTCAGCCGTATGGCATTTTGCATGGCGGGGCATCTGCCGCACTGGCCGAGACCATTGGCAGCATTTCTGGCGCAATGTGTGTTGATCTGTCAAAGAAAATTGTGGTGGGTCTGGAGATCAACTGCAACCACATTCGCGCGGTGCGCAGCGGGTATGTGCATGGCGTGGCAAAACCCATCCACCTGGGCGGCACAACTCACGTCTGGGATATTCGCATCACCAACGACGACGGCAAACTGGTGTGCGTCTCGCGGCTCACGCTGGCGGTGCTGGACAAAGGAAAGTGACGGGGGACGGAAGACAGCGGACGGCGAATTGACCGTCTCCCGTCCCCCGTCCTCCGTCTACCTTCTCACCGGCACTCCCTTGCCTGCCAGGTATTCCTTCACCTGGCCCACCGAGAAAATTTTGTAATGAAACACGCTGGCGGCCAGCACTGCGCTGGCCCCGGCGTCAATCGCCTCGTAAAAATGCTCCAGCTTGCCCGCCCCGCCAGAGGCAATGACGGGTATGCTGACCGCGTTTGAGATGGCGCGGATCATGGGCAGGTCAAACCCGGTTTGCGCGCCATCGGTGTCCATGCTGGTGAGCAAAATCTCGCCCGCGCCGCGCTGTTCGGCATCCATGGCCCACTTCACCGCGTCCAGCTCGGTGGGCACGCGCCCGCCGTTCAGAAACACGCGGTAGATGTCGCCATCGCGCTTGGCGTCAATGGCCAGCACCACGCATTGCGCCCCAAATTTCCAGGCCGCCTCGTTGATGAGCTGCGGGTTGCGAACCGCCGCGCTGTTTATGCCGCACTTGTCTGCGCCCGCCAAAAGCAATGTGCGGAAGTCTTCGGGTGTTCTTACCCCGCCGCCAATTGTGAATGGGATGAACACCTCATCCGCCACGCGGCGGGCCATGTCTATTGTTGTGCCGCGCCCTTCGTGCGAGGCCATGATGTCCAGGAAAACAAGCTCGTCTGCGCGTTCATCGTTGTAAATTTTGGCTTGCTCAACCGGGTCGCCCGCGTCTTGCAGGTTTACAAAGTTCACGCCTTTCACCACGCGGCCATTTGCCACATCAAAACAAGGTATTACTCTTTTTGCTAACATGTTTGGCGAATATAACAGGCTGGGGGCTTTGTCTTCGTTTATCATACGCCGATATGCTTAACGCAACCGGCGCATTGGCAGTTTTAGATCGCGCCATCACGCTTAACTGGGAAGATGGGGCCACGATGCACCGCATCACTGCGCAGGTGCGTTATCACACGCCAAACTCGGCCAGCACACAGGTTTTGCGGGTGAGCGCGGGCAAACGCCTAAGCGAAGACCCGCTCACGTTGATGAGCGCAGACGCGCTTTTGCAAGCTACCTGGGCATGGCAAGGCGTGGAGTTGTTGGGCGCCCCGCTCTGGCAGGTCAGCCTTGATGTGCGCAATCAGTCCGATCAAGATGTGTATTTGGATTCATTGGATGTGTTGCGGATTGACGCGGCGTTTGGCGGGATGTTCAACCTGGGCGCGCCGCCCGGGTTGTGGCGTTGCGCCCGCGAGAACGCGTTGAGCGTATTTTGGGACAACTGGGGGGATGGGACAAACAGCGCCAATGGGTTTGCGCGGTTTAACAAAATGCTGGTGCAACCGGGCGCGTCCAACCGTTCCGCGCCGCCAGCGGTGTTAATCGCTTCGCTGGCCCAGGCGCCATCTGCCCTTGCCACAACTGGGATGGAGCTTGCCGTGCCCGCGCCAGAAATGCGCACCGAGATTGTGGCCGAGATGAGCGGCGAGAAGTTTGAACGGCTTTACGCGCGGGTTCGCACCGATGGCGCGTTGCTGGGCATGGGCGCAACCATTGCCTCGCCCGTGTTTCTCATTGTCTCTGGCAATGACGCCGCCGAGTTGTGGGCGTTGTGAAAGCCGAACTCAGAAGTCAGAATGCAGAATGAAGAAGAGTAATCCAGTGCCCATCAACCAACAATCAATAACCAACAAAGCGCAACTTGCAGCCGAAGTTCACACGCGCCTGCTCAAAGAATATGGCGAGCCAAAGTGGACAAAGCTGGATGGCGTGAGCGAGTTGGTGGGCACCATCCTTTCGCAAAACACAAACGATGGCAACCGCGACCTGGCCTACGCCCGGCTGCGGGCGCGTTTCCCAACCTGGGAGCAGGTGCGCGATGCCGACGTGGACAAGGTGATTGAGGCGATCAAACCGGCTGGGCTGGCAAACCAAAAAGGCCCGCGCATTCAGGCCGCGCTCAAAAAAATTACGCAGGAACGCGGAAAGTTAAACATAGATTTTCTGGCAAAAATGCCAATGGAAGAAGCGCGGGCGTGGCTCACTTCCATCAACGGGGTGGGCGAAAAAACCGCCGCGATTGTGCTGCTGTTTTGTTACGACATGCCCGCCTTTCCGGTAGATACGCATGTGCATCGCGTGACTGGGCGGCTGGGTCTGCGCGATGAAAAAATGAGCGCGGACGACACCCATCGGCTGATGGAGCAACTTTGCCCGCCCGGCGCGGAGGGCGCGTTTCACCTCAATTTGATCCGGCATGGCCGCGCGGTGTGCCAGGCGCGTTTGCCCATGTGTGAGCGCTGTGTGCTGGCGGATATTTGCGCGTTTAACAACCGATAAAAATGCAAAGCCTCGCGTGTTTATGACGCGCAAAATTTGTAATTCGTAATTTGTAATTTCCAAAATGAACTGGATTGATTCTCTTCACCACGATGGCAGCTCAAAATATGTGAGCGGCGAGATGCGCATTGGCAAGACCGCGCGGATCCGCGTTCGCGCGGACGTTGCGGCTCCCATCACAAAAATGTTTGTGCGCACCTGCCCGGATGGCGAGCAAAAAATTGCGCCCATGACCCGCGCCGCCGATGAAGGCGTGTGCGCGTTTTGGGAGGCCGACCTGCCGCTGAACATGCCGCGCACCGGCTACCGCTTTTTGATTCACGCCGATGATGGCGACTGGTGGCTCAATCAGCAGGGCGCGGCGCAAAGCACGCCCACCGATGCCGCCGACTTTCGCATTTTGGCTGATGCGAGTTTTCCATCGTGGGTGCAAGACGCCATCTTTTACCAAATTTTTCCAGACCGGTTTGCCGATGGCGACCCGGCGGGCAATGTGCAAAACGGAGAATACTCGTGTTACGGGCGCGAGGTGACCGCGCGGGCATGGGGCGAGCAACCGCGCAAACACAACGAGGGCGGCGGCGTGGAGTTTTTTGGCGGCGACCTGCAAGGCATTGCCCAAAAACTGGATTATTTGCGCGACCTTGGCGTGAACGCGTTGTATATCAACCCTATTTTTACCTCGCCCAGCAACCACAAATACGATGTGGCCGATTACTACCATGTTGACCCGCACTTTGGCGGCGAGAAGGCGCTGATTGAGCTTCGCCGCGCTCTTGACCAGCGCGGGATGCGCCTGATGTTGGACATGGTGCCAAACCATTGCTCTAGTGTGCATCCCTGGTTTTTGGATGCGCAGGCCAACCCGCGCGGGCCAACGGCAGAATTTTTCACCTTTCATCATCATCCAAACGATTACGAATCGTGGCTGGGTGTGAGGTCTTTGCCAAAGTTGAATTACAAAAGCCAGCGCCTGCGCGAGGTGATGTTTGAGGATGACGACGCGATTATGCGCTACTGGTTGCGCGCGCCATTTCGCATTGATGGCTGGCGGCTGGATGTGGCGAACATGATGGGCAAACAAGGCGCCACGCAACTGGGCCACAAAATTGGCCGCGCCATTCGCCGCGCCATCAAACGAGAAAAGCCCGATGCCTATTTGCTGGGCGAACATTTTTTTGATGGCACGCCTCACTTGCAAGGCGACGAGCTGGACGCCAGCATGAATTACCGCGGGTTCACCTTCCCGCTGCTCAATTGGCTGGCCGGGTTTGACATGGCCAGCGTGTGGGGGATGGAATGGGCCAGCGGGCATCGCATGCCCACGCCCGATTTTGCCGCGCAACTGCGCCAGTTTGCGGCGGCTGTGCCGTGGCAAATTGCGCTCAATCAACTTAACTTGCTGGGCAGCCACGATACGCCGCGCGTGTTGAGCGTGGTGCACGGCGATTTGGCGCAGTTGCGCGTGGCCGCCGCGCTGCTGTTCACGTATCTCGGCGCGCCATGCGTGTATTACGGCGAGGAAATTGGCCTTGAGGGGTGGGGCGACCCGGATTGCCGCCGCTGCATGGAGTGGGACGAATCCAAGTGGAACGGCGAGGTGCGCGGTTTGTATTCTGGCCTGATGGCGCTGCGCCGGGAGAACTCGGCGCTGCGGCATGGCGGTTTGCAATGGCTCATGGCCGAGCACGAGACGCTGGCATTTTTGCGCGAGGATGAACATCACAAGGTCATCGTCGTGGCCAAGCGCGGCGCAGATGACGCGCAAACCCTCAACGCGCGGGCGACTGGTTTGGCGGATGGGGCCGTGCTGCGCGAATTTTTCAGCGGGGCAGAGCAAACCGTGAGCGGCGGTTTCCTCTCGCTGGCGGGTTTGGCTGGCCCGGGCGCGCAAATTTGGATTGCATGACAGAAGACGGAAGACGGCGGACGGATATTTATCCGAACTCAGTCTTCCGTCTCCCGTCTCCCGTCTTTTATACACGTTACAATCCCCTCCCATGTCAATCAATGGCTTTATAGATTTTCGCTCCGACACCGTAACCCAACCCACACCCGCCATGCGCGAGGCAATGGCAACCGCCGAGCTAGGCGATGACGTTTTTGGCGACGACCCAACCGTCAATGCTTTGCAAGAAAAGGCCGCCGCCATGCTGGGCAAAGAGGCAGGCTTGTTTGTCTCAACCGGCACCATGGGCAATCTCATCGCCCTGCTGGCGCATTGCGGGCGTGGCGAAGAAATCATCATGGGCGACGCCTCGCACACGTTCAACAACGAACGAGCCGGTTTGGCCGCGCTGGGCGGGCTTCAGCCGCGTGTGCTGCAAAATCAGGCAGATGGAACGCTGCGCCTCGCGGATATTTCTGCGGCCATCCGCGCCGAAGACCCCAGCGGTCACGCGCCCGTGACGGGAGCCATCAGCATTGAGAATACCCAAAACGTGATGGGCGGCGCGGCGTTGCCGGTGGAATATATGAACGCGGTGGCGCAGTTGGCGCACTCGCGCGGGTTGGTCTTTCATGTGGATGGCGCCCGGATTTTCAACGCGGCCATCGCGCTGGGTGTGCCAGCAAAAGAGCTGGTGGCGGGCGCGGATTCCATCACCTTTTGCTTGAGCAAGGGCTTGAGCGCCCCGGTTGGCTCTGTTTTGTGCGGGTCAAAAGCGTTTATTTACAAGGCGCACAAATACCGCAAAATGGTGGGCGGCGGGATGCGCCAGGCTGGCGTGCTGGCTGCGGCGGGCATCGTGGCGCTGGATCAAATGGTGAACCGCCTGGGCGATGACCACGCCAACGCCCGCGCGTTGGCGCAGGGCATTGCAAAAATTCCTGGTTTGCGCATCAATGTGAACAGCGTGCAAACCAACATGGTTTATTTTGATGTGGCCGACGATGCGCCTTTTGGCGCGGCGGAGTTGTGCCAGCGGGCGGGCGCGCTGCGCGTGCGCATGTTGCCCGTGGGCGGTCGGCGCATCCGCGCGGTCACCCACGCGTGGGTGAGCCGCGATGAAGTGGATGCGGCGGTGGATGTGTTGAAGGAAGTGATGAAGTAGGACGGGAGACGGAGGACGGGGGACGGCGTTTTGCCGTCTTCGGTCTTCTGTCCTCTGTCTTTTAAAACTATGCCAACCCTAGTAACCCTATCCGACATTCAGCGGGCGCGGGAGCAGATTGCGCCATACGTGCGGCGCACGCCCATGTTCAACCCCGCGCCGTTGGGAAAAGCCATCACCAACACAAAAAACCTGAGCCTGAAGCTGGAGAGCTTGCAGATCACGGGTTCCTTCAAACCGCGCGGGGCGGTGAACAAAATGCTCAGTCTGAGCGATGCGCAGCTCTCGCGCGGGCTGGTTACCGCATCGGGCGGGAATCATGGGCTGGCGGTGGCGTATGTGGGCCGCATTCGCAATCAGCCTGCCACGGTTTTTATTTCCAACCACGTGCCAGAGAGCAAAGAAAAATTGCTCAAGGAATGGGGCGCGAACGTGGTGCGAACCGGCGAAGTTTGGGACGACGCCAACGAGGCCGCACTGGCTCTGGCCGAGCAAACCGGCGCGGCGTATATCCACCCGTTTAGCGACCCATATGTGATTGCCGGACAAGGCACGATTGGTCTTGAGATTTTGGATGATTTGTCGAAGGTCGAGACGATCATCGTCGCCATTGGCGGCGGCGGGCTGGCCAGCGGCATCGCGGCGGCCATCAAATCGTTGCGCCCACGCATTCGGGTGATTGGTGTTGAGCCTGCAGGCGCGCCGACCATCACCACAAGTTTGCAGGCGGGCAAGGTGGTTGCGGTGGATGAAATTCGCACCGCCGCCAGCTCGCTGGCCGGGCGCATGACCACCGATCTCGTGCTGGATCACATCTCGCGCTATGTGGACGAGGTGGCGCTGGTGAGCGACGACGAGATGACCGAGGCCAGCCGCTGGTTGTGGCGCGAGTTTGGCCTTGGCACGGAGATCGGCGGGAGCGCCGCGCTGGGCGCGTTGATGACAGGCAAAATTTCCGTGCGCGACGACGAGCGCGTGTGCGTGGTCGTGTGCGGGTCTGGAAATGCTGGATTATGACAAGGGTGACACGGATGAAGTGGATGACACGGATGATGCATCAGCCAGATCATCCATGTCATCCTCGTCATCCTTGTCAAAACTAGCAACCAAAACCATCAACAAGCAACCAACATGGCAATCGCCTTTTTTGATATGGACAAAACCTTGCTGAGCAAAAGCAGCGGGGTGGAATATGTGAAATTTCTGGCGCGGCGGGGCATGATCTCACGGCGCGAGATGGTGGGCGTGTTTTTTGTCAGCGCCCAGTATTCGCTCAACCTGATGGATTTTCCGAAGGCGATGGCCCGTTTGAACGCGCGGGTAAAAGGCGGTGACGCCCAAGCCACACGCGCCTTGTGCGAGACGTTCTTCCGCCAGGACCTCATCCACGCGATTGCCCCGGCGGCGGTGGCCCGCGCCAAACAGCATGTGGCCGAGGGCGACGAGGTCATTGTGCTTTCCGCCTCCACTCAGTTTGTGGTGCTGCCCGTGTCAGATTATTTAGGATTTGCGGCGCGTTACACCGAGTTGGAAATTGTGGATAATCACTTCACTGGGCGCATTGTGAGTGAGCCGTGTTACGGCGAGGGCAAAGTGTATTGGGCGAAGCGCATGGCCCAGGAGCGCGGGGTTGCGTTAAGCGACTGCGCGTTTTATACTGATAGCCATTCAGACAGACCGCTGATGGAATTGGTTGGCCGTCCGGTGGCGGTGAACCCAGACCGAAAGTTATTGGCGCTGGCGAAAGATCGCGGTTGGCAAATTGAAAAGTTTTATTAAAAATCTATCACCGCAGAGGCGCGGAGACGCTGAGACTTTTTTGCTCTGCGCCTCAGCGTCTCTGCGGTGAAAATATGGGCAAAAGCTTATGGATATTCAACACTTGCTGGGCAGGCTGGAAGCTATTCTTCTGGAAAGCAAAAAAGTTCCGGGCACAAAAATGCGCCTGGTAGATGTGGATCGCTGCTTTCAGTTGATTGACCAAATGGTTTTGGCAATCCCGGAAGAGATCAAAAAAGCCCAGCGCATTACCCAGGAGCACGACCGCATCGTGGCGCAGGCCAAAGAAGAGGCCGAGCACATCCGCAACCTTGCCCGTGATGAAGCCAGCCATTTGGCAGATGACGCCTCGGTCATTCAAATTGCGCAAAACCGCGCGGCGGCCATAGAAGACCGCGCCCGCCGCGAGACCGACCGGATGCGCGAAGAAGCGGATCGTTACGCGCTGGACACGCTCAAGCGCCTGCGCGAAGAGTTGGATCACAGCGCCCAGGTGGTGAACAATGGCATCACCAAGCTGGAGTTCGACATCAACGAGCGTTTACGCGCGGCCAACCCATCGCCCAACGGCATGGAGAACGAAGATGCGCTGGCAGACGTGCCTGCCTCTGGTTGAGTTTTATTCACCGCAGAGGCGCTGAGACGCGGAGCTTGCCCTATTTCTCAGCGCCTTCGCGTCTCTGCGGTGAAAATATTTTCTCTTGCAACGCCAAAACTCCGAACGCGCCGCCGTATTTGTCATCCTCGCGGCTTCGCTGATTCTGTATCTCACGTATAGCGCCATCACGCCGCTGTTTGAGGCCAGCGATGAGCTTTGGCATTACCCAATGGTGCAAACGCTGGCGACCGGCAACGGCCTGCCCGTTCAGCGCAAAGATGCCACCGACGCCGAAGCGCCCTGGCGGCAAGAGGGCAGCCAGCCGCCCCTGTATTACGCCATCGCCGCGTTGGTGAGCAGCCCGGCAGATTCATCCAACTGGCGCGAGATTCGCCGCTTGAATGTTCACGCATACATGGGTGTGCCCGCGCCAGATGGCAACGCGAATGGCATTTTGCACACGCCCGAAGAAAAATTTCCGTGGAGCGGGGCCGCGCTTTCCGCGCATTTGGCTCGCGCGGTCTCGGCGGTGATGAGCGCAGTTACGATTTTGTTTGTGTATCTCATCGCTTGTGAGCTTTTTCCAGATGGCGAAATGTCTCGCCGCGTTTTGCGGCTGTCCACCACGCTCATCGCCGCCTTCACGCCCATGTTTGCGTTTATCAGCGGGGCCATCAACAACGACAACGCGGCGGTCATGTTTAGCACGATGGGGTTGTGGTGGGCCTTGCGCCTGATGCGCCGCGGCGACCTGAGCCTGCGCAGCGCGGTCATCGCGGGCGTCATCGCCGGGTGCGGCGCGCTCAGCAAAGTCTCTGCGCTGGGGCTGATGGGGCTGTTTGGCGTGGCGGCGTTGCTTGCTACCCAGCGCCCGGAGCGTGTCCCAACAAATTGGGCTGACCGCTCTGGGCGCTTCGGGCGCTTAATACGATTTGGCCTCATCATGCTCGCTCTCGCCGCCCTCATCGCAGGCTGGTGGTATGTGCGCAATCAAGTTTTGTATGGCGACCTGCTGGGCTGGAACGCCTTTTTGGATGCGGTGGGCCGCCGTGTGCCGATCGCCTCGCTGGCGCAACTCTGGTCAGAGCGAGAAGGGTTCGCGTGGGCGTATTGGGGCGTGTTTGGCGCGTTAAACGTGATCTTCCCGCCAATTGTGTATCACCTCCTCAACGCCATCGCCGCGATTGCATTTGTGGCGACAGCTTTTGGTTTTCTATCTCTCGCAAAGGCGCAAATCCGCAAAGGAAAATGGCTTGGTGTCTTTGCGTCTTTACGAGAGATTCAAATTCAACAAATCATTTTGTGCGTGTTTTGGGTGGTGATTTTGTTCATCGGTCTTTTGCGCTGGAGCGCGCTCACGCCCGCCTCGCAAGGCCGGCTGATGTTCCCCGCCATCGCGGTGATCTCGGCGGCGCTGGCGTATGGCTTGTGGCGCATCCACCGCTTGGTGCTGATGGCGTTTGTGGCGGGGTTTGTTTTGCTGGGCATCGCCACGCCGTTTTGGGTGATTGGCCCCGCGTATGCCGCGCCAGCCAACATTTGGCAAATGCGTTTGCCGCAGCCGGTAAACCTCACCTTTGGCGATTCCATCCAACTGATTGAAGCCGACCCGCCCGCTGGCCCCATCCACCCCGGCGAGGAAGCCATGCTGACCTTGAATTGGAAGATGACCAAACCCGTGCCAAAAAATTACTCGGTGTTTGTGCATTTGGTGGATGAGAACGATGTGATTGTGGCTCAGCGCGATATGTACCCGGGGCAGGGCAACATGGCGCTGGCCGAGCTGCCATCGCCGTATGTGTGGACGGATCATTACGCCTTGCGCATTTCCACGCGCGAGCTTGCGCCCCGGCAATTGCGCTGGCGTGTGGGCGTGTACGACGCGCAAACCGGCCAGCGCGTGCTGCCAGACAACGGCAAAGAGTTCGCCGAGTTTGGCGCGTTGGCTTTGCAACCCGCGCCGCCCGGCGTGATGCTCAATTTTGCAAACGGCGCGCAACTGATTGGCTACGACCTTTCGCCGCGCACCGCCGCGCATGGCGAGGCCATCACCATGACCCTGAGTTTGCGCGAGGCCAAAAAATTGGATGGCGCGTATAACATCTCGGTGCAATTGCTGGATGACAACGCCCGCAAAGCCGCGCAGCAAGATTTTGCGCTTAATTTTGTGGATGGCGCGGCGAACGAGACGCGCGTGTTGTCCATCGCAAAAGACGCGCCGCCCGGCGTGTACCGCTTGCTCATCGTCATCTATCAGCCGCGTGACCCGTTCCCCAAGGTTGGCGCGTATGACAGCCGCGAGGAATTTGTGGGCGACCAAATTGAGCTAACGCGGATGCGGGTGAAATAAGAATTACCAGCGTCACTTTGCGCTTTGCGCGTCAATCTTCTGTCTTAACTCCAATATCATTTTGTTGCCGTTAGCCGAGTCAAAATACACCGCGTTCTTTTTCTGGTTGGGGTCAAACAAGCTGGCGATGAGCGTGTATTCGCCAGCGGGCGCGTCTGGCGGCAGGGTGAAGCGCGTGGTGTTCAACATCGTTTCGCCCACGCGCCACGCCGAGCCTTGCAGCGCAACCGCGTTGTCAAGGTTCACCCATGTTTTTCCGGTTGAATCCACCAGCTTGATAAACGGCGCAAAATACCAAGTATCGTGCGGCTCGGCGGGCAGGTTGTCTACCCGCCAGGCGTGCGTGACCGTGATGACCTCGCCGGGTTTTGCCGCGGGCGTAGCCGCAAAGTGGGTCAGCGTCCAGCCCAGGTTGGTGGGCAAGTTTTGGTTGGCGGGGATGGCGCTTGCGGCCACCCGTTGAATATCCACCACCAGCGGCACGTGGTCTGTGCGGCGAAGGCCGGGGATGGACAGCGCGGTTGTTTGCGCAAACGCGGGGGCGGGTTCGTTCACACCAAACTCGCACAGGTTTCCGCTGGCGGGCACGCTCAGGGTGATGGAATCATTTGCGGCGCGCAACGCACCGGGGCGCGCCGCCCGCGCCGAGCCAGCCATGCTTGCCAGCCAGTAAACATCTTCTTTTGCGGAGAGAGTGGCGCACCCCGTTTTGAGCTGCGCGGCAATTTGTTTTTGGTCGCGCAGCAAAAGGCTGGAGATGCCATCGTGGTTAAAGGGGAAGCGCACATTGGCCGCCACCTCGCCCGAAAAATCCCAAAGCGAAACCGCCGCGCATCCCATCACCAAAAGCAAAACAAGCCCGCCAAACGTTTTTTGCCATGCGCGATGTGTCATTTGTAATTGAAATGGCATCGCGGCGATCACGGCGTAAGCGGGCGAGCCAAGCATGATGTAAAAGACATGCACCTCCCACGCCTTAAACACAAAATTGGCGATGACAAACGCGCCCAGCACGGGCGCCATCGCCCAAAGCAGCAAGGCACGCGCGGCGGTTTGCCGCATGGCCCGCCACGCCAGCATGAGCAGCCCAACGCCAAACAGCGCGTCAATCAGCGTGGCGCGGGCATCGCTCAGCGCGTCGCGCAGGGCAAAATTGGGCGTGTCGGCCTCCACAAACGTGTTCTCAAAATCGCGCCCGCTGGCCAGCCGCAGGGCGTGGTTGATGGGGTCAAGGTTGATCCAGTCTGTGCGCTGGGGCGGGTTGACCGGGTTGCCAAAAGTGCCCGGCGTTTTGTACGCCGCAACCACCCCGGCAAATAATGCCAAACTGATGGCGCATACGCTCAGGGCGATGAACCAACCGCGAGATGCGCGCCGCGTCCATCGGCTGATGACAAACGCCCCCGCAAGTTGGGCCATCAGCCCAAACGCCACGAGATATGTTTGCATGGCCGCCGCAACCAGCGCGCCCGCCGCGATGATGCGCTTGTCAGAGCGCGAGATCACGCCGGTGTAAACCAGCCAGAGCGCCAGCGCGCTAAACGTCTCGATGCTGCCTTGCAGCCACGCGCCGCGGGCCACCCAATTGCTCCACGGGTTGGTGGCGGCCAAAACGCCCGCGGCCAGCCCGGCCAGTTCGCCAGCCTGTTTGCGGGCGATGGCATACGCGCAGGCCGCGACCAGCACGTTTGCCATCGCCACGACCGCGGTTGCGGTATACGGGTCGGGGTCAATGGCGGTGATGGCGGCCCAAAAATAGCTGGCCCCGATGGGGTTGGGCAGGTCAATGCTGGCGGTGATGCCCAGCGCGGGCAGGTCGTTCATCCGCCCATCGGCCAGCGCCTCGCGGATGGCGATGCCCTGACCATGCGGTATGGCGCGGTCTTCGTTTTGGCGAATGGTGTTCAGGTCGTGCAGGCGCATCCCAAACGCCAGCAAAATGACCAACACCCACGAGAAACGCACGAGGAATTACAAATTACGAATTACGAATTGGTTTTCTCAACTGGCTAATTCGTAATTCGTAATTGTTAGTTGGCTTTTGCGCCAATGAG
>Ga0073900_10000304_pt1 | contig 35854 bp, 40 predicted proteins | sample KloWWTmetKNB5Kit_FD_66666 | JGI IMG/M metagenome (GOLD analysis project Ga0073900, IMG submission 66666) | Active sludge microbial communities from Klosterneuburg, Austria, studying microevolution and ecology of nitrifiers - Klosterneuburg... | ecosystem: Engineered > WWTP > Aerobic digester >...
TTGGCCAATGAAAATGGCGGCAATATCGAATGTTTAGGCACTTTGCGTATGTATACAGCCGATAAAAAAGTACTAACCGGTTGGCTTGCAAGTCAAACCGACCTATTAGCCGATGACTGGCAAATCTTGCCCCAATAAAGAGTAACTTAAACCACTTAACCACAGCATACCATGTCATTAATACCATCAATAGCCAACTATTTCCGCAGCCGCAAGTACAAGTCTTACAGGCAAATTGGAGACAACCCAAAAACTGATCGCATATCAGGGAGCGTAACGTTTCGCAACTTCGAGAAGGCCGCCGAATCAGGCCCCGCTGACTTCTGCTTAATCGCGCTTAATGAGCCACAGGCAGGCGATCAGCTCTTTGATACCATTACGCGCGAACTTAAGGGCATGGCACACGGTGGCCTGCTAATGGTCTACGGAGCTATACCATCCACTACCGCACGCCTTAAGCAAGTCGGCACTGCACCGCTGTCGCTATGGAAAATCTTCAGCACGTGGGGCGCAGAGATGTACCCCAGTGGGCGCAGGATTGAAGGCTTCAAGATGCCAAACTTGTATACCGCTATTTTGCAGGGCAAGGAAGTATTTATCATTGACTTTGCAGGCACGCAGCAGCTGCCCAACCAATATATGCCCGCGCCTTACTTTGAGCCGCAATCAGAAGCCCAAACGCATGAGGCACTTGTGCAAGCGGTAAGGGGCAAAGCAAACACGATCGGCTTCGTGAGTAGCGTAAGCAGAGACTACGCCGTGCACATGCCCAAGGAGGCAACATTGTCACCCGCAAAATTCGCTGACTGGCTTACTAATCAACTTAAGAAAGAAACCAATGCCACTGAATCCGAACCGCAAGATGATGTACCAGCCGATTCCGATACAGGAGTTGAACTGGCCGCCAAAACGACTGGCAAAAACAGCCGAAACACTAAGGGCGTGGGCAAGCCAAACGACGCTGACTAAAGCAGACCATCCCTATATCTACGAGTTGCTTAAGTCGCTGCATACGAGAATACACTCATTCAAAAATGGGTGCGGTAATTGCATGCTTAAGACAAGGCACGTAGCAACTAAGTGGCTTGAATGGTATGAAGCAGATCAGACTTAAGAATTTGAACATGGGCGGTCTTAAAGGCCGCCTTCTTGATGAATTAGAAGACGTTCTTGCCCTCGATGACCCCGTGCGTGTAAACAGCGTCGTTAAGGTCGTAGATACCGCCGCTAAGGTCGCGGGCTTGTACCAGTTCAATCAGCAGAACGTCAACTATGAGCCAACCTCATTAGGCAAGTTCTTAATCGCTGACCCCTACACGCCTGAGCAAGAGGCCGAAATTAGAAGCAAAGCCGGCACAAATGAAATCAGCATTGACTTTAGACCTGACTGGCAGGCAGGCACAACGTCTAAGCCCTTTATTAAGCAAGCCCATATCTTTGATGCGATCATTAACAGCACCGCAAAGAACATAGTATTAGCAATTGCCCGCCAATACGGGAAGACGTGGATAGGAGCTATGACGGCACTATATTACGCGCTCAACTACTCAGACTTCCTAATCATTTGGGCAGTGCCCCAACATGACCACATCCTGAAAGTGCTTCGGGACTTTGAACGCTACCTAACAGATGCCCCATTTCAATACCACCTGACTAAGTCAAACGGGAATCAGGGAATTGACTTCCTGAGCAATAGAAGCCGCATTGAGTTCAGGCAGATGCACAACCCGCAAGGCACGCGGGGCAATACAGCGGACATAGTAATAGTGGATGAGGCCGCCTTTATTGATGAGGAAGCCTATACCAAAGTACTCATGCCCTTAACTGCCATTAAGGGACGCAAGCGGATATATATGTCAAGTCCAGCGGGTAAGAACTGGTTCTACCAGCTGTATTTGAAAGGTCAAGATACGGAGGCATCTACAATAGCTTTCACTGCAAGGACGGCAGATAACCCCTTAGTTGCAGCTTCTGAAATTGAATTGGCTGAGAAGATGTCGCCATCAGATGCCTTCAAACAAGAGTACTTAGCCGAGTTCTTGGAGGACGGCGGGGCTGTCTTTAGGGGCGTGCCGGGGTGCATAATTGACGTGGTGCAACCTGAGATCACTAAGCGGATGTACGCAGGGATTGATTACGGCAAGTCCAATGACTTTACGGTATTAACGCTGCTTAATGGGCGCGGAGAAATGGTAGACATGCACCGATTCCAAGCTCCCGAATGGGACGACATCAACAAGAAATTAATCGGCTTGCTTAAGGAATACCCGAACGTCAAGTGCTACGTAGAGACCAACGGCGTAGGGTCAGTAGCTTCATACTTGATTAAGGAGTCGCCAAAGCAATCGATCTGGCCTTGGAATACTAACGCCAAATCTAAGGAAAAGCTTATTCAAGATTTGCAGATGGACTTAGGAAATGGGCAAGTCAAAATAACAAACAATCCTACCTTGATTCAAGAAATGAACATGTTTAGCTTTGACATCGTAGGCGGGCACTTCCGCTATGGTGCTCGTGCTGGCTACCATGATGACTGCGTAATAAGCTTAGCCTTAGCAAATCAGGCACGCAGGAACCTTGCTAAATAGAAGGAGATGATGTATATTTGCATTGTCTTTACACATGATAGAAGATTAAGGTGAATGAGGCCCGCGCTGAGTGATTACAGCGCGGGTTTTTTATTCTGGTATTAAGCCGAAAGTGTCAATCATGTTCTGCAAGGCTGGGTTGGATGTCTTCATATTACGCAGGGCCTTAGCATTAGCTAAGATGCGTTCCTCTTGTGGTGATAGCGTATAGAAGGCTTTGGTGTGGGGTGGTATCAATGTGCCGTCAAGAAACCGCTCGCCCTCACCTTCGCTAAACTTGCTAAAGTCAATGCCTTTGCGCTTAATCTGCATGTCAGCCGCTGGCTCAAAAGCAAGGCCACTTAAGTCGCTTAGGAAGTCGGCTAAGTCAGAACCTGACTTGACTTGCTCATCAGTAGCGTAATCATTAAGGCTTGTATTTAGCTTGAAATTGCCGCCGTACTGCTCCTGCATAGCTTCAGCATATTGCAGCCACTTAGCCTCAGATGTACCGCCCTCGCTTAGGTCAGGCCACAGTGTTACGCTTAAGCACCGCGCAAACACGGGCTTCATTCTATTGATGTAGTAGTCATCAATGCAGAGATAAGATAGGAAAGTCAATGCACCAGCGGCAAGAAATACGTGCCTTTGGGGCGGCTTTCGATGGTGCGTATAGAACCACATCGCAGCCATGATCGCCGTCTTGGGGGCCTCAAATATATGCACGTGGGGCGCGTCATCTATGTAATCCTTGCTTAAGAGATGCTCGCCAAACAGTGCCCTTCGCCGCCTGCTTTCAGGTAGCTTGCCCGCCTTCTTTAACGCACTATGTGCCCAATTAACGCCTGCCGAATGGTCTGTTTTCAGGCCATTAAACGCCTTAAACTGTATATCCGTTGTGTGCATCTGAAAGTCAACAAACGGGAACGCCGTGCCAGCATTGCCCTTGCTGTCCTTGACCATCTGCTGGGTGGATACCATATAGCAACCCAATATCTCATATGCCAACTCTTCTGAGTAGCCGGCCAGCTTACTTGCCCATTGCATGAACGCCCCCTCAAAGCTGCATTCACCGCCCCGCTTGTAAAGGCTCTTAAGCACGCCATCCGGTACGTAGGTGTATGTCTCTTGATCGCCGCGTGGGTTCCATTCCTTAGCTTCTGACTTCGGATATTGGTGATGCCCGCAATTGTTGACCCGCTCACATTTGCCAAACTCGTTGCCCGCTTCGCTTAAGTCAACATCTACGTAAGGGACAAACCGCTTCTTGTATCCGCAGTTAGGACACGTCCGCTTGTTGCCAGACTTGCCCAGCCTCGCAGCTTCATTAGTCGTCAACAGGTGATACTTGTAAATCATGATTAGGGATGTGATTAGGTGAATGATAGCCGTTTAGGCTTGTCTTTGTAGCTTGTTTGTCCTGTTTGTCTTGCTTATAGGGGTTCTCGGTGTAGATAAAGCCTTCTTTAGTTCGCTCAAAATGCTTGTCATATCGCTTGATGATACGCCTAATTGAACGCTTGATGCTATCAAGCTTGATTTCTTCCCAGCCATCCACGCCATTCCGAAAGCGCAATATATTGGCACTTGAATAAGGTTCAAACGCAATATCACGCGGGCAAGCTTCCAGAAACTGCACTTCGGTATTGGAGGGCATCCGCCGCTCAAATTGCTTGTCCTCAGCCGTTAGCATGATCTTCATAGCTCTTTCAGCCGACGGAATAAACAGGTGGTCAATGGCAAGCGTAGCCCATTCCACGTCTTGAACTTCGATCTGATAGCCGTTACGCAGCTGGTCAACTGCCGACTTGATGTTAGAAGCGTTGTCGCTTAAGCATCTCATGATCGCATGAATGCCGCTTAATCGGTGGGCATAGTATTGCAGCTTAGCCCACATGCCTTCTTTGTCTTCGTCAGATTCTAGGTCCGTTGACTTCCCGTATATCTGATTGCCGTTATTAATCCACGCATTGATTGCAGCACTTGCCCCGTTAGTGCTTAGTATATTGCTTATGCCCGTAGCTGATTCCTCTAAGTCTAAATACGCAGTTAAGACGCGCTCATATGCCTGATAGGCTAATTCGCCGCTAAGGTGGCCGCTATCAATCCGGTCAGCCATGTTAGCATTGGGGGGGAAGATGTAAAGAAGACGGTGGCTTAAGCCGTCATCTAAGCCGTCCTTAAGGTTGTTGAGTAGCCTTGGTTGGATGCCGCCGATCACCGAAACGCAGGGCCGCTCGACCATCCGGCTATGGCCCTCCGTTACCCTGTTAGACTTGACAGACTCAGACTCCCCCCAGATTTCAAGCCATCCAGAACGTGCATTGCTTGAATAACGGCTAAAGCTTTGGAGCCAGCCATTAAGTTCATCCGCAAACAAACATAAGCCGCCGATGCCCTCATGAGCCTTAAGTAGTGCCTCATAGGTGGAATCATTGATTAATCGGTGCTCAGTCAGTTCCAGCTCCGGTTCTGCTTCTAAGTCGGCATCTGAAAGCATCACGTTTTTGACTTGCTCTGCGAAGGCTATCTTGTGTCTCGCAAGCGCTATCCTGTAAGCCTTAGCCCGCTCAGCCGCCTTCTTATCCATGCTTAGCTGGTACTTCTGCAAAGGCTTAAGGGCTGCATTAAGCGCAGGCGTTTTCCCGCCGCCCGTCCGGTTGACAATGCAGCACCAGATTGTGCATCGGTTGTCATACTTGCCAAGCCGTATATTGTATCGGCATGATGCCGTTGCAATAGCTGTAATAAAGCCGCCAATCATGAACTCATATGGCGTTTGATGCACCCGTTCAACTGCCCGCGCTGCGTCCTCAAACAGCTCAGGCATAGGCTTAAGCTTGCTCATTCGGGCTGCCTCCCCGCTATCCGCTTCACATTCGCTGCCCACTTAGCCGTGTGCCTAAGGAAGTCATTACGTTCAGCCCTAAGGACAGCCCATCCTTGCATTGCAGCCTCATTATATTTCTCCAAGTCCTTGACAAACCCGCTTCCTCTTGTGTGCCTGCCATTAGTCCAGACGGCGCCTTCTATCTCCAAAGCTATCTTGTGTTCGGGCCATGCGAAGTCAAAGGGCCATTTGCGCTTGTTGATTTCATCAAACTTGTATTCCCGTTCAGGTGCGTGCATGGATTCAGCATTGCAAGCGGCTGCAAAGATGCTTATCTGCAAGTCTGTAAACTCAGACTTGCGTGCCTTCTTAATTGCTGGCTTAGTCTCTCTGGTAGGTGTCTTCTTGGTCTTCATATCAATAATAGAAATTAGGTGAATGATTAGGTGGGGGGTTGTCAGTTTCAAGCTTGCGTAAGCGGTCTTGCTTAGCTTGCTCAATCATTTGCTTTCTGAGCGCCTCTGCTGCCTTGATTTGCTCGGGGCTAAGGCCACCCAAATCACGCGCTAAGTTAATCCACTTTGCGCGGCCTGCAAAGCTCTTTTCCTTGTCCGTTTGGGGGCCATCCGTGCCGCCTTGCCTTTTGAAACAATCAGCGTATTTGTAGGGCATCACAACGCCACCAGCTATGGTAATAGCTCCAAACGCAAAATGAACTTGATGGGCGTAATTTGGCATTAAGTGAAGCAAGCGCGAAGCATCCTTAGCACTATACACCCCATCCGCCGGCATGCCATCCCCTGCGTACGTCCCGTCTTCCATCTTGACCAACTCCAAAGCCGCCCCTTCCAAGTCCACTAAAGCATCTTCCCGCTCCTTAGTCTTTGCCTTAGCTTCCATTTCCATCCGCTCCTTTTCCCGTGTTTCCCATGATTCCCATTGCGGGACGATGTTGTGCCAAGGCAGTATCAATCTTGAATTAGGGTACTTAATTCGGTCGGTGCGTGCGTAGTGCCCGCCTAAGTCAATCACGACGGCGCGATCTTTGCCCGCCCGCTGGCATCTGCCTACGCTTTGCACAAGCCTGCAACTTGACGCCGTTACAGTGTTGAGGATTACGCAGCTGCAATCAGGTACGTCAAAGCCCTCGCTAACCATGTTGACATTGACCAAGCCGATGATATCTCCTTTACTAAATGCCTCAATTGTGTTGTCGTTTTGCGTGCGGCCCTGCTTAGAATCGATCATGCCCCACGTGCCTAAGCCTAACTTGTTCAGCTCATTGCAAGTGCCCTCAGCGGCTGCAATCGTAGGGCAAAAGACAATTGTACGCAGCCCCTCAGCATGCTTAATCCAATTGTCCCTTAATGTATTGAAGCCACCGGCCTCATTAATGTAAGCTTCTGCGTCCTTAGCTACGTACTCACCCGTCTTCATGCGCAGCTTGACAAGCTCATTAGCGCGTTCGAAGTTGCCATCGCTATACCACTCTGGTTTGAGCTGGTAGCCCTGCTTAATGAGTTCGTCTGGTTGGATAGCTACGTGATAGTCGTCATATAGCTCTGAGAAGCATTGACGTTCATCTGATCTATAGGGCGTTGCGGTTAAGCCAATGACTGGGATGCCGTCCGACTTAGCGGCCTTAAGGACGGCCTCATATTGCGGGGACAAGCTTAAGTGGGCCTCATCAATTATGATTAGCTCAGCCCGTGGCATGGCTTTGCGACTCGCTACCGTTTGGATAGATGCTACCTGAATGCGGTCGTTCGTGTACATCTCGCCCGCCATATAGATACCAGCCTTAGCCCCGTACTTGCGGATGCGCCTTGCAGTCTGCTTAATAAGCTCGCGCCGGTGGGCAAAGAACAAACACCGCTTCCCTTGACTAACGGCATGAAGCATAGCAGCCACCGCCGTTTCCGTCTTGCCCGCACCGCAGGGCATGCAAGATAAAAGCCTCTCCTTCCGGTCAAGGCTTTCGATCATGCGGGCAACAGCAACATCTTGATAAGCGCGTAGGCTAAGCATCAAAGCCCCCTTTCAAATTAAAATGAGCATCTATGAACTCACCTGTGTGCATCAAGTCCGCAAACAGGTAGGGGTCTGGCTTAAGGATACAGGCAGTATGGATGGCAATATCCAATTGCTCAGACTTGCTTAAAAGATGGAAGTTATTGACCCTGACTCTGCTTTTCATGTCCTTGACAGCTTGTAAGCACTGAAAGCATATCTTGTCATACTCGGAATAGCCTGCAATTGATTCCACGGCATGTATAATGCTTGAATGGTCTCTGTTTAATAAGGTCGCAACGTGCGGGTATGTATAGCCCAATATCTCCCTCAGAAAGTAGATATAACTGTGCCTAAGCGTAATAAGCTCACGCTTGCGCCACTTGCCCACTACGTCCTCAAATGTGAAGCGGTCGATTAAGACCGCTAATATGCCCGTCTTGGGTGCTATCTCGCAGAAGGCATACCAGTAATGTCTTTGCGTTTCTTCTGTTACTTTCTTGCCCCTACTCATGCTATATCTCCTTTAGTTAGCATTTCTACATATTGCGGGAAATGCCCTTTGCATGCCGTGGCGATGCGGTCAACTCTGTCCTGCTGATTCAGCAAGAAGCCAATTTCAAAGGTGCTTAGCCCCGCATAGTAATGCAGGTAGGCCACAAATAGCAAGATGGAATCGCGGTTGCTGTTGTTCATCTTGCTTCTGCTTTGCACGTAATGCAGAAGATCATACTGGCTAATCAAGTCAACACAGAGTGTATCTCTGCAATAGGCGTACATGTCATCCTGAAACGTAAGCCAGCAAGATAAAAGGCACTTTTCGCGGGCATGCGTTACGTCTGCTTTGATTATGGTTTTTAGGTATTTCATTAGCGATAGGATTAAGGGTATTTGCGCTTAGGTGGGTTGCCGTCCTGATCGTAGAGGGCCGATACAGCCCTCCAGATCAAGTAACCAGCGATAAGAAAGAATAGGAACTTAGTCATGTTTGTTGTGATTAGGGCTGCTTAAGATGCCCATCTGGTAGGCGTCAATGATTTGGTTTTGCACTTCAATGCGCCCCTCAAGATCGTTGATGCGGGCTTCTAAGCTTGCGCTCCTATAGTTGTTCCAGAACCATAAAGCGGACAGAAGCAAGATGGATACAAGCCAAATGTATGAGGCTCGGCGCAAACGGTCAAGTACGGCGATGTTGTGGTCAGTGGTCATTTCTTGCCCTTTGGCTCTTTATTGGGTTTCATCTTAGATTCTCTTAATGTCATGCTTGCTTTGTAGGTGAAGCCGTCAAGGCCCGCGTAAATGGCGTTCTGATTGTCCCGCTCCATGCGTGTGCGTACTTCCTCTTTGAGCTGGTCAGCAACGCCTGAATGCACGTAATAGCTGCGTATCAAGTCCTCATTTGAAAGTAAGGAGTAGTTCTCAAATGCGTAGTCTTTGCCCGCACAGTCAACAGCAAAAGGACAAGACTTGCAGCGGTCGCCCGGGTTCAACTCGTATGAGGACCGCTCCAAAGGTCGTTTGGAGGCTTGCTCTGATAGCCGTCTCCAATGCCTGAAAGTATCCGCACAGCGTTCTTGGTCAAATAGATGCGTGTGGTAGACCTTCTTATCTGAGTTGATTACGGCATACATACCCTTGACTTCCAATACTTCGGGGTGCTCGGCCATGATGGCAGCGGCATATAATGCCAGTTGTTCGTCATCTTCATAGGCGGGCAATCGGTTAAGCTTCCAGTCTATGATCGTAGCGCGATTGCCTGTAATTACAGCAAAGTCAAGCACGCACTTGATAGGGCGGTAAGGCGTTGGGATGGTCAAAACAACCTCAGTCAAAGCACGGCTTTCGGGCTGATTGATTAGGGAGTCAATGGTTTCTTGCCATGCGGGGATGGGGCAGGTCTCAGGTTGGCGGCCTGCAATGCGTTCATCTATGTAAGTCGCAATAGCTTGGTGGGCTTGTGAGCCTTCAGACATAAGGTCATTTGGGAGGCTGCGTAAGCCCCCCTCTTTGACGTAGGTATGCCAGAACTTGCGCGGGCAAGTCTCGTACAATTTCAGCTGGGAATAGCTGATGTGAGCCGGTTGGGTGGTCATGATAGGGTGGGTTAATGGATGATAGTTTACTCTTGACCGTATTCGGTTGCGATGTGTGCACGTATAGCGTCTGCGTCGCCTTCAAACGTGCGTTCGATTTCGTCAATTATTTCGCTTGTCAACTCGTATTCAGCATACAAGTCGTTCAGGGATGCAAGCGTTTGTACGTCGCCCGCGGGTGGCATGGCGTGATAGCTGGTAGACTCAAAGCCCTCGATTTCCGCTACGGCGGTGCTGATGATCGGAATCTGGTGCTTTAGTTTAAGCACTGCTATCTTCTTGCACATTGCTTCTTCGCCAGCAAGCATGTAATAGGAACCCTTTGCCTTCGCTTTGTCAATCTCTGCACGCGTTGCAAAGGACAAGTATTTGAAGCCGTCAGGGGCGGTCGCAATAGCATAGGCTGCAATTATAGGGCGCGGAGCGGGGTTCATGATGTCGGGCGCGTGAATCACTTCTGGGTTGGTGCCTGATATAATCTTGAACTCGTCGCCCTCGCGAACTGCACCGGAGTTGATGCGGATGCCTTGACGTGCGTAAAGGGTTAGGTAGCCCTTGTAGAATATGCCGACATTGTAGACGGGCTGCTTGCTACTGAAAGTCGCGATATAAACCTGGTCAGCTTTGGGCTGCGGGTCAAGGCCAAGGGCGGCCAATTGCATCAAAAACGTGATGGCTTGACCGTCGGGAAAGTTGTGGGATGCAAACAGAATCTCGCAACCCTTGCGGAATGTCTCAAAAGACAAGCCTGAACCGGAATCTTTTAGGATCGCCTCAACATCGCTGCGGCGGTCGTCTAATAGGTGGGTGATTTTCATTGTAGTGGGTTAATAGGTGAAAAGAAAGCCCCCTTCGGGGGCATGAATGGTTAGGCAAGTAGTTCGGCCCGGCGGCGGGCAAAGCTGGTGATAGCCTGCTCGAACGCGTCAGAAACGTAGAAGTCAAACGTATCGCGCTCTTTGCATGTAGTGCCGCAAGCGTACATCTCCAATATGTGGTCAAAGAACACGTCTACAGGGGCATCGTCTTCAGGATAGAAGGAAACTGCACAGACCAAGGTGGCCGCAATTTGGCCCCCGTCTGGGTGGTTGACTTCAAGGGCAATGTGGGTGTAAAACTCGCTGCCTTGCATGTTGGAGCAAAGCATGGCGATGCTCTGAGCCGTTACCGCATTGTTCAGGCGGTCAATGGCGACCTGAGGAATTGAATAGGCGTGGGTTGTGGTTGTGATAGAAGACATTGTCTTGGTGATTATTGGGTGAATTGATAATACAAATATAGAAGCTTATTTCGGGAAATGCAAGAGAAAAGATAAAATTGAGGGGCAATTACGCCCCCCTTAATTCTTAGGCGAAGTCGCGGGGATGCAAGCCGCGGCTGGTGTAATCCTCCATTGATCCGCGAGTCGACAGGGTCGCGCGGGCCTCGTTTTCGGCTTTGTAGGCGGCGAGAACGCCGGCCATGTACTCACTGTGCATTTGCGCAGCCTTAGCGCAAGTGGCCGTATAGAAGGCTTCTACGCCTTCAAGGATGGCCGTGCCTTTGGCGGTGGCGCGAAGACCGAAGCCCCCGTAGCATGCGCCGTTGAGAAGCTGGGTGATGGCGTCGCGAAGGTCCATGATGGACTTGAGCTGGGACTGGGTTGTGGCGGTTGTGGTGGTCATGATTGATAGGGTCAGTGATTAAATGATGGCACAAAGATATTGCATCATTTCGGGAAATGCAAGACAAATGACCCGATTCTCATCAATTGATTTGCAATTACGTGATTCGGGCTTCACTTAAGCAGCCAACATCCGCATGGCATCCGCACAATATGCCAGCATTCGTTTTAAGGCCATTTGCGTGCCGCACAACGCTCGTTCTATGCCAACGCAATACAAACACACCACCTCAAAAGCGACGGGCTTTACAGGGCTTCTAAATGGCTTTATATCAAATGCTTCTGAAATTAGCCGATCTTCAAAGCGGACAAAAAACAGCTGTCCGGCTGAATGGGTTGAGTATCAAGGAGTTAGCGTTTTTTCAGCCAAGCCGGACACGGTCAAGTAAATGAAGTGTCCCCTCTGGAGCCATTGATAATCAGGCAGTTAGCCCCAGCCGGACAGCCGGACAGCCCGGACAAGGGGGCCGATCTCAGCCTCAAAAAATCCCCCACTCTCTCCTGTATATATATGTATAAAAAAAAACGAATTTAACTTATTATTATTATACTATTATTCAAGTGATATATATTATAATATTCTGTGTGGCATGTATTATTTTTGGGAGCAAGAAAGCAAGGGTGCTGTCCGGGCTGTCCGGCTGTCCGTTTCGTCGTAACTCGTTGATACTCAACGCCCCCCGAGGGGACACCTCAAAAACTTGACCGTGTCCGGATTGAAGCAAAATTTCCTAACTCGTTGATTATCAGCACTCCCAGCCGGACAACGCATTTTGTCTCTTTTGAAGCAAAAACGGGCTTGCAGATACCAGCAAAGGCGAAAAACAGGACACGGGGCAAAATCCGCTTTGAAGACAGAAGCTCTTGCATCTCATCAATCCGCTGCGTAACTTGCAGCCCAGATCAGTCCACCTAATCACTAAGTCATGATCAATCCCACCTACGACCAGCTCAAGCGCGTATATCAGCGCAAAGGTTACGCCTTCTTCCAAGGCACCTATAACTTGAATATCTTCGGGATTCGTTCGCGAAACCGAAACCAGACGCATGATGCTTTCGATGACACAATCGGCGTAGCATGGCAGTCTAAGCAAATCTCGCACCCTCCCCTTTACTTCCAAGGCACAACTGACCCCAGCGTAATGCACTTGACGCGCCCTAAGTTCGCGGCGGCAATCAAAGACGGCACGGCGATACTTAAGACGGGGCAATACCGCGGGGCCTATCAATTAGGCAGGCATGGCTCAGGCGCGTGGCAACACGATGCCTTGATTCAAGTCAAGCCAGTTACGATATACCGGGATGCAAACCGAGACGCAATTCTTGACACTGACGTTAAAGAGACGACGGGCCTGTATGGCATCAACATACACGCTGCCAGCCTTTGGCAGGACTTAGACCGAATCGGCGAATATTCCGCTGGCTGTCAAGTTTTGCGGCGGGCAATAGACCTGGCAAAATTGGTTGATCTATGCAGACAGCAGATCAGGCACATAGGAGTCAACTCATTCACTTACACCCTCTTAGATGAATCTGACTTCTTTTAGCCTACTCGTAGCCCTCGCCCTATTGACTTCGTGTGCACCATCACGCAAGCTATGCGAGCGCGCCTACGGGCCGTGTGGCATGGTGTACGAGGACAGCACCACCCGCACCTACGTCGTCAACCTACCGCCCGCAAGCGTTCATGATACTTTGTTTCTTGACAAATGGAAGCACACATTCAGCACGGATACGCTTATCAAGCTTGACACAGTCGTAACCATTGATGAAAACGCACGCGTCCGCTTGCGCCGATGGTATGACCAGAAGCTGCAAGCCTACCGCATCGAATGTGAATCCTTAGGAAAGGACACCGTATTCACTGAGAAGGTCAAGATGGTTACTGTTGTTGAGCGCGGAACACCAGGTCAGCCCGCCCCTACGTCGTGGACTACGTGGCTTCTAATCGGCTTGTTTATCCTATTGATTTTGTTGATATTTGCACGTAAATAATTCATCCCTTAACCCTATTAATCATGTCTAAGTCAATTCAAGTTGAAGTTAATGAGCACCAGATCACGCGTCAAAACAGCATCGACGCTCAGGTAATTGCTCTCGCAATCATTTCAGATTTCCGCATGTCTCAGCACGCGCTTAACTGGTCAAGCGACAAAGCCAAGCCCTACGACGCGATGGGCGCTTTGACGAAGTACCAGAAGATTGTTGGCCGCACGTTTTCGAGTCAAGATATAAGCATCGGCCTTTACCTTGCCAATCAGGAAATTGAGAAGCAATACAGCTATGGGCGCGGCGTGGAAGTAATTGAAAATTAACCCAGCCTACTAATGGCAACACAAGGACAAGCTAAAGTAGTATTCAAGATTGAGGGCCTCAAGGACAGCATTAAAAGCCTTGAGGATGCCCGCAAAGCACTGACCGCCCTGCAAAAACAGGGCGTTGCTGTGTCCAATAAGCTATCGGGCAGCGAGTTTGGGGAAGCCCAGATCGCCGAGCTAAAGGAGCAACTTGACAGCGCGGGCGTCGCTTACCAGCAACTTGCTGAGGACATAGACGAAACCGAAGCGGCCTTAGATGGGCTTAATGAGGCGGCATCCGTCAACCTGAATACGCTGGCAGCCTTAGAAGATCGGGCAGGCGAATTAAGCGAGTCCCTACGCACGCTTGACATTGGCTCGGCTGCATTCAACAAGACTAAGCAGGAACTTGAAGCGGTCGAACAACGCTTAGAAGCCGCCACGATTTCAGCTGAGGAAAGTCAGCTTGTCTTCGCGGAATTGGGTTCCAAAGCGGCGGCCACTTTCACGATCGGGGCGGGCTTAGCGGCATCCTTTGCAGCTGAGAATGAGGACGTACAGCAAGCCCTTTTGATTGTCCAACAAGCCGTAGCAGCGGTGGAGCTAATCAAGAACGCAACGGAAACGGCGCAAATAGCGCGTAAGGCAGAACAAATCGAACGCGAGCAAAAGCTGCAAAAGGAGCTGCAAAAAACAGCGATCGACCAGCGCGAGCTAAATGCGGCGCAAGGCGAAGGGGCGGGCGCAACCGGTAAGGCAAGTAAGGCATCAGGCGGATTCGCTGGCGTGCTTAAGGGCTTGTTCACGGTGATTAAGGGAAGTCCCTTAATCGCATTGGGCGGTATTATATTGGGCTTAGGGGCGGCAGTAGTGGCTTTGTCCGGCAAATTCAAGCCACTTGCCCTCATAGTTGAAGCGACTGAGGACGCGTTTGGTGGGCTTGTCCAAGTCTTCAAAGACGTAAGTAGCGGGGCGTTGAACTTAGGGGACTCCTTCAGTGCGTTAGGCTCAATCATTACGGACAGCTTAGCCGTGGCGGGCAACGCAATCAAGGGCGGCTTCCTAAGCATATTTCAGGACTCAGAAACGGCGTTTGCTGACTTCAATAAATCAGTGGATGAGTTTGGCACGGAGGCAGGGGAAATCTTTGGCAAGTCATTTGCGAAGGGCGTAGAACGCACCAGGGCACTGAGGCTTAATGAGCAACAGCGGGCACTTAATGACTTGACGGACGGCGCGGCGGCAATAGAGGAAGCCCTGACAGGGTCAACGCGGGCGGGCGAAAATGCACGGACGGCAATCAGGCAGCGGGAACTGGCAGAGGACAAGAAGCTGGCTGAGGAACGCCTGCAATTAGAAGCGGGCTTAAGTGATGAGGAACTCAGGATTATCAAGTCTGGCAACGTTGAGAAAATCAAGGAAATCAAGAAGATAGTAGACGAACGGGGGCGCGTTAATGAGGAAGTGCTGGGCTTGCTAAAGGAATTTGAGGCGGCGCAAACGGCTTTGATTCAGGAGCAAGAGGCGGCCCGCTTGATCGCCATCCAAGACCGCATCGCTGCCATTGATGCCACTTTAGCCGTTGAGCAAGCCAGGCTTGCCAATATAGACAACTTTGCAAACAAGGCACTTGACGCAGAAGCACGCTACACGGCAGAGGTTGAGAAGCTGGCACTACGCAGACAAGCCGGGGAATTTAAGAGCCTTAAGGAAATCGAAACCGAGCGGGCCAGAATCGACCAGGAACGCCTAAACGAGATTGAAGCCCTATCCCGCGAGCAACTTGCATTCGAGCGCGAACTGCAAATGCAGCGGGCAGAGATACAGGCGGGCGAATTGGAACGGCAATTTGAGGAGGGCACCCGCTTACGCACGCTTGATTTTGACGAACAAGTTAGCCTCATCAATCGAATCCGCGACCTACGTACTCAATCCATTGATGCGGAGTTTGCAGCCCTTGACCTACGACGCACTGAAGACCAGCAAAAGGCCATTGAACTTGACGCAGAAAGGGCAGCCTTAGCTATTGAAACAAATGATCGGGTCAGGGAAGCAGCCGTAACGGCGGCAGAACAAATCGCAGAGGCCCGCACGGCTGAGCTTGACATAGCCGCAAAGCTTCTTGACTTAGAACGCCAACGCGCCGACTTAAGCAATACCCAAGCGCAAGCCGATATTGACGCAGCCAACGCAAGCTTGGAGCGGGCAAGTCAACTAACGACAAACCTAAAGAACGCGACGGCGGATTATCAGCAGACGCTTAAGCTAATCGCAGACCAGCAGGAGCAAAACACGGCCGAAATCGAAAGGCAATTAGTACTTGACACGGAAGCCCTTGACCTGCAAATAGAAACGCTTGACGTAGAATTGCAGCGGGTGCAAGCCCTAAAGGAAGCGGGTGAAATCGGCGCGGGTGAAGCTGCAAGGCTAAGGGCAAATCTTGAAACCCAGAAGCAAATCCTGCAAGAGCAACAGGAAGGCTTGACGATCAAGGCTGAAATCGCCATCGAAGTCAACGAGCGGGAAGCTGAGAAGCAAGCTGAGGACGCGCTTAAGGGCTACGCAAACTTCGTAAGCGGATACCTGAAAGGCCCCGTAGCGGCGGAAATTAGTCAGGCCCTCAACAACGCATTTGGCGTGCTTGGCCCCTTGATTAATGAGTTAGGCACGCAGGTAGCCCAGCAGGCTTTGGAAGTCGTGGCGGCCCTGAATGCAGCCCAGTTGGCGCGGATTGATGAGGAGATAACGGCAACGGAGCAGCGCGTAACGGAGGCCCAAGCCTTACTTGACGAGCTAACCGTGCAAGCGGAGGAATCAAGCACCAAGATACAGGAGCTAAGTGCGGCGGCGTTGGCATCTACGGGTGAGCAACAAAGCGCAATACTTGCCCAGCTAAACTCTGAGCGGGCGGAGCGGGACAAGCTTGCTAAGTCTCAGAAGCAACAGGCAGCCGAAGCGCGAAAGCTTGTACAACAGCAGATAGCACTTGAGCAAAAGCGGGCGGACATAGAAAAGAAGCAAAGGCAACAGCAGAAGGCTTTTCAGATAGCGAACGCCATAGCCAACACGGCGGTGGGTATCACAAGGACAATTGCAGAGGTTCCAAAGGTTGACTTTGGCATCAGCACGGCAATCTTGATAGCCTTGTACGCAGCTTTAGGGGCGGCGCAGGTGGCATCTATAGCGGCGCAACCGGCACGTGATGGCGGATTGCTATCAAGGGATGGCGGCTTAATCAAGATGCGCAAGGGCGGCATGATTAGCGGCCCATCACATGAGCGGGGCGGCGTAAGGGGTACGGGTAGCTTTGCTGGCATCGAGGTCGAAGGCGGCGAGGCGATCATACCCAAAGCGGCGGTAGTCAATAACAGGGCAGTTGTTGAGGCACTCATTAAGCAAGGCCCTACGCAGAAGCTAAGAGATGGCACACTTGAATTGATGCCCTCAAATCCGCAAATGATGGCGGCTGCAACGGCGGCCCAGTCATCCGAGCAAGTTGACCAGCTGAATGCTAACATCAATGCACTTGCTGACAGGCGCGTAGTGGTCGCTGTTACGGACATAGCTGAGGCAAGCAACCGCGTAGGTGTGATTGATTCGGCATCAGCCATATAATTGATTCAAGATTACGTATCGCACGGCTTGCATTTCCTGAAATGATGCCCCACCTTTGTATCATCAAATCGGCGCGGTGCCGACGCGATTAACACCACCTATCATGTCTTCTATCACCACCACATTCGACCTCTCTCAATTATCCACCATTGACACAGAAGCCCGCAATGGCTATATCCGCACATCCGTACAGTGGGCAAACAACTGGCTTGACTTTCAGCAAACGGAAGCAGGCGCGTTTCTCAAAACAGACGACCCCCGCGAAGCGTGGGAAGAAACAGGCTGGAGCGTATTGCCTGAATCATGCCCCGATGGCATGGACGTGCAGGACGTGCTACACGTAGTCCGCGAATGGTTCTACGCTAACCAATTTTAACCGATAGTACCATCGGATTAGGCTCTCAGCAATGGGGGCCTTTTTTGTGCGCAAAAAACCCCAGCGGCATGATCGGCAGTGCGGCTGGGGTTCAACTTATGGCTAAGAAGACTCAAAGATACTTATTTCCGCGCTAACTTCAAACGAACCTTAGAAGTCTCATTAGCAGGATTGAAGCCACGCACTTCTAAGACGCTGTAATCCACGCCATCCACCAGCACCGTTGCCCGCAAAGTCAAGGCGTTGTAAGTGGCTGCATCGATGATCGCTTGGCACTCCAATACGTGCCCTTCTGCTAATGCCTGAATCCAGTTCCTGTAATATGCGTTAATCAGGTTCGACCAGTACAAGCGTTCTGGGCTTGACCTCATGTTTCGGGCGTACTCAGTCAGGTAGTCGCGATCTCCGATCGGCTCACCCTCATCAAACACGCGTGCCACTGGCCCCAGTGCGGGCGACCATTCGGTAACGGATTCAAGTACCGTCAACTTTGGCGCGAAGTCAAATCCATCTGGGTCAAGCTCATTCACCTGCGTGAAGTAACCTTCGCGGCTGGCTATATGAGGAATCAGCACATCCTTAGGTTCGTCAAACCAACGCGGGTTCACGAAGTCAAGACGTGCATCGTAGATCAGCCGGTACGTTTCTGACTTCGCTAAGGTTAGTGGGTTCGTGTCAAGCGTCGTATCGCTTACGACTTGCACCGTCGTATCGAGTTGCCCATCCACGCCATCAGCTGCGGGTATCGTAGTGGCTACGTAATCGGCGGAATCCTCAGACCAAACGAACGCGTAATTTCGGCTCACATTCGGCGGCAATAGCTGCACGGTATTGCGGTCGATCATTCGGGTAACGTCAACACGGGGCGCATTGCGGTTCCAAATGTTGTTGATTGAATCAATAGATACCCGCTTGTTTCGTTCGTCAATCTCAAAATACAAGTTGAATATGCGGGCAATTGAGTTGAGGAAATCGGCTTGACTAATGTCAGGAAGTGATTGCGCGGGCTGCAAAGCGGATGTAGGCACAAGCTCAGGCGGTACGCTGTCAAGTGCGCCAACCCAGTTGACTTCAAGCTCTGCGTCGATAGCTGTGATCTGCTTAGACCAAATTAAGGGGCTTGGAAATGGCGGGGGGCCTGGCTCAAAGTCTCCTACTAAGTAGCCTTCATTTGCAGCCCAATGCGTGAAAGCTATCCAACAAACTACTACGTCGCCCTTAGTGCATTCCCGTTGTCCGCTTAAGTTGACTGCGCCCGTGCCGGTTATCTCCGTGATGGCTATCACGTTGTTCCACCCCTCCAAGTCCGTCTGAGCCGCTGGCAGCCAGTTCCCGTCTATGAAGTCAACGGCTTGCCCTTCTGGGTAAAGCGTAATGCCAGCCCCTAATTTTGATAGGTCGGCGGGGTTGGCCGTGTTTTCAAAGAAGCTTACATCAAACGTCAAGTCAAATGAGTAAACCCCATCGGCTGGGCAAGTCCAAAAGAAAGGCTGCCCTGCTATGGGCGTTCTGCCTGCAAATGCGTAGTCCCTTACTTGATTGCTTAGTGAAATCAGCTTGTACCCTGCCCTCCAATAATCAAAATTATTTGACCAAACCGGCCCCCAAGGCGAATCTGCTAATGTGTCCCAAGTGCCCGTAACATCTAATAGGCCGCCGCCATCCCATCCGGGCAAGCCGAAGGCGTAATTGGGCGCTGAATAGCTTGCAGTTTGCAGCATTCTGATTGTCGTTGCATTTGCCCCCGCTTCCCACTGTCCAAATGCTAAGTAAGGCCAATTCCATCTTGGCTCTTCGCCTGAAAACAAGAGATAAGTTCGTCTGGCGCGGTCATCACCAAACCACGGGCCTGATGCTGCATAGCCCGCGTCTGCAAATATCTGCTTAATCAAGTTCGTAATAAACCACGCAGGCGGTAGCGATCTAAAATCTATATGTCCCACGCTGCCAACGTCTACCGTCCATTCCTCTTGTTCAAGAATTGGTCTTGACGGCGGCAAAGCAACCACTGTGCCCCACTCAGCTGCGTAATCAATGTTGGATAGCACGCGGTTAGTATCTGACCCCCAGTAGTTAGGCAAGAATATGTTGCCCCAGACTGCCAACGGGAAAAACGCGGGAAACGGTATGGCATCAGGTTCCCCGTCGGCATCATAATCTGCGAGAATTTCAGTTAGGAAGTTGACTGCTGCAATTCCGTCAAAGAACATGGTGCCCAATTGCAATTCCCACATTTTGCGGTTTTGAATCAGCTGCGCAAATGGTGCTTCGGACGCTACAAAGAAGCCCTCTAAGGTCGTCTCGCTTACCTTAGTCAAGTAGAAAAGGCCCTCCAATAAAATCACCCCACCACCGTAGACCCGCGAATCCGGCATGGCTGCGTATTGCTTATACGTGCCTATGCGGTCAATCATGGCTAATGCACCAAAGGCAAGCTTAGCTGCGTCGTCATTAATCAGCTGCACGGTGAAACTTGAATCAGCCGCCCGCTTAGTAGGCTCCGTAGCGTCAACTAACGACCGCTTAAGCGATATGGGGAAGTCGCCCGAATCATTCAGGTTGACCCGCTGGCCTTTGATGAATATCTCGTAGCTCATTTCAGGTCAATCAAGTAAGTGAAATCAAAGTCTGTGGTAGATTCAAGCCCTTTCTGCCGGTACATGTTGACCTGAATAGCAAGCTTATCTACTGAGATGCGTCTGTAATTGAAGCCGCCTAAGCGCGAATCGTAGGCCAGCATGTACACTTCATCTGAGGCCGTCAAGTGCGTTTGCAGCCATTCACCAGCTTCTGAGTCTACGTAGCCCGCCGACACTTGACCGCCAACGGTTGCAGTTTCTACGAGTACCTCGTAATCCGCGTTGGTCTTATCAAGTTCTGGCCGTCTGTATGTTTGGTAGGTGATGGCTTTGCGGTCAATCGTTTCTTGCACGCGCGAACCTATCCAGAGGCTATCAAACCCACCTAAGCGATTCAGGAACATGACTTGATAAAACACGTCATCACACTGATCGTCATAGTTGACTTCGTAGGTCTGCACCTCAGTAACTGGCACTGCGCCCGCCGTCGAACTTCCCGCCGTCCAGTAGAATTGCACCGAATAAGACTCCAAGGGTTGACCTGTTACGGGCGATACCGAATCCGAAAGCCCTGGTATCGCACGCGGGCTTACTTCTGTCCTGACTATACCGCCGCCTATCACCTGTCTTGAAAACTCTGGCACGAAGTCAACTTCGATCTCCCCGTCTGTGTAGACCCGCGTTACTTCCATGTGCATGAAGCCATCGCCTATGCCTTTGAAGAACGTCAAGTATTCAATCGACCGCAAGTCTATCCGCTTAGTGGTTGGCTGGCCGCTTAAGAACTTTACTTGCCAATCTCCGGGCGTACCGGGGCTCTGCAAAAGCATGCCCCAATAAGCCTCATATGCCGTCGCGACTTCCTGATCATTCAAGTAAGGATTTAGCTGTGCCCATGTTGCCCAGGTATCGCCGCCCCTTGCCGCAACGCCGCCCTCGAAGCCTCTGCGTGCTTGTGGCGTGCCTGCTGAGTCAAAGAAGTTGAAATCAAGCTCATAATACCAGCGTCTGGCGGCATTCGCATCAAGCTTGTATTTCTCATATTGACTTATGAAGACCGTGAAGACGGGCGATGTTGGCCTGCAATAGGGCCTAAGCACATCTTGCACATCAAACTTGACGTTTTCATCTGGTATAAACGGACGCTCCAAAGTGGCGACTAAGGCCCAATCCTGAAGGTTTGCGATCGTAGCATTCCCGCCCGCGTAGAACTGGTTGGCCCTGCTAATGAAGTTCTGGTCTACGTAGACCCGTAAGCGTGCCCGCATCCGGTCAAGATTGTCAGCAAGCTGACTTGACGAACCGGGCGTTGGCGTGAATAGGAACGCACCCGCTGTGCTTAGCTGCGTAGTCGTGAACTGAGGCCCAAACTCCTTAGCTTCTAACGTGATGCGAGGACTTGACGGGTTAGTAAACAGATCAATCCTGACTTCGTAATCGGCATTGATGGCCGCCGTGCCTGAAAGTGCGTAATACAGTGCGTACATGGCCTGCACGATGCTTGACACCACGGGCGTCGGCTGAGAGTCAACGGCTGCGGATGTCCATGGCAGTTGGCCGGGTGTAGGCGTGTCCGAAAATACGTAGGTGTTGCCGTTGATGGTCAAGTTGACGGGCGATGCGGGTAGCGGGGTAGGTCCCAGCCGAATCAACAGACTTGCCTTTATGCTGCCTAACGCCGTGTTGTTGGCCTGCGCAACGATATTAATAGGGTGCTTAGTTGCCGTGGGGATGTACCTAAATGCACCGGGTGGCAGCAAGTCTGTCGGTTGCTGTATTCTGGTTAAGCTCATGAATCAAAGATTAGGGACTTGATATAAGATTGAAACTCCGCTTGTAAGGTTTCCTCAGCTTCATTTACGGTGGCGGTCAAGGCGTTATTTAGGAAGGGACGTGCCTTGATGCCCTTGTTACTGATGGCCCTACGGACGGCGAAAACGATTTGCTTCTCTCTGCCAGGTGCAATCCTGTAGCGGATTAGCCAGTCAAGAATGGGTTCGGTCGGTGGCAGCCTGGCCCCTTTGCGGCGCCCAAGTTCTACGAACCTAAAGTAGTCATTAAGAAGCACCGTAATGGTCTCATTAGACAAGTTGGCGGATTCAAACTTAAGCGTCTGAATCAATCGCGACTTCTTTGGCACGCCGGACTTGATCGCGGCAAGCTTGATATTCTCTTGCAGTAGGTAGCCGATCGCTTCCATGAGCTTATCGCCGTCGATGGGTTTCTGCGTCGCCATTAGTTGCAGTCTGATAAACCGATTAAGCCGATGTCGCCAATCAAATCTGTGCAAGTGAAGTCATTTGCCAACGTTTGCACGGTTATAAGCAAGTCAGACGCTATGGCCTTATCCATGTTGACCACTTCCGTAAGGCCATCAATTTGCGCTGATACCAACGCCGCCCCGACTTGCCATGCTTCTGAGTCAACCCAGAGGCTTACGAAGTCCTCAAGTATTAAGCGCGTCTTATCAAAGATTAGCGTGGTGTTCGCATCTTGACGGCTTAAGTCCGGCTCGGGGATGTCAAGGCATTGCAGTTGAAACGTGCAGCTTCTAAGGCTTGCCTTAGTCCTATCCGCAACGTCGTAGCTGTACATTAATGGCAGCTTAAGGAACAGCAACGGGTAGGTATGTGCGTTCGTGTAGTCGGACTGGTCGTAGTCGTATCCGGCTCGAAACGAAGTCAAGAGCGGGTGGGCATTCGCGAAGTTATTGCAGATTTGAACGATCTGCGTAGTGCTTAAGGATAGCATAGGGACTTAGTTGGTGTTCTTTTCAATTTGCCAATGTAGGTAAAATAGCACTTCGCCGATGGGTAGCTCTCTTATTTGGTTGACTTTCAGTATATCTCCACCGGCTAAAGTAAAGGTAACAGCGGTGAAACCGTAGTCATTAAGTTTCTTCTTAGGTTTTATAGGCTGGCCGTCAGCTCCGAGCTTGGGTTCGTCCCAGCAGTTGGGGAACTGTGTTCTAAGGCCATCCAAACCCCGCCGAAAAAATTAGCCGCCCCGTAGACGACTGATGCGGGCAAGTCTTGCAACATATTGCAGCGGTCGTAATGGTCTGCGTAAGCGACGCTGTAAGGCACGCCCTCGGGTAGGTACAACGTAGCTGCAATTTGAAGCATCCGCTCATGATCGCTATAGCCCTCATATGATTCAATCTTCGTCAAGTCCTCAAATTGGCCTACCGTGCATCCACCTAAGAAGCCCGCACACGTGTACTTGATGCCCTCATGCGTGAACTCATGCACGGGTGCGCTATTCCTAAGCTTGTCAACTACTTCCTTGACTAAGCTTTGCTTGATGCCTTGCTTGTAGACGCTTAGCGGGATATTGTCTCCGTAGATATGGCGCAAAAGGGGCTTCACGTCGCCCGCTTCAATAGCAACTAAGTCCTTGTACTTCAATATATTTCTGTCTTTAGCCATTTTTAGAACGGTTTTTGATTATAACGGCAAGTTACGTACTTTGCGCTTGACTTTGAAACGATACGCCCGATGCTTAATGACAAACTAATCCAGTCCCTGCCCATATATGAGGTCAAGATCGACGATGACGAAGAACTCGGCGTTGTTGGCATTGCCTTAGTGCAAGACCCCGCAATTTTAGTAGGCTGGGTAGCCCAATCAAAGCATGGCAAAACAGTCATGCAGCGAAAGGTTATGCAACAAGTCAACTGGGTAATGCAAGAATCCGCGGATAAGATGCTTGTAACGGGGCCGCTATCAATACCGGGCCAACAGATATACCGCGAAGATGAGGAGATCGGCCCGCACTTCATTACGTATTCAAGCGAGACCATACGTAAGATGTCAGAGCGGTTCTTGACTAAAGGTAACCAGCTCAACCTAAACATGGAACACACCGACAAGCCCGTAATGGGTAGCGTTGTGGAGTCGTGGATTAAGGAGTCCGAGGCGGACAAGTCGGTAGCTTTGGGCTACGACCTACCCGTAGGCACATGGTTTATATCCGTCAAAGTCGCTGACCCGCAGGTATGGCAGCAGCAAATCAAAACGCAAAAGGTCAAAGGCTTCTCGCTTGAGGGCATGTTTGGTCATGAAATTTTACAGTCAATTAATCACGTAACTAATGAAGAACCTAAGATGAGTACCTACATTGAGCAGGGCATCAAAGCCCTTGATAAGCAGGAGTTAGCCACTTACCAAGCCGTCCTTAAGGAGGCAAAGAAGCTGGCTAAGCAGGGCAGCCCGGGCCTGCAACAGCACCTAACCAAGCTGGAAGCCGATAACGGGATGGACTACTATTTCCAGAACCGATCAGCCATCCGACGCGCCCTCACGAAGGCAAGCGAGGCCCCGCCCGTAAAGCAAAGCGCGGCGCAAACGTTCATTAACACCGTCCGCCAGTTGCTTAAGCAAGATGAGACGCCACTTGAGCAGATGGATGACACGGACGACGTGGAGGAAGTCAAGCAAATGGAGTACACCCTTGCTGACGGCACTACGGTTGTAGTTGATGAGATGGGCATGGCACTAATCAACGGCGAACCTGCACCAGAGGGCCAACATGCCTTGTCGGATGGCAGCGTCCTTGTCGTTGACGCAAACGGCATGTTTATAGAAGTCTTACCCGCAACAGAAGAAGATATGTCAGAGTTAGCACAGCTATTAACCCAGATTGCGCAAAGCCAAAAGGCGCAAGATGCCCGTATGCAGCGGATTGAGCAGGCACTTAAGTTGCCCGCAGACGCAAGCCCCAAAGCAGGCAAAACGGCACCTGTCAATCAAGGCGCAGCTGGTAAGCCCATGTTCGAGGTCAAGCTTTCCCGAGATCAGGAAAGCCGATTGACGGCCCAACAAGTCGCCGCGAAAGTACAGAGTCAACTTCAAGCCTATAATAAGAAGCAATCATGAGCGTAATAAAACCAAATATCCCATACGAGGGCTTAGTATCGCCCGAACTATTCTTTGCCCTTACGCTTGCCGGACGAACGCTGTCTAACAATCAGCAAGTGCAGCTACTGACGGGCATTAAGCGGACAATGCGTCTGCCCAACCTGACATCAAGCCCCGTCTTGCAAGCCTACGCTTGTGAGATGACGACTGATGGCGACTTTGGCTTAGACCAAAGGGAGTTGACTGTCTGCGACTTGACTGTATTCCAAGAGGAGTGCAAGATTGATTTCGACTTCAACTATTACAACCGCGCAAATCGCTTCTTTGACCAGGCTGACGGCATGGCGAACATAGGCCCTAACCAAGCCTTGACGAATGCCTTCTTAGGCCAGATGCAGATTCACGTAAGCAACTTCACCGAGTACCTAATTTGGGACGGCGGCTTGCCCTTGATTATCACGCCACCAGCTGGGCTTGACTTGACGCTTTGCGATGGCTTCCTCTTCCGCCTGCAAGATGAGGGAGGCTTCATTGGCGTACCTACGCGCACTGGAGACTTGTCTGACCCAAATACGGTTGTTGCTGAATTGGATAAGATTTACAACGCTATGTCTGATGAGATGTACAGCCTGATTGAAATGGGCGAAATGGGCGGTAACGAGCTTATCTTGTACACATCCCTTGCTACGCGCCGTGCCCTTGACATCTTCTTTACCTCTCAAATTGGCGTTCCACCTGCCTTCACGATTGAGCGCAGAGGCAGAGACTACTACTACAGGGGCGTACGTTTGTTCTTTACGCAAGCCATCCCAGCTAACTACGCAGTCCTTACGCACCGCGATAACCTGTTTGTTGGCACTGACGGCGCGGGCGACTTTGAATCTATTCAAGTGCTTGACCGTCAGCAGTACAACCTCGCCCAAAAGAAACTCCAATTTTCTATGGAGTACCGACTCGGCACGCAGATCAATTTCATTGACGAAGTGGTATACTACATTGGCATCGCCCCTTAATTTAACCCTTAATAAGAACCAACTATGCCTTGCAGAGCATCACAAAATTTCGACCAAGCGTGCAAAAAGTCGGTAGGTGGCGTAAACAAGATTTACATTGCCAACCTTGACGAAATGACCATCACGCTTAATGCCACACCGGGCCCGCTGCTTAATGCGGTGGACTTGATTACGCCTATTGGGGCGACGTTCTTCTACCAGTTCACGCCTATCCCAACTACGGGAAGCGGCACGGCTGATGCACAAGGAGTAGGTGGCGGCGGTGCTGTCAACTACTTAGCTACCGTAACGGCGCAGCTTGCAGACCTGAAGCAAGAGACCATCAACGGCTACGATGACCTGATCGGCGCACGCATTATCGCCGCCGTTGAGTCAAGAGAAGTTGACGACGCAGGCTTCACTAAGTGGTTCCTGTTTGGACTCGGTGGGGGCTTGCTGGCAACAACAGCAACGGCTCAAACGGGTCAAGCTGATGCCGACTTGTCTGGCTTCACGTTTGCCTTTACTGGCACGCTCCAAACGCCACCCGCTCAGATCGTCTGGGGAGGCGACAACGCCAACACCGCAATTGAATTAGCTGCGCTACTACTGCCTTAACATGTTCAAAGCATCTTACGGCCTCACTACGCTTGTTTACCCGCTGCAAAGCTGTCAGGCTTATGCCATCAATGCAGCCACAAGCTTAACGGGCAAAGTCTTGCTTTCCGTCAAGGATGCACGGCATCCCAACACGGTTCAATGGGCCTTAGGTGATGCCAATGTTGATGAGTATTACATGAATGTCGCATTCAACGTATTGGCTCCGCCTAACGTGCCTGACCCTTTGTTGGGCGAGGTAGCACTAACAGAAGGGGTCTACACGCTGACCATTTACGCCGTTGATGTACTTGACCCGCTACTCGCACCTGATGCACAAAGCATCTCAGAGCTGGTGCACTTAACTTGATCCCGTCCGCACACACGCAAAAAAGGGGCTACTGTTACAGTAGCCCCTTTTTGTTTAGGTGCGTTAGGTGGGTGGATTTTCTGGTGGATTGGTAAGCATTTCTAAAAGGTCTTCCCTGCTAAACTTGCTTTTGATGATAGCAAGGAACTTGTCATAGAGGGCATCCTGTGCCTCGACCTTGTCGGCCCACAGCTCCCGCTGATTAGCTTGGTATAGCATCATGTCCTCATTCTCTTTTCGCAAATCATCAATCCTGATTTTCAGGCTTGCAATTTCTGCCCTTAGCTGGTCTGCTTCTGCTTTATGGCAAATCCTAAGCGTTGCGTTTTGTGCACTTAGTATTGCATCCTCTTTGACTTGCCTTTTCAGCCTTAACGCTTTTCGCAAGTTATCTGCTGCGTCTTCAAAATGCTTGATAGCGTATTCAGCGTCTGATACATACGTGCCTGATGTGTGGGTGTTCGCAATGCTGTAAGTAGTCTCAGTAGATGCTTGACTTCTGTGGTTATATGTGTAACTCATGATATTCTCTTCAATTTAGTGATGATCGTTTCCTCTTGCTGCCATAAAAGCTGGTCAAAGCCAATCTTCATAGCGTCCTTGTAGGTGTCGTTCCTATTCAGGAACTCAAAGATTGGCAAGGGCTTCATTCTGTATTCTCGGCAGAAGTCAAGATATTCCTTGCGCTGCGCCTCAATTTCTTGGACAAGCACCTTATATATTACTTGCATCCCAAATTGTGTGGTGGTATTGGTCATGATTAGTTGATGCTTAAAGCGGTTTTAGATACGTCCTCAAAAGTGGCGAAGTCTTCAAACTTAGCTTTGCTCCATCCATGAGCGCAAGCGGATAGGTAAGCCCCGTTCTTGTTGATGTCTGAATCTCTGTAGTCAAGCCAATTCTTATGGATGCTTTCCCAAATGATTTCAGCCAAGAAGCTGTCGCCCGTATAGATCGTGTTGCACTTCGGACGGCTATCCAGATGTGCCCTATATGCGGGGCTGTCTTTGTGCGTATAGTCTGAACCCGTATCGAGTGATTCTATTTCTAAGGGGATGCCTAATGATTTGCAATAGTTGGTCTTATGAACCATTGCAATGCTGTGCGTTACGTCCGCCCCTTCCTCTTTCAGGAGCTCGTAAAATAGCTTGGACGGCATCGGCGTGCCATGCTCTTGATAGTATGCCAAGAGTGCCTGTTTAGCAGCGGGGTATTTAATGTGTCTTCCCATGTGATATGTGTTAAAGGGTGAATAGTTGAATTATGCGGCCATGAATGCGAAGCATTCGTTTTGTTTTGAAATGAGGCCGCTGCGGTTGTAGCCTTTAGCGGCTGCTTTGGCGGCGCGGTTAGCGGCTTCGATCAGGTCGGCTTGCATTTCGCCGGTTGCTTCTGCGGCGGCTGCTTTGGCGGCTTTGGCGGCATTGAACGCGCCGGTAGCAGTCCAGCCAGCTACGGCTGCATGTCCGCTGAAACCGCGAGCCGCTGCCGTGCACGCGTCGAGAAGGGCTGCGAAATCTTGTGGTTCTGGTGTCATGATAGGTGCTATAATAGGTGTAGGGGTAACAAGTGCCTTAACTTCTGCCCATGCCGCCTTGAGGGCATCTGAGAAGCTGAATGTAGCGTAACCAGCTGCTTTGAAAGCGCGGAACGTAGTCCAAGCGGCTTTCATGATTGAAGATAAGTTGAATTTTGGGGTGGTTGTGATAGAAGCGGTCATGATCTCAGGTGGTTAGTGGCTTTCGCCGTGTGATTATGATACAAAGTAACGGCGAGATTTCAGGCAATGCAAGAGGCCAAACACGTAATTTGCACGTAATCTTTGCGTACGTGAAACGGGCTGCGTATATTTGAACATGAACAATTGCAATCTAACAGGTGAAGATGAACTGCGCTGGACGTTTATAGTGCAAGAAGTGCCCGGCACGGTCTACGGCACACGCATAGCTGCGGGACAGTGTGGGGCGATTAATATACCCCCTGTAACTACGCTAAGAGACATCAACTTTGCGCTTTTCCTCGGCAACGGCAATGGTCTCATTACATGGCAGTCAAACCGTAATTTCACGCTATTAGCGTCTGGGTGCGCTACAAATTTCACGAATTGGATGCAGCGCGTGCAGGCAGATATAGCAGCGGGGACAGGGTCAACTTTGTTAGGCTCTCTTAGGTTCGCTTTTAAGTCAAGCACGCTTGTAATGATTAACAGCACTACGGCGCAATTTGACATTAAGTTCGACAGATCGCAGGCGGAGGCGGTAATACCTACGCTATGCGCTGTAGGATTAAGGCTTGCACCAGGTCCATCTCAGCCTGAAATTACATTTAGGGGCGGCTCAACAGATGCCGACTCTTACGTATATACGCGTTCAACGCTGGGCCAATTTGGGCCTGAATTGGCGGGTGATGATATACATGCTGTCTTCTGCTGCGACCCCATCCCGGAAGAACCCGTAGACCCGCGCCGCTTGAATGTTGACTGCTTAACAGTAGGCGCGTTCGACTGCAATAAGACAGTAGCGGGCGTGCGTAGGTTGTGGGCGATTCAAGCGGATCAGGTGCTAAGCACTACGGTAAACGGCCTTGAGCAAATCAATGTCATCAACTTGAATGAGGGCACATCCTTCACGGACATCAAGATTATAGGGCCGGGCACTTCATTCGTGCAAGAATGGGCGGCGCAATTTGAGGGCGTTCGATGGGCACAAACATTGCAGGTATATGCTTACCCTAACAAGGCAGAACATAGGCACTTAGTTAACCGCTTAATCACAGGCAGGTGGGTTTTTGCCTTCCAAGATGAAAATGACCGCTGGTGGCTATATGGTCGCCGCTACGAAGTCAGGGCAACGGCTGTTGAAAGCAAAACAGACCCCTATAAGCAAGGAACCAACGGCTATAACTTGACGTTCCAAACAAGCGACTATGACCAAGTCTGGGAAATCGAACCGGCTTTGATACCCGTCATACCCGTTGACCCCGTTCTTGACTGCGAGCAATACGTAGGTGTGCCACTTAATCCGCTGAAATTGTGGCTCCTAAAAGACTGCTTTTTATATGACATGCGCAATAACTTCCTATCATGAGTAAACCACTTATCAAGGCGCAAGAAGCCATTAGAAGCCACATACAGGCGTGTGGCGAAGACAAATACGCTAAGCACCAAGGCATATTCAATGCTGATTACGTGCACGGGCCTAATGCTAAGGTCATCAACTTGTCGTCCGCAGCGAAGTACTTGACCCGCTACGAGTCTGAGGGCTTCGAGAAGTCGGGGCAGACAATTGACCTAATGAAGGCCATCCATCATTTATTGATGCAGCTTGAAAACGACTTGAATAAGCTATGATTCTAAGCATCCAACAGGCATCGCGGGCGGTCTTATATGTTGACCCACGGGCTGACCTACGTACTTCGCTTAATCGCATCGAGGCGGAAATCAGGCGCAGAATCTTTGACCGGGGATTCAATGCACTTGACCAACAGATGCCGCGAGCACTTGACAGACCATCAGGCCGCTATCGCTATCGGACGGGAGACTTGTATAATAGCTTAGTTGTTTCGCAACCGGTGCAAGGCATGCTTGTAATGACCTTCAATTATCGAGACCGCATCCTTTTCTTTCTTGAAGGCAAGTACGGGCCTATATTCCGCTGGTCAAATAACGACATCACATTTGTGCAAGACTTGGTCAGGGCTAAGCTGCCCGCTAACATAGTGCCTATGAGGCCGTCAAGTGTTGCCCCCGTAACGATTGCCCCCGTTTTCAGGCCCGCAGGCGTAACCGTATCCGCGCCCGTAACAACAGGCTTCGACTTTACCGTTTCGAGAAGCGGGCAAGTTATTGACGTAGGTGAGGGCTTAATCACAGTAAACGGCAACACGGTATCAAGTCGCGGGATGCGCTTTGAAGTGCCAGCACGCAGCCAGTTCGACCGCTACGATGCGATCTATGCCACGCCCCGAGGGCTTGAATACCTGCGCGGCGGCAATAGGCCGGTGCAAACCCCTTTGAATACCCGTTTATTATTCGTTATTTTCGTGCCTGCAGAGGCATCAGAAGAAGAAATAATCATCTCAGAGCAAATCTAAGCACTTAAGCATACCTAATCATGGCAAATTGCGGAAACGAACTTGACTATTCACCCGGGGGAGACACATTTTTAGATGCTTATATCAAGATCGATGAGATAGGTGGCTACATATCCAACGGGTTAAGCATCGCAGGCTATCAACTAATCCTGACTAAGTGCAACGCTACGCAGCTAACAGTAACGCTACCCAGTGCAGGAGATAGGATCATTTCAGGCTTAGGTGTAACCATCACGGGGCCAGGGCCTTTCAATGCCAACGTAGCAGCAGGCACCTGGCAGATCGGCGGCAATAACTACACCAATGCAGCCCCTTACGTTGAGCCACTCGTAGCCGCAGACCCCGCGCTTGACAGGCTTGACATTGTCGTAGTCGGTAACGCAAATAACGACGTTGACGTAATTACAGGCATCGCAGCCGATACGCCCGTAGCACCTACACCCGGAGCCAATGAGTTGCTTGTCGCCGTAATATCAATACCCGCAGCCGGTACGCCGATTGTAATACCAACCTTGTCTTTGCCCGCCGGCACATCCTTTGCGCAGACGCTTAGGTGGGACACAACAACAGGCAAGTGGGTCATCAACAACGCGCTTAAGTCTTTTGTTGACTTAGTAGACCCAACGCAATCAGGGACTGTAATCCAGAGCACGCCCGTAGGCTTGTCCTTGCAAGGAGCTAATTTTAATGGCGGGGCATTCCCAGATGTTAGCATATTTGCGCAGGTCGAAACAGGCCCAACAACAGCAAGCCAAGCGCGGATGGCGTTAGACGCAACGAGGTCAAGACTTGAGTTTATACCTAATTCGACTTTAGGTATCGGGCAGAGGATTGAAGCGAACGCTACTGAGATGCGTATTGAGTCTCAATCAGCTGGGTCTACGATCTTGCTTTCAGCAGAGGAAGGGATAGAGATAGCCGACAATGGCACGCCAACCATTACAACTGAAAAGCTGTATAATGATGCTGGTGCACTTTATTGGAATGGCTTAGAAATATGCTTAAGCCCTTGCGGTGGTGGTGGCTACGTCATAGCTAATACGAACATCAACGCAGCAGGCACTACCAACTTGCCTAACCCAACTACTGAAAATGAACACTTTGTCAAGGTGTTCACAGCTGGCTCAGTAACGGTGAACTTGCCTGTAGCTCCAACGCCTAACTATAAGGTAACTGTTAAGGACGCATTAGGTACAGCTGCAACAGACGAAATAATCATAGGCCCAGGTGGCGGCCTAATCGACAATTCAGGGGCTACGGTGCAGATAAATCAGAACCATGGCTCCTTGACCTTCCAATATATCGACGATGGCTTAGGCTCAACTTGGTGCATCATCTAATCAACTAATCTAATGGCATATATACAGACCTTACCGCGTCAAGACTTAAGGCGCTATCGCAAGATACTTGATACTACGCTTGCGGGAACCTTTAATATGGGGCCTTTAGAAGAGGGCTGGGACGCTAACTTCCGCTTTTGGATTATTTCCATTCACCTTGCCCTCGCAGACAGCGCGTGGTTAGCCAACCCAAGCGTTACATTAGGTACGGGCGGCGTGCCAACTACGCTAATAAACCCCGCCGTCTCGTTGCCCAACCTACTAGGCTATCAGCGAGTGAGGATACCCACGGGTGCATCAGGCACTGACTTAGTAGCCCCCTTAGAAGACTTAAGTGCAAGCGTAACAGTACCGGGGGTGGTCTCAACGCCTGGGCATTCGCCCTTAATTTCGATTGACTATATTGGTTTTTGGATGCCCTTAGCATCAGCAGTAATATGAGCAAGTCAACCCCTAAGATTTCAGCCGCCGAGCCTGCACCTGAAAGCAAGACTACGTTCCACGCGGTCAGGCAAAAGCGCAATATGGCTCCTGAGTTCAATGCCTATACCCGCACGGGACAGGAATGGCTTGCTTTCGGTTCAAATGACCTGTATCCACAGCAGACGGTCAAGCTGCTTAATTCAGCTACGCACAACGCCATCATTAATACCAAGGCATCAATGGCTTACGGCGGTGGGCCAGCTTTTCAAGCGATTGATGCAATGGCGCAGGATGCCCTTAACGCAGCTTGTGGCGGTGATTGTGAGCCACTCTTAAGGCGGCTCTTAAGGGACATAGTGATCCACAACGGCTTCGCGCTTAGGGTTAGGTATTCTATGGACTATGCACGCATTGCAAGCTTAGAATATGTTGACTTCAAGACTATCCGCATAGAATCACCGGCAAATAATGAGGACTTGATGCCTCATAATTGCTACATATCGCCTGACTGGGCGATCATTACGCCCAATGCCAAAGCGTACGGGCCAGCACAAGCGGTCAAGGAACCCTTGTTTAACCTCAAGGCAAGAGGGCCAGAGGAGCCGACGCAGATATTGTACGCTATAGTGCCATCAGATCAGACGGACTACTACCCGGCACCGGACTACTTAGGTGTCATTAATTGGGCCTTAACTGAGATCGAGATCGCCAACTACCACCATAAGAACGTAGCTAATTCGTTTCGCCCTGACATCATCCTGTCAATGCCGGACATGATGAGCGAGGACGACAAAGAAGCGTTTTTAGCCACTATAACAGACCAATATACGGGAACTGACAATGCAGGCGGCATGATTGTTTTGTATGCACCACTTACGCCTGACACACAAGGGGGCGCAAGCATAGCTTACCCGCAGATTACAGCCATGCCAAACAGCGCAAACGCGGACTTGTATCTCGTTACGCTTACGCAGGCAACCCAGCAGATCATAACAGGCCATCGCTTGACTTCGCCAGCAATTGCGGGCTTAGCTGGTGCGGGCGGCTTAGGTGGAAACGCAAGCGAGATAGCTACATCCTTTGAGTACTTCTATAACACCGTAGTAAGGGACTATGTAAGGCGGCTTAATGACCTACTCTGGCCCGTGCTCAAGTTCATGGGCTTCCAGAATACAATTGACTTCAAAACGCCTTTGCCTTTTGATGCTAAAGAAGCATTGCCAAACGCCGAGCCTATGGCCCCGCAACTAAGTAACGTACGTATATGAAGCCACTTATCAGCTATTACGGCGGGAAGCAGCGGTTAGCGAAGTGGATTATATCGCACTTCCCCCAGCATCGCAGCTACATCGAGCCTTTCTGCGGTGGGGCGGCGGTCTTCTTCGCAAAGGAGCCGGTGCAGTTGAATGTCTTGAATGACACGAACGGGCAGGTCGTGAACTTGTACCGGCAAGCCAAACTGCAACCGGACGCGTTGTTTCGGTTGATCGATGCAACACCGCACGCGAGATCGGAACACGCACGGGCAAAGGATATCTATAAAGGCAAGACAGAAGCGGAGCCGGTAGAGCAGGCGTGGGCAACCTATGTGGCGAGCAGGCAAGCATTCGGCAATGTTGTTTGTGGCGGCTGGGCGTTTGAAACAAAACCGGTTCTGACTTCATTTACCCAGCGAATCCCCAACCACAAGCTACGCCTTCCCGAAATCCTCGCCCACTTGGACAAGGCACAAATTGACAGCATCGACGCTCTTGCTTGCATCCAACGCTACGATGACCAAGACGCGTTGTTTTACATCGACCCGCCATATATTGGCACCAATATGGGCCACTACGCAGGATACACGCAGGACGATTTCAACGCGCTTCTTGACCTGCTCCCGACCATCAAAGGCACGTTCTTTCTAAGCCACTACGCCAACGAGGAAATGGAACGCATAACGGAAGACAGAGGCTGGCGGGTGCTCAAAAAAGATGCCCGTTGCACCGCATCCCGCAACCATGCGGACAACTCCGCCAAGCGCGTTGAACTCCTCGTAACGAATCACAAACCCCAAGCCCTTTTTGCATGACGCACCTACTCATAAATCAGCAAGCGATTGCCAGCCGTACAGAGGCATCTGTCTTCATTAGCTGGGACAAGATCAGGCCATCCGCTGAAGAATCGCAGATTGAATACACGCTACCCGTATTGTGTCAAGACCTGTATGACGAACTCTTATTGCAAGACTCAACCAGCACGCTAACGCCTGAAAATGAAGTGCTTAAGCAACGCGTATTGGATGCCTTAGTCTGGTGGACGCTTTACAAGGCCCTCCCATTTATTCAGTATGAGCTACGATCTAAGGGGCTAATGCAGCACCTTGACGAAACGGGAACGTCAGTGAATGGCAGTGCGTTTTCTATAATGCAGGCAGGCTATAGGTCAAGGGGCGAGTTTTACAATAGGCAGCTAATCAAGTTCTTGAATGACAATATAGCCGACTACCCGCTGTTTATGGGCTGTTGCAATTGCACCGGAGCTAACGGCACTAAGTCCCTGCCGGGTGGAATCATGCCCCGTAGGCACAGACCAAACACTATTTTTGACTGGTAACACACTTGAATTATGAAGATAGTAACGCCTGACAACTTTGAAGCAGCTAAAGAGGCTGGGGCCGCATCCGTAAGCGTAGGTGGCGCAATACACTTAATCCAGCAGAATGCACTTGAATGGCTTGCGCATCCGCTGGTTTATATGTTACTTACGCTCTTAATCCCCTTCATTTTCAGGTGGGGAAACGCGCAGATGAAATTCTACTTTGACAAGAAACGCAAAGCATCTGGACTTGACACAACAGAAGGCACAGAATCTAAAGACCCAAATAAAGAGTAATAATATGAAAAACCTAACATTTAGCCAAGCATTAGATGCTTGCAAAAAAGGCCATAGAATCGCCCGCGAAGGCTGGAACGGCAAAGGTATGTACGTTTGGTATATGCCGCCACTTAACGTACCGGCTGAATGGTGCAAAGAACCGGTACTCAAACAATTGGCCAATGAAAATGGCGGCAATATCGAATGTTTAGGCACTTTGCGTATGTATACAGCCGATAAAAAAGTACTAACCGGTTGGCTTGCAAGTCAAACCGACCTATTAGCCGATGACTGG